>FUFK010057040.1_pt1 | contig 43829 bp, 35 predicted proteins | sample 1021851 | NCBI WGS metagenome assembly FUFK01 (sample SAMEA51879418, study PRJEB19060) | metagenome
GTATTCGCAGACCCAATCATCGAAGAGAGTGCAACAGATTCACTTCACTTGGAAAACGAAGAACTGTTTTCAAATCCAGATATGGTTGTCACAATTGGCTTCAAGCCTGGAGTTACCGATAACCCTGGTAAAGCAGCACTTGATGGATTCAGAACAATATTCCCAAATGCTGGCGATGATGCTAGAGTCTCCACATACCTGACTTACACCTTCGAGGGAGTCCCCGAAGGCGTAGAAGTAGAGTGGTTAGCAAAACAACTTCACAATGGATTGATTGAGCGTGCCTTGTATTCTTTGAAAGGAGAAGATTTCCCAGTCATCGAGTATGCGCCAATCGCTCCAAGCGATTACGCACCACCAGCGGTTGTTGATTTGGAAGTTTCTGATGAGGAATTGATGAAGCTTTCAGAAGAAGGATTACTCGCACTTAATTTAGAGGAAATGCAAACGATTCAGGCGCATTACAGAGACCCAGAGGTTCGAGCAGTCAGAGCAGAATTGGGGTTGCCAGAAAACGCACCAACCGATGTGGAATTAGAATGCTTAGCCCAAACCTGGTCTGAGCACTGCAAGCACAAAATCTTCGCAGCACACATCCACCACGTCGATACAGAAACCGGCGAAGATACAGAAATCGACTCCTTGTTCAAGACACACATAATGAAACCAACATTGGAGATGAAAGACGAAGTCGATTGGCTTCTATCAGTATTCCATGACAACTCAGGAGTAATCGCTTGGGATGATGAATGGTCAATGTGCATGAAGGCAGAGACTCACAATTCCCCTAGTGCATTAGATCCATATGGTGGAGCAATGACTGGAATTGTAGGTGTTAACAGAGACATCCTAGGCACAGGGCTTGGCGCTAGGCCAATTGCAAATACCGACGTATTCTGCTTCGGACCTCCTGATTGGGAAGGCGACCTTCCTGAGAATTTGTTCCATCCATCCCGAGTTCTTCGAGGCGTACACGCTGGAGTAAGAGTTGGAGGAAACGAAAGCGGAATACCAACTGTAAATGGGGCGATTGTTTTCGATGACAGATACATCGGCAAGCCACTTGTCTACTGTGGAACAATTGGTATGATGCCTCGTAAATTACCAGACGGCCGAGAATCTCACATAAAGAATCCAGAAGCTGGCGACAGAGTCTACATGGTTGGCGGTAGAGTAGGCTATGATGGAATACATGGGGCAACTTTTTCTTCACTAGAATTAACTGAAGAATCTCCCTCTAGTGCTGTACAAATTGGAGACCCAATCACTCAGAAGAAAATGCTAGACATGATTCTAGAAGCAAGAGATGCTGGCTTGATTACTTGTATCACAGATAATGGCGCAGGAGGCCTTTCATCCAGTATTGGAGAGATGGCAGAATACACCAATGGCTGCAGAATCGATTTAGGTAAAGTACCGCTAAAACAGGAAGGCCTTTCGTCTTGGGAAATCCTCGTATCAGAATCTCAGGAAAGAATGACAGTAGCTGTAAGAGAAAGCGATGTACCTGCATTCGAAGCCCTAGCGGATTTACATGAAGTCGAAGCAACATGGGTAGCAGATTTCACTGACACCGGACAGTTCCATGTCGTTCATGGCGAGGATACAGTTGCCTCACTTCCAATCGAGTTCTTGCATGATGGAGTTCCACAATTACGTCTAGAAAGCGAGTGGAAACCTCCAACAAACCCTGAGTTCAATCCACCTTCAGATGCAAACCATTCATCTCTTCTAATGCGAATGTTGGCGCGCCCAAATATTGCTAGTAAAGAGACATGGGTGCGACAATACGACCACGAAGTCATCGCTCAAACCGCGGTCAAACCCTTTGTCGGTGTTGAAAGGGACGGGCCTGGAGACGCAGGATTACTTGCACCAGTACACGGCTCCACACACGGCCTTGTAGTATCAAACGGAATATCTCCTAGGTACAGCGATATCGATGCAGGTGCGATGGCGGCTGCAGCAGTAGATGAAGCTGTAAGAAACGCAGTTTGTACAGGCGTTGACCTTTCTAAGATTGCAGGCCTAGACAACTTCTGTTGGCCTGANCCAATAGAGAGCAAGAAGACACCAGATGGTAAATTCAAACTTGCTCAACTGGTTAGGGCAAATAGGGAATTAGAAAGGATTTGCAGAGCGTATTTCGTACCTTGCATTTCAGGTAAAGATTCAATGAAGAACGACTACGGGACTGGCGAAAATAAGATTTCAATTCCACCAACCCTGCTCTTCTCATTATTCGGCAACCACCATGATGTTCGTTATACAACAACTTCTGACCTAAAGCCAGGAGAAAGCCTGTACTTAGTCGGTGATTCGAAACAGGAATTGGGCGCTAGTGAGATATCCTACATGCTTACTGAATCCGGAGAATCAAACGGAATCGGCGGCGAAGTACCACGCCTACCAGCTCCTGAAAAGAATCTAGAATCTTACAAGGCGTTGACCAAGGCAATCCAATCAGGCATCGTTAGAACCGCTCACGATTGCAGTGAAGGAGGCATAGCGGTAGCNATTGCTGAGATGTGCATAGGAGGAAGATGTGGAGCAGCGATCGATGTTGATGGTCCAGGAGAAGCAGACTTGTGGGGCCGTCTTTGGGGCGAATCACTTGGTAGAATCCTAGTTGGAGTAAAACAAGAACACCGTGCAGAATTTTTGTCTACAATGAAGGGCCAACCGCTGACATACATGGGCGAAGTCACCGATGGAGACACCCTTAGTGTATGGGACGGTGACGACTTAATTATCGAATCAAACGTTGAAGAAATGGTAATGGCTTGGAAAGGAAGCCTAGACATGACAGGAGGNGTTCAATGATGGTTGACACTCCTAAGGTNGCAATNTTGTTTGGTTTTGGAATAAATTGTGACAGAGAAACNGCAGCAGTTTTCGAATTAGCAGGTGCTGAAAGTGAAAGAGTTCACGTAAANCACTTCGTTAATGGTGAAAGAGATCTTTCAGAATTCCACATATTGGCAGTTCCGGGAGGATTTTCATTTGGAGACCACTTGGGTTCTGGTCGCTTACTCGGTAATAGAATGCGCTTCGCAATGAGGGAACAATTAGCAGCATTTGTAGCTGCAGGAAAACCGATTATTGGTATATGCAATGGATTCCAAGTATTGGTGAAAACCGGACTATTGCCNGGTAGAGAAGTTCCAGACTTCGAGCAAAGAGCGAGCCTGACATTGAACAATAGCGGGCGCTANGAAGACAGATGGGTTACCTTGGAATTCGATCCCGACAGCCCATGTATCTGGACTAAAGGAATCACTAGAATCGAATGCCCAGTACGACACGGAGAAGGTAGATTCGTAATGCCATCAACAACAGATTTGGATGAACTGAATGAAAACAATCAGATTGTAACTCGTTATGTTGACCCTACAACAGAACCGGGCAAGGGAATAACAGATGAAACATTACCATTCCCTATTTGCCCGAATGGCAGCATCAGAAATATAGCTGGAATATGCGACCCTACTGGCTTAGTGTTTGGATTAATGCCTCACCCCGAAGCAGCATATGCAACATTCTTACACCCACATCATACACGTGGCGAAGTCAATGAAGAAATACTTGCAGAGGGAATGCAAATCTTCCGTAATGCGGTTGAATATGCACAAGCAAACCTTTGAGAAATAACCCCTCTTCCTTTGTTTCATGCCGTCGACCAAGTTGTACATGGAGAGCATAGATGCTTGCTATCTCAGAGACTTTACTGCTGAAGTTACAGCAGTCGATGAGACTTCAGTAACCCTTGACCAAACTCTGTTTTATCCATTAGGGGGAGGGCAAAATTGGGATACTGGAAAATTGACCTGGGATGGCGGCCAAGTTTCTGTTACCGAAGTGCGAGGCAGGGGCGATGTTCAGCACTTTGTCGGAGAAGATCACGGGCTTGAAATCGGAGACTCTGTTGAAGGGGAAATTGATTGGGACAGACGGCATGCTCACATGAGAATGCACACAGCCCAGCATTTGGTTAGTGGACTAGTCTACGAAATGTACGATGGAGCTAGAACCGTTGGTAACCAGATACACGCAGACCGNTCNAGAATCGACTTTAATCCGGTCAAATTTGATGAAGAAATGATCGAAGAATTATTCAGTAAAGCGAATGAAATGGTCGAGTCAAACTTGGATGTAACAGACTGTATAATGACACGAGAAGAAATCAATGCAATAATGCCTCCAGAAAGAACAAACATGGACCTGTTGCCTATTTCTGTAAANCAGTTAAGGATAATTAAAATTGGAAATAATGTGGATTTGTGCCCATGTGCAGGCACCCATGTAAGGGCGCTAGGAGAGATTGGAAAAATGGAATTCCTTGGTAAGAAAAACAAGGGCAAAGGTACGACCAGAGTAAGTTACACTCTCGAGGGNTGTGAGAGTTGAAATCTNACNAAAACCANNAACNGATAATTGAAAANCAANTCTAGTAAAAACTTCTCTAGANGNCTATAAGTCTAAATCATCATCNAGCAAATCNGAGACTTCAGATTGAGCATCTTNCCANTCCTNTCTNTCACGCTGCCTTTGAGCAATAGTTGCTGCTTCTACAACCTCTTTCAATGAATCAGGGGCTTCTGAGGCCACCCTTTCTGCCACTATTTTATCATTCATTTCACGGTCCTCTCCTAGGCGGTCAGAACGGTCTACTGCGGCTATGGGGCGGCTTGGAATTGTACGTGCACCATGTTCTATTTCTTCCGCTTGAAGTGAATCGGCCATGATGTTCAAAACTTCTTCAGGTGGCAACTCGTCTTTCCAAGGGTTTTGATTTCCTATTTCTTGTACAACATTCTTCTTTTCTCGCTTGGCTTGCGATTCAAACAACTTTCCAATATCTTCACTGGTAGGCATCGGTTTAGATTCGGCAAGAGAATTCGCTAAGCGCTGTTGTTCTCGCAGCGAAGGCCCGTGAGCTTCATCATGGTCGTAACGATTAGGATTTGCAGCCATTGCTAACAAGTCTCTTGCGAACTGAAACAACTCGTCTGATTGAGGAGCTTTAGCTATCAATTCTCTCACTTTAGTATGGTGAGATATACANTTCCTGCAGCGATTGGAACCCGNAATATCCGGGGCATCACACCTCAGGCAACACGCTTGGAAGCCCAAGTCTTTCATTGCCCTTCTCGGCATCGCCATGATTCTCCCTATTACTTNCCAGCAAAGAATGCTTCCGCGCGAGACTTCAAAACCCACCGTGGTAAGAAAGGAACATGGCGAGAGACCCCCGGGCCGACATTCTCGAGGACGACCTCTTCCCAAAACAGAAGCCACGAATTCATCGTGTTCATGCTCACAGAGCATCAGACGGTACCATACACTTCAACACAGGTGGAGGATTCATGGGGATCAATAATCGACAGCCGGTTCAGCTTCACAAAGGGAAAATTTGGCATTTTAGTGATGAAGAGAAGCGCCATCTAATGCTAGCAACAGCCGCATTCACATTTGCCTTAGGTCTATTGATGGCTGGCGGTATTTTGCGAATCAGCGCTCAAGGCGGTCTTGAACAGTGGCTTGCCATTGTTCTATTATCCATGCCTGTTATGCTAATTGCAGTTGGGCCGGCTTTCCTGTTGCACGAGATAGGTCACAAGATTGTCGCTAAGAAATATGGATGTTGGGCCGAGTTTAGAGTAGACCCCAGCGGTCTGAAATTTGGAATTGCATTCGTTGCTCTAACTGGATTTTTGTTCATGGCTCCTGGTGCAGTAATGGTTGCAGGATTGGTTACTCGCAGACAAAATGGACACATTGCAATAGCAGGACCTGCGGTTAACTTCGGACTATTCCTGATTGGCATTCCTTTNGGTGGAATTATCCTCGGCCTAACTGGTGCTACNGAGTCAGCAGCCTATTTGGAAGNCGGNGCAATNAATCTCAANGCNATGGTCTATGATGTTGTATTTTGGTGGGTCGCAGCAAATCTTGGATTAGGATTCTTCAACATGATTCCCTTTGGCCCACTAGATGGTGCCAAAATCAAGGATTGGAGCGAACCGGTTTGGTTCTGNAGCTTCATGACATTTATTGCAATCATCTACATGTGGTGGACTGGAGTATTCAGTCCAATCGACGANGTAGCNCTACGAATCGCTGNATGGTTCTAATNTCATTCAAGGTATTCGCTTCTTACTGGATTCTCATCCAAGTGGAAGAATGAGTAAGTAGCCCACCAAGTAATTGTGTCAAGAGCATCAACAAGGTTGCTGGTACCGCTTCTTTCTTCACCGTAATCTTTGCCGGTTGTATCCATCCAATCGATCATCTCATCGACGGTATCACAGGTTTGGTGATAACACCAATACCCATCGACCAAGCCACCGAATCCCATTGTTACAGTACCTAGGTTGTCCTGGAAACTTGCGTGGTCAGAGCGAGCAGTTGTGTCTTCATAGACAATAATTTCAGGTCTATCTTTAGCCAACCAGTCGTCTACTTTCCAAGTGCTTGAATCATAACCAGTTCCAATTAGTGTCGACATTTGTTCTTCAACACCAATGGCATCAGAACCAATCCACAGTGCTAGATTGACCATTCCTGGTTGATTCATTACATCGTGGTCAAGACTTGGTCCGATGTACACTCTCATTGGCCAGACCTCTTCGTCCTTAGGATAGCCATCAGGGTCAATTTGAGGGTCAGGGTCGCAATTAGGCTCCCCTCCACCGTGGTTTCCTCCACAAGGTGCGCCACCGCCACCAGGCCAGTTCACTCCAGCCATGTCTAAATTGACATAGTTGGTAACTTCGACATTCGGGTTGTCTTCTTTGACCCATTCTTCGGTCCAATATTCACTACCTCTCTTTCCGCCTTCTTCACCAGACCAGAGACAGAATACCATCGTGTTTCTAGTGCTATATCCAGCCATCGCCTCTGCAACAGTCAGTACCATACTGGTTCCTGCTGTGTTATCATAAGCTCCAACCCTTGTCCCGTACGTTCTCTCTCCGATTAGGTGAGGGGAAATCATTCCTCCATTGACAGGAGGCGCAATATCAAAGTGAGCGCCAAACACCATCCACTTGTCTGGATTAACTTCTCCGAATCTGTACCCACATATGTTGTATGCTTCGGGATTCTGTTGTCCAGTGTTGACAGAGTCGTAAACGAATCTCTGGTTGATAACCTCTAGGCCGAAACCTTCCAATTCTTTGATCAAATACTGTGCACCGTCTTCGTAAGCAGCGTTACCTTGTCCTGCCCATCTGTCAAGATATCCTACAGCACCATCTGCTAGGTCTAGAGGGTCTGGGGTTTCGTCTGACATTACGTTGATGTAATTCAATACAGTTCTACCATCGACTAATCCCATTGAATGTCTGCCGCCTTCAGGTTCGCTGTATGCAGCAGCAAATGGGCGGTCTATCCCTAAACGAATAGCAATCACTTCCCCTCCATTATCTGTGGAAGGCAGAACAGCATCTAGAGATGTGTTGGAAGAAACTCTGACAATACCCTGATTGTCGCCACTTTCAAAACCATCTCTGGCGTACCAAGCTTTCCAAGATTCGGTAAGGTCTCGAATTGGCCAATCTTCTCTACCATATTCGCCAATCAATACGACAGCAGTGTCTGTGCGTGGAGGTGCAAGAACGGTCAATTGTACTGATTTCCCAGCTTTAATGTCGACCACGGTTGAGTTTTGCACAAATCCATTCTCAGGATTTAGCATCAAATATGGAACAAATGCCGACATATCGGACTCTGCAGCGATTGTAATCGCTTGAAATTCGCCCCCAATCCAAACCTGGGGTGTGATTGTAACATCTCCTTCAGAGATAGTCGAATCGACGTTTTCTCCAAAGCAACCGCTCAAAGGAGCTAGGCAGAATAACAAAGCGAGAAATCCCGCCATAATCGGCCGCTGCATGTTAGTCCGTAGGTGCAACCCCTTCTCAATGCTACTATTAATTGAGAAATCGGGGAACCAAAGGATTGATAATCTTCTAAGTCTAATTATAACATGAGAATAATGGTAATGACTGCCCCACTTATTCATGAGTTACTAAGAAAGAAAAGATGTGCTAAAGGTGCTTGCCGACCAAAAAGAACAAGCTACCTATGGGCAAGAATGGTTAGGTCTGAAGAGGAAGACCAAACCCCTGTAATCGAAGGTTGAGACTATTCTTCTGCCAACTCTTGGTTCATCATGATGAATTGGCCCCCTAGTACGAGTAGCAGAAATATGCCGAATAAACTAGGTCTTGGGAATGTAAACTCCACTCCAAAAGCGATTAATAAACCGATTTCCATCACTACAACTCCTGCAATAGAGCATACTAGAGCAATCAATGATGTGTGCCATCTATATTGGTAGCTGCGGAATGCCATTTCTCTACTAACCTCGAGTTTACCAGCCTCAGACATGTGGTGCACATATCTGAAAACAAGATGGATAATTTGGGAAGCAATTGCTACAATCGCAAGAAGCATGAAAATAATTCCGAAGATTGCCAGAACAGAATCTCCGCCATCGCCAAAGAAGCTGAACCAACCGGTACTTGCACTGAATCCATACAAAGAAGCCTTCATCCCAAATGGGCTTGCATCCAGAAATCCACCAACTGTTAACCAGCCTGAAAACATTCCAACGATCAACATTATTCCACCCGCGCCATGAAGTACATGAGAACCTAATTTGGTGCTACTCATCGCCTCAGAATTAGATGGCGCCCCGGATCTTGTTTTGGGTTTTTCACCCCATTCAAATTCTCCATCACAATGCGGGCAAGCAAACTCACCATAGGCATCGTCATCGAGTTCAATTTCCTCTTCACAGTGCGGACAAAGAATCTCGACCATGAACTATGGTTTTCAACCCTAGACAAATACCTTGCCCCGTCAAATGCAATCAAGCACGAGCGTCAAAGCTCATTTGGTACCGGAGTTTGGTCCATGTGAAGGAAGGCATAGACGGCCCACCAAGTTACAATATCCCAAGAGTGAACTAGATTGTTTATTCCTGTCGAATCATCTGTGCCCATGTAATCGATCATGGTCTCCATTGTGTCACATTCACGATGATAGCAAGGATATCCGTCTACTAAACCGTTCCACCCAAGGGTAGCAACTCCGATATTCTGGAACGATTCATGGTCACTTCGAGCAGTTGGTGATTCGTAAATCGCTACAGTATCTTCGTAAATATCTCCCCATAGAGGACTTTCACCATCTGCAAGCCAAGCTTCTCTTCCACGTTCAATTTCGTAACCAAGGTCTAGAGCATCGGCACCAATCCATTCGGCTAGGTAGTACATTCCCGGCTGGTCAACAACATCACCAGTTCCATCAGGGCCTAGGTAGACGGATAGTGCATAGTCTCCAGGGTAATTGACGCCAGCCATATCCAAATTGAGATAATTGCTTACAGTGACTCCATCAGGTAGGTCGTTTGCGAATGAGCGAGAACCCCACAACCCTTCTTCTTCAGAGGACCATAGGCAGAACACCATTGTTCTACGTGCATCAAATTCAGCTAGGACCTTTGCAGTGCTCAAAACCATACTTGAGCCTGCTGCGTTATCATATGCACCATGTCTGGTGCCGTAGCCAGGAATGCCAATTTCAGCGCCGGGCGTATAAGCTACAGGAGGAGCGATGTCAAAATGTGCTCCGAAAATCAACCATTCGTCAGGGTAAACTGAGCCGTCTTTGTATCCACAAATATTGACAGCCCAAGCAGTATTATCTTGGATTCTGTGGACTTCAACTCGGTCTAAACCATACCCTTGCATTACGCCTTCAAAATAGACAACAGCGTGCTCGTAAGAAGGAACAGCATTTCCAACCCACCTGTCAAGATATCCCACGGCGCCATCCGGGCCACATGTGGCACAAGGCGTATCGTCAGTGATGAAATCAACCCATTCGTAGACATCACGCCCATTTACCCAGCCACCACTGGCGCCCACGCCATCGGCTTCGGTTAGGTCAGCTCTTTGGTCACGAACAGTTTGTAGCGATTTAGTGATGACATCGCCGCCACTTTGCTCTGAAGGAACAATCCATTTCCATTCACCCCCGACGTCTTCGTTAGCTACTGCCATTATTGCTGCTGAACCTTCAGTTTGGCCACCAGCCCAAGCAGCCCAGGAAACATCAGGTGCACGAATTGGCCAATTTTCTCGCCCATAGTCTCCAATTAGGAATATGATGTCTGAATTTCTTGGAGGAAACAGAGCATTCATGGAAACGGATTCGCCATCTTTGAGATCAAAAACGGTTCCATTCTGCGCTCTCATCGAACCCGGATCTTGAACGAAATATGGAACAAATACACTCATTGCAATATCAGCTTTTAGTGTGACTACGGACCATTCTCCTCCAGGAATAACAGATGGCGACACTTTCAAACTATCATCTGAAATTTGCTTGGTAGCACCATCTTCTCCAAAGCACCCAGATAGGGGTGCAAGACACATTACAGTGACCATCATCAAGGCGCGTGCTACATCCATATTGCCTCCGATAACTACCCTATTGTTGAATGATATGGTCAGAATCTCATTTCCGGTGTACGGAATGCACTTTCCACATTAAGGATAAGGTTATACACGCCCCAACGGCCGGATTACATCATGGCAACCGTCCGTTTGGACCAAAAGTCAAGGGCTTTGGTTAGGGCGGTTCCCGATTCATACCCACAGGCTTTGGCCAAATTTTTCGGATCAGGTCCAACAGATATTGAACTTGCCAAGGTGCACCACGCCGCTTATGTGGAGGCACTATCTTCTAACGGAGTAGAAGTTACAGTATTGGATGCAGACCACAATCATCCCGACTGTATTTTCGTTGAAGATCAAGCTGTCGTCATCGATGGGCACGTCCTTCTTCCAGTCCCGGGCCACGAATCTCGAAGGGGAGAGCAACCTCCAATTACGGATTTCCTTTCTGATGAATTGCAAGGACATCAAATTTGCAAGATGGAGCCTCCTGCAATGATGGATGGCGGAGACATTCTTCGTTTAGGCAATCTATTCTTCGTAGGGCGCTCTACGAGAACAAACGACGCAGGTATTGAGGAACTTAGGGACCTTCTCGACCATCTTGGACACGAATTGAGAGTGGTAGATATTCCCTCTAGTGCACTACATTTGACAAGCGTATCTTCTACACCCTCAGACCAAATAATTCTGGCTCCTGAAGGCTACCTTGCTCCTGAATCATTTGGTGAGATGCCAGAAGGATGTGAAGTAATTATGATGCCGGAAGAGGAAGTTTACGGATGTAACACAATCGGACTTCCTGGCAAGAAGGTAATCATAGCTGATGGATATCCAACAGTGAAGAAGGCACTCGAGGACAGAGGATTTGAGTGCATAGTTTTGGACATGGGCCAGATTAGAGCCGCAGATGGCTCACTGACTTGCTGTTCAATTTTCTATTGAATAAGACCAAGCGTTTTGATATACACGTGTTAGGTGGCGAAGTTGCTGCAGGGGTTGCCCAGCTTGGTCAAAGGCGCTGGGATGAGGTCCCAGTCTCTATGAGTTCGCAGGTTCAAATCCTGCCCTCTGCACCAAATATTTACACAATTGATGATATACATTGTATCTCAACGAATAGAAAGGTGTAGATGTGACGGCATTCAGAATTTGCTCGAACTGTTTTGGGTATCAGGTATACCCATACATGGGATTCATGACTGGAGAGAAATATCAATGCCAAGAATGCGACGAGATACTAGTTATGCCAATTGAATTCGATAATGTTGAAGAATATCTGAACTTTCTTGAAGTTCAGAACTCGGAAAAATTCAATCTGATTAAAGATAATTTCAAAGTTGAATTATCTGAAAAAGAGGCCACTGAGCCTCACACCGCCCCTTCAGAGAAACCACCTAGTACTGGAAAATTATCTCATCTTTGTATATCTGAGGGTTGTAAAAAAGGAAAAAGAGGCGGAACGGATTATTGTCGCAAACATTGGTTTGAAGCACAAGATGTTGAATTCTGAATTTACTCAAAGGGTACCCTTTGATTAGGAGAGAAGGTCTTTCCTTGCGGTGTTGAAGACAGTACGCCCACGCGAGGTAATCTTGTGTTGCCAAACCACATCTTTTGGATTGAAAGTTCTCAGCATTTGCTCTCTACTCCAATGCCTTCTAGCATCCATTTCATTCATGTGCAAACCCCATTGCGTCCAGCGATTTTCTGCACGAGAAGCTTGTAGAACTTTGACAGGCTTGAAGGTGCCAAACTCCTGGGTAATAGATGTCCATTTTTTGTCACTATATCGGTCTTCTAAGCCTTGGTGAAGGTCCCCAACAATTTCGTACCCCACTCCTGCATTGGGATCTAGACTCTCAACATGTCCTGGGAACAAGGCATCTAGATGATAGAAATCTTCTGGCCCCATGCCGGTTGAAACTAGCAGTGTGTCATGGCCACTAGGGCCCAGCCCTGTGTGGAGGTCGATAGCCCATATTCGATTGACAGACTCGAGTTTTTTATCCAACCAATTGAGTAGTAAGTCGGGCCCAGGTTGAAGACAATCTCCGCCATACTGGATAGCCTTTGGATATTCGTACTGTCCTTCTGCAACACATTGTTTTAGGTTATTGAATCCATATTTTCGAATCAGGTTGAGCGCTTTTAATTTGAACCATTTTTCTTTGACAGGGGGGGGCGATTCAGGATTTATGAATTCACGAATTGATTCATATCCTACAGGAACACCCTCGTATTTTTGATCACTCTTCAGGAAATTACGATTTAAATCCACGTTGTTTTCATTGAATCTTCTCCACCAAGCCATGCCGTAAGGATTGATTGTGTGGACGAAAATAATTGCATGGTCTTTGAAAGATTCTTCTTTGCACAAATCGTCCATCACTGCCAATTGAATCGCACTACCGGGGTAGCCTTCCACTCCGTGAATTCCACTGCTTGAAAGCAAGACCTTACCGGATTGAAGCGAGCCAACTATTGCCACATCGATGCAAAGCGGCTCACCATCTGGCCCAGTCATCCCAATCTCCAATCTTTCATTTTCCACCTTGTGACCAGCTTCACGCAAATCATCACAGGCGATTAGGAATCTACCGGCGGCTTCAGCGTACGAATTGGCAAACCAAAACCCNCCCTCCATNCCCGNTCCTGATTGAATCAACATTTGAACACTACCGAACTATCAAGAATCACAAGCCCCTAAGGAAATCGATGGCGGAGGAATTAGTCGCAGACGATATTCGAGTTGCGAAGACATTACCTTCGAAGTTCTATTTTGAAGAGGAGATTTTCAAATCACTCAATTCTATCTTCACTGGTTGGCAATTTGCGATTCACAATTCAGAAATGAGCGACAATTCAATCATTCCATTAGATCATATCGAGTCAATAACCGGCGAGCCAACAATCATTGTAAGAGGCGAAAAAACACAGTGCTTATCCAATATTTGCACACATAGGGGGATGCGTCTAGTCTTGCAACCGTGTGCAAAGTCAAACTTACAATGCGAATATCATGGCCGTACGTTTGACCTGAATGGTGAGATGAAACATATGCCAGAGTTCGAACAAGCGATAGGGTTCCCTAGTGAATCAGACAATTTGCGCAATTTCCCTATGCACAGCTGGAATGGAATTCATTTTGTTTCTCAAGAGAACGAACAGCATCTCCCTTGGGCAGAAATTGGAAGTCGGTTTGATTTCCTTGATATCGAATCATTCGTCCACGACCCATCACGCGATAGAGACCATTCAATCAATGCAAATTGGATGCTTTATGTCGATAATTATCTGGAAGGCTTCCACATTCCATTTGTCCATCCAGAACTGAATCAAGCATTGGACTATTCAGGCTACTCAACCGAAGTTTTCGAAGGAGGAGTATTGCAAATTGGAAAAGCATCACAAGGTGATGTGAAGTTTGAGTTGCCCGAGGGACACCCCGATTATGGTCAAGAAATAGCTGCATATTATCTATGGCTATTCCCGAATATGATGTTCAATTTTTATCCATGGGGACTTTCAGTCAACATTGTTATCCCAGTCTCTCCTGAAAAGACAAGAGTGCTTTACAGAGGCTATGTCAAAGATGACAAGCTAGCGCAAAAGGGAGCAGGATCGATTCTGGATACAGTTGAGATTCAGGACCAAAATATCATTGAGCAAGTACACAAATCCATGCGCTCAAAGGCGTACGACAGAGGGAGATATTCTCCAACTAGGGAACAAGGAGTGCATCATTTTCATAGAATCATTTCAGAAATTTATGAGAAAAACCGGTGATAATATGGAAGATACGCCTTTGCTAACCATGACCAAATCTCGTATTGTAGGAGAGCAGCCAAACCTTTCAGATCAATCAAAAGCTCTTTTGGACACACTGTCCGGCCTTTGCTCATTCCATTCTTGTGAAGATTTAGCCAGTTTCCTTTTCACTGACATGTTCAGGAAATTAGTCGGCGTGGGAGAGCCATGGATTATTTTTGAAATCGGGGTCTACAAAGACCACACGAAAACGATAGAATCAATCCCCGTTCATGACGGAATAACTCTTGCAGATGGAGCAATGACGGGAGGCATTCCTGGAAATCTTGCAGTTGTGAAATCTCAAGATGAATGTTCTGAAACTCTCACATTTTGGCACAACTATGTGATAAACGAGTAAAGCGATTCTTTGAAAGGGAGCCTATGGCCCCATTAAATCGGAGAGGGTTCCATGGGCGACGACAATTTCCGCGATGTTCTGCCCGACCCTGACCCTGAGCAGACACTTGAATGGCAAGAAGCAATTCGTGCTGTAAGCGATGCATTGGGTCCAGAAAGGGCGCACAGATTGCTGATGCAGACAATCGGTGCAGCTAGAGAAGAAGGCATCGATATCGACGTTGTTAACACTCCATATCTCAATACAATTCATCCGTCACAACAGCCACGGTACCCTGGCGATTTAGAGATGGAAAAGCGCATTCATGGCATTATTACATGGAATGCAATGATGATGGTAACTAGAGCCAATAAGGCAAACGATGGAATTGGAGGCCACATCTCTACCTTTGCATCAAATTCACATCTATGGGAAGTAGGGCAAAATCACTACTACAGAGGTAAAGATTTGGATGGTTGGGGCGACCATGTTTACTGGCAAGGGCACGCAAGCCCAGGAGTTTATTCTCGCGCATGGCTAGAAGGCCGACTTACGAGAGAGAACATCGACAACTTCAGAATCGAGTGCGATGGNAACGGACTTTCTTCGTATCCCCACCCAAGGCTGATGCCTGATTTCTGGGAGTACCCTAGCGTTTCAATGGGTCTTGGGGGCATGACAGCAATTCACACTGCTCGCTTCAACAGATACCTTTCCAGCCGCGGTCTTGCTGATACATCTAACTCAAGAGTTTGGTACACCATGGGAGACGGAGAATCCGACGAACCAGAGTCGCTCTCTCAACTAACACTTGCATCTCGTGAAAATCTGAACAACGTCATCATGGTGATGAATTGTAATCTACAAAGATTGGATGGTCCGGTAAGAGGTAACTCGAAGATAGTCCAAGAGCTAGAAGGAAGATTCAGAGGGTCTGGATGGAATGTAATCAAGATTCTTTGGGGGTCAATGTGGGATGACCTATTTGCNCGTGATTCTGAAGGGGCGCTTGCAAACAGATTGCAAGAATTGGTTGATGGTGACGAGCAGAGAATTTTCACAAGTGATGCCGCAACATTCAGAAATGAATTATTCAACACACCTCAACTCAAAGCAATGGTTTCTCACCTAAGTGATGATGACTTAGAGGCACTTGCATCAAACCTCGGCGGTCACGATATGGTGAAAATCAATGCAGCATATGCTGCAGCCGAAGCGTCTAATGACAAACCAACAATCATTCTTGCACGCACAATCAAAGGATTCGGATTGGGCCCCGCATTCGCAGGAAGAAACTCTACTCACGGCAAAAAGAAAGCAGACGTTGACAGCATCAAATGGATGCGCGACGACCTAGGTCTTTCTTTCAGTGATGAAGAGTTGGAAGAATACCCATTCATCAATCCCGATGACGAGCCTGAAGCAGTCGCTTACCTCAAGGAAAGAAGAAATGCACTTGGTGGATTTTGTCCGGAAAGAAGGTCTCCTTCTAGTGAACTCGAGCCTCCGGGTGCAGAAGGATATTCCACATTTGATGAAGGAACGAAGGGAGAGATGCAAGTTTCCACAACTATGGCCTTTGTGCGATTGCTTAGCGGCTTAATGAAGGACAAATCAATCGGTAAGAGAGTCGTTCCAATCGTGCCAGATGAAGCTAGAACCTTCGGTATGGACCCACTGTTCGCACAGTTCGGAATATACCATCCAGAAGGACAATTGTACACTCCTGTTGACCACAAGATGTTGATGAAATACAAGGAGAGCGAGAAAGGGCAACTCTTCGAAGAAGGAATTTCTGAAGCCGGAGCAATGTCGACATTTATTGCAAGCGCAACATCATACTCAACACAAGGTAGTCCTACAATTCCATTCTACATCTTCTACAGCATGTTTGGATTCCAAAGGGTCGCTGATTTGGTTTGGTCTGCGGCGGACCAGAGAGCCAGGGGATTCATGATCGGAGCAACCAGTGGTAGAACCACTCTCAACGGTGAAGGCCTGCAACATCAAGATGGACACAGCCTATTGATGGCACATACCAATCCTGCAGTCAGAGCGTACGACCCTGCCTTTGCTTACGAGTTAGCAACAATCATTCGTGCAGGAATCGATGAAATGTATGTCGACGAAAAAGACGTATTGTACTACATCGCAGTCTACAATGAGAATCATCCAATGCCTCCTAAGCCAGCAGGCTCTGAAGAAGGAATTGTCAAAGGAATGTACAAACTTCGCAGCGCTCCTAAAGGAGACGGGCCAATTGTAAGATTGATTGGTTCTGGACCAATAATGCTGCAATTGTTAGCAGCGGTTGAGATTCTAGAAACATATGGCGTTCGCTCAGAAATCTATTCTGCAACATCTTATGGAGAGTTGAGAAGAGAAGGATTAGATTGTGAGCGTAATAACCGCTTGAATCCGAGTGATGCAAGGCAAATACCCTATGTTGAGCAATTACTTGGAGACGGCACTTACCCAACAATCGCAGTTAGCGACAATCAAATCGCAGTGCCTGACATGATTAGACAATGGGTTGGCGGCGACTATTCAGTTCTAGGAACCGATGGATTCGGAAGGTCAGACACCAGACCGAATCTTCGCAAATTCTTCGAAATAGACGCTCAAAGTATCACAATTGCCGCACTATCTTCACTGGTTAGAAGCAAAGAAATCGAGGGCGAAGTATTCGACAAGGCGATGAAAGACCTAGGCATTTCTCGCGATAGAGATGACATCACAGCTCTTTGATTATTCAAAGAAAATAGCAACATCATCTAGAGATTTTCTAGATATGTCCGGCACCATAGCATCCTCGGCAGGATAGCCAACCGGCATTACCAACATTGCATGTTCATGCTCGGGACGATTCAGAATATCCCTCAGGAACCCCATTGGTGATGGAGTATGAGTTAGGGTTACTAAGCCCATATTGTGGATTGCATGTATGAACATTCCAGCTGCAATTCCACAGGATTCTGTAGAGTAGTATGTTGGCCCGGTTTCTCCATTATCTCTAACTCGCTTAGAATGTCTGAACAATACGACCAGCCAAGGAGCATCGGTCATATGCTCTTTCACAGCATCAGTGCCTAGTGGCTCGAGAACTTCTTGCCATGCTTCCGGCATGCGTTCAGAGTAGGTTTTCCTCTCTTCTTCCTCTGCCGCCTTTCTCATCTTTGCTTTCAATTCTGCATTACTAACCGCTACGAATGTCCAAGGTTGCAGGTGAGCGCCACTTGGTGCTGTGGAGCCACAACGGATTGCTTGCTCAATTAATTCACGAGGTACATTACGAGAAGAGAAATGACGAGTAGTTCTTCTTTTGTCCATTTTTTCGAACAACTCTAAAGCCCGCGCTTTCATTTCATTCTCGGGTAATTCAACCCATTCCAAGGGGATGAAACCACCCTCGCTCAATTGACCACCTCGGGCATTCTTCCTCGTAATCTCAACCAGGATTCAGCACCGAAAGTAAGAGCGTAAAGGGAGGCTAACCACAAAGTCGGCCGGGCCCAATATCCGTCAGGAGTGTCGATCAATAAGATGCATAACCAAGACAGGGTGGCTAAATCAAGAATCCATCTCATACCCGCTAGAATCTGTTTTGAATTAGATTGCATTTCGGTTAACTGCGTGTCTGTAAGAACTGCAGTAATTCCTTTCAATTTGGATAGAGCATTACCGCCATTCCACCTGATTCTTCCCAATTTGAATCTATTCCATCCATCGATTACAAGGAATAGTGATACCCATACCACGACCACTTCTAGTAGGGGTTCAGCTCCATACAAATCTAGGCCGTTGAATGACCAGTATAACAATCCCCACAACCAAGCAATGATCAGTATCTGCGATGTCTTTGCAAACTTGCTCAACTTCCGTAGCAACTCTGCATCATGCGATAACAGCATTTCTAGGGAAATGACAAGACCTACGCTGAAAGTAAGAATGAAACTACCAGCGAGCCACCACCATTCTAGAGAGGAATCCCTCCACGCCAATAGTAGTGCAACCAGTGTCCAAGCCATTACTAGTGAAGTGGTTGCATTCACGGTTGCTTGCATTACATACAATGGGTCCCGTCCATCTTTGAGAACCGCTAGGCCCCCCATTAGTCTGACTTCAAATGCGGAATCATCTACTACACCTTGAGCAGCAGCAGTCATTCCACCAATCGATTTCAAGCGGGCTGACTCGACCAGACCTTCAACTTCATCATCACCGCTACCGCTCCATTTAGAGCCACGAGCAGCGGCAGCGGCAGCACCCCTGCCTCTGCTTCGACCCTTTCCAGCACTTCTCGCTTTAGCCCAAGCTCTGATTTCGGGAGTTGTGACCTCATCAACTTGATCTTCATTGAGCGGAGCCCCGTGGTCGGTGTACAACCATCGACATTGGATTGGAATTGGTGCAGGGTCGACGTCAGGGGCAACCATTTGGAATTGGCCTGGGCCTAACGTTGGTAATTGCTTGACCAAATCTTGGTCGCCACCACTTTCTTTGAGTAAGTGACGTACCTTTTCAACATCTTGAGGTTGAGTGAATCTACCGATGAAAGTCGTATTTGCTTGGGCTAATATTTTGTAATCTACATCCGAAACATTTTGTGTAGCTAGAACACAAGCAACGCCGTATTTCCTAGCCTGCTTGAATATCAATTTGATCAAATCTTTCGCAGGAGGATTTCTTGGATGAGGCGGTAGATATGGCGCTACTTCATCCATGAAGAATAACAGTTTCAATTCACCTTCAGCGGGCTGCTGTGTCAACATCCAATCATACAGTTCGCGTGCCAATTCTTGAACGAAATATTGCTTTTGGGCCTCGTCTTGAATCGTGTTCAGGTACACGATATTCAAGGGAACCTTCCCTGGCATTGCAGGCTCACAGAATGAGTCGATATCTATTGGAACACCATTGGAGAATAATAGTTGATTTACACCACTACTGAAAGCAGACAACCGTCTTGCCAAATCATTTCGCGTTGATTTTGGCAACATGTCATCATAGTCACGAAGGCCATGCTCAAACATTATTTCTTCCCACGGTGGAATTTCTGGTTTATCTTCGTCATCATCGACATCGATGAAAGCCTCAGGATAAAGCGCACGAGTGAAGTTTTCCTGTGGTTCTCTTACAACTTTCGCCAACCCTCTAAAGTCGCCGACGTCAAGTCCTAATCTCGTTCCATTGACTAGAATCTCATACAAGAACGGCTTCACAACCTTACCTTGGGTTTTCTCAACATCAAAACCAGCTAGATTACTGAAACCAGCAGCAACCATATCCCATGCAGTAATTGCTTCTTCCGGGTCTAAATCGGCCGGCGGGGAGCGAAAAGGGTCGATACATAATGGCAAACCTTTGGACCGCAACGGTGTCCAAATTCTGACTTCCATTGTAGAAATCAACTTCTTCATACGGTCAACTTCTCCTCCTTGCTCTGCTAAATCATGCTCATCGATAGCTAAAGCAAGTCTAGCCAAGTCTCCTTGAGGGTCTAGAATTAATGCTGGAATTCCAGCCAATGCAGCCTCTTCAATAACTGATTTTGCCATTACGGTTTTTCCTGAACCGGTCGAACCCAACATCGCTGCATGCCTTGCTAGAACCATTTTGTCGATTTGAATGATATCGCCGTTATCTCGCCTTTCACCCAATAACATTCCTTTGGCCTTGATTTTCTTCTTGCGAGAAGGCTTTGGATTTTCTAAAATATCGTCGACGAGGTCTCTCAATTCATGAGAATCCTCCTCGGACATGAGCCGGCCAACAGTGCCTACCCTCTTGAGGATGACTACGCCCACTACGTGGGCGGGACACACTCAAGGAGGCGAACCTCTTCGCCGATGTATGAACCGCGTCCCCCTAGCGAAACCATTCTGGGACGAGGAGTGTGAAAGGGCAGCGATTTCTGCATTATCCAGCGGTAGATGGGTAAAAGGCCCAGAGGCTAGAATGTTCGGAGAAGAATTCGCAAAGTGGTGTGGAGCGGTTGCAGCAGTACCATGTCAAAGCGGTTCAGCTGCACTATGGGCGGCCATGAGGATTCTAGATATCGGGCCGGGCGATGAAGTCATTGTCCCAGGGATGACTTTCATAGCAACTGCAACATCGGTCAGTCTGGTTGGAGCAACACCAATTTTTGCAGATATAGAGGAAGAGTATTGGTGCATTTGTCCTGATGATGTAGAAGCAAAAATTACAGAGAAAACCAAGGCGGTAATCGGTGTCCATATTTTTGGTCAAGCATTCTCTCCTAAACTCAGAGATATTTGCGATAAGCACGGGATAGCGCTTGTTGAAGACGCCGCACAAGCCCACGGTGCAAGTTTGAATGGCACTCTTGCTGGAGCGATTGGCGATATAGCCTGCTTCTCATTTTTCCCGTCAAAGAATATGGCAGTAGGGGGAGAAGGCGGAATGATCACTACTACTCGTGATGATTTAGCGCATAAATTGTCAAGATTGGTCGACCATGGAAGAAATGACGCCCTTGAATCTATTGAGTTGGGAACTAACTTGCGGATGAGCGAAGTTTCAGCCGCAATAGGTAGGATTCAGTTGAAACATATTGGTGAATGGACTACCAAGCGAAGAGAGAACGCGATTGAGATAAACCACTCTACCGAAATTAGGCCGGATTCTGAACATGCGTGGCATCAGTTGTGCGTGTTGAGTGAAAACCCTTCAGATTTGATTTCTAGATTTGATTCAGCTGGAATAGATGCAAGAGTTCACTATCCTATTCCTTGTAATCGCCACCAGGTTTATTCTGAACATCATCAGCATGGAGAGAGCTTAGAGATATGTGATAAAATCGCACACAAGCTGGTAGCAATACCAGTTCACCCATCAATCTCACAGAATGATATCGAGAGGATCAATTCTGTTTTGAATCCTTAATCATCTTCGAAAGAGAAGAATTGGACCATCCTCTAAGATAAGTTATCTCAAGTCCAAGCCAGGAAGGTAAAACAACATCTTGATACTCGTCCTCTAGTTCTACCTCGGCAATAATTAGGCCGCCAAGAACTCCATCAAATTCATCCACTTCCCATAGTAATCCATCTTCTCCAAACCAGTGGTGGCGGATTTTGCTTATCGATGGTTGAGAGTCTAGTGGTAATGAATTGTACAATTCTAATGGCAAGTCCCATTCATACTCAGCCGCAGCAGCACCAATTCTGCGGCCTTTAGCAGTCAAGGTGACAACACCTTCACTTAGACGAACCCTCCAAGTTGTTAGGTTGACTAGTTCCCTTTCATCTTCAACGAGAAGATGTTCATTCCAGGAAATTTTACCGTCGATATGTTTGACGTTATCTAGATAGGATTGGAAAATGGCTCTGGATTCGCCCCCTCTCCAAGGCTTATCTTCACGACCATCTATGAGAAATCGCCGCTCGATTTCAATACCCATCAATCCTCATCCTCAATCTTCTTGGATCTGGCTTTGGACATTATCTCCTCATCGAGGAACCAGAAAGTAGGAGTTTCTGAGATGTGCTTGTCCCAATGCTGTACAGTTCTAGCCCAGATTTCGGAATCAGCATTTTCCTTGCAGTACCCCAGGACCCAATCCATCTGTGCCTGCAACTCTTCATCATCAGGGGAGCTGCGCTTTAGACTCTCAGCAGTCATTGCCATGTTCATCATGAACATTGGCGAAAGTGCATATGTCCAGAAAGGATTTCTTTCAAAATCAACACTTCTTTGAGCAGTCCATAACGAAAATACCCTGTCATATAGGTAGCCAACACACAAGACGATTAGAATCAGTCCAGCGAAAATACTGAGCAACCCGATGTAGGTTGCAGGAATGCCTAGTACAGAGTTGCTGAAACAAAATCCTTCATCGCATCTGTCGGAAAACCTCCAACTGACATAATCCCATAACAGTAGGGTTAATGTCGAGCCTAGAAGACCTAGAGAAATGATGGATTGGGATTGCTGCATACGCCAATATTGGCGCATAACCCACTTCTTGACAGGGTTGATGCTCGAACTCGTCATCAATCATCCCACGCACACTGCTTATTCATATTATCATGGGTGAATTGTCTAATTGTTTTACCAATGTTACATTATATGCGGCTAGCCACAGGAAATCATGGTCCGCCGAAATACAACGCCATTTTTGGCAGTTAGCTTAGTTCTGCTAATGGGAATGTCTGGTTGCACTGGATTATTCGATAATGACGAGACATACGAGATGGCTCCAACCGATTTAGGAGATGTCGCAAAAAGATCACTTGGCTCTCCAAATTTGGAAACATTCTCTGATTGCAATGAACTGGAAAATGCATTGAAGCAAAGCATCGAAGAGGAAGCCCGCACAAGTCTGCTACAAGCAGTTGATGATGTGTATTACTGGGGCGGAGGTATTTGGCTAGAAGGCGATACAGAAATGGCAATGGATGACGCCGGCTCAGCAACTTCATCGACACCACCGCCAACAACTCGTCAAGAAGGAGTAGATTATTCGGGAACGAATAACCAGGAACAGGGAGTAGACGAGGCAGACTTTGTCAAAACAAATGGCTACAACATTTTCTTTGTCGACAACGGTGTTCTACATATCATGGACGTGCCAGAATTTGGAGAAATTGAGCACGCATCAACTACTGCCATTCAAGGAAGCCCCGTTGCAATGATGTTGAATGAAGATAACCTAGTCGTCGTATCTACAGTTTCCAGCTGGAATATCGATAATGATGATCCACTGCAAGATGCGATGGGATGGAGCGGCGATTGGTATGGTTGGAGAACAAACACATTGACCAAATTCACTGTATTTAATATCTCGAACTCATCATCTCCAGAGATTAACAGAGAGTTGTATATTGAGGGATATTACATGACTGCAAGGGAAGTTGCAGGCACAGTAAGGACAGTTACTCACACCTGGATGAACATTCCAGATTTACGAACTTGGATTTCATATCCTGATGATTATTGGAACTCAGATTACAGTGAAGAAGAGCGCCGTAACATGAGGGAAGTTGCAGCTCTTGAGGCGATGGAACACAATCAGGATGTCATTTCGGACATAACCCTTGAAGATATCCTTCCTCAAGTCCACGAACGCGTTGGAGGTGAGATAATCACCCATCACATGGATGGGGGAGATTGCTCAGATTTCGCAGCACCCGAGGATGCTTTGAATCGCGGTTACACCAGCATTTTCACAATCGATTTAATTTCAGAAGAACTCGATTTTGAGGCTGACCACATTGTTGGAAACTGGCCATTAGTTTACTCATCCCAAGACACGTTAATCATTACAGAAAACGCATGGGATACGTGGTGGTTCTGGGGTCACGATGATTTGATGGAGTCCACGAACATTCACACATTTGACATTAGCCAACCAGGCGAGACAACCTATGCAGGTTCAGGCAGAGTTGACGGTACTATTCTCGACCAGTTCTCAATCTCTGAGTACGAAGGAGTAGTACGTGTTGCGACCACTACTGGACAGTGGGGTCGTTGGTGGATGGAGAATCCTGCACCAATGGAAAACCACGTCATCACATTGTCTCATGCATTGGATGTTGACACAGGAAAAACCAGACTTTTGGAAATGGGAAGAGTTGATGGAATAGCTTACAATGAAACAATTTGGTCTGCAAGGTTCGTGGAAGACAGAGCATACATAGTCACTTTCGAGAATATGGACCCTCTATGGACGATTGATTTGAGCAACCCAACATCTCCTACGATCATGGGCGAACTCAAAGTCCCTGGAGTTTCAACATACATTCATCCATTATCTGATGACGCAATCTTGACAATTGGACTTGGACCTGCTGATGAAGAAACCGGTTTAGGATTGGATTGGGGCAACACTAGATTGTCCCTGTTTAATGTGTCTAATTTCTCAGATCCACAAGAAACCCAGACACTTTCTCTTTCACCAGTTGAAGACCCAACAGATGGTTGGACCTGGGCTTGGTCAGAAGCTACTTGGGAGCACAAAGCATTCCAATATTGGGCTCCAAAAGGCATGCTGGCGGTGCCGCTAAACACTTACCGTTACGACTACTATTATGATGAGGATGGACACTATCATTACGAATACGACTGGGTAAGCAAATTGATGATTGTCAACATCACAGAAGAAGGCATGGAACTTCATGGAGAAGTAGACCATTCCCAATTTTATGATACTGAAGAATATCATTGGTGGTCATCATACAATATTCGACGCTCAATATTCATGGGAGACTACATCTATGCAATTTCTCATGCAGGAGTAACGGTCACTCATCTAGATAGTTTGGAAGAAGTCGACACTCTTCAATTGGTTCAAGTCGAGGCGCATAATTCCGGAGATTCAACCTCTGAGACCGCCGAAGAAGAGGATAAGTCTGAAGGCTGAACCTCTTGTGGGCTAATCGTGCTCAAAGTCGCTTTACTTGGATGCGGCCGCTGGGGCCAGAATCACCTGAGGGTACTATCGTCTTTCAGAGATAAGGGGATAATCGATTACATCACCGTAATAGATACGTCAAAATCGGCGAGAGAAGCGGCAATTTTGGCCGATGAAGTCAAGGATGATTTTGATGATGTAAATGCAGATCTAGTTATCATTGCAACCCCTTCCAATCTTCACGCTTCCCAAGCAAGAGAATTGTTGTCTAGAGGATATCACGTACTAGTTGAGAAACCTCTTGGCTGTTCAGAATCAGAAGCAGCACAAGTTCTAGCAAATGCTCGAGAGTTTGGCAGGATTTTAGGCGTCGGATTACTGTTGAGATTCCACCCTGCAGTTACTCTCGCAAATCAGATGATTAACAGCGGCGAGTTGGGTAGAATCGAATCACTCAGGTTTGTGCGAAGAACCACCCGAAATGCTCCTGAAAATGGGAATGTGATTGAAGCATTAGGAGTGCATGCAATCGACTTAATGTGTCACTTCATGAGCGAGTCAGAACCTAGTGCTGTGCATGTTCAAGGAGACAAAATAGAGGCGCGCATCGCCCTTGAATTCCCTCATGGAATCGAGGCAATAATCGATGTAGGGTGGCAAACAAGTCGCGAGAGAAGAACAGTTACGCTAGTTGGGTCGAACGCTAGCCTGAGATTCGACTTAGATGTTCACGACAGGGTAATCTTGGTTACAGGAAATGAGGAAACCGAAATTTTCTGCGATTCAACAACATCTCCGCTTGAAGCGGAATTGCTACACTTCATTTCAGGTATTGAGAAATTCAATTCGGGACAAGCATGGATGCCAACTCCTGATTATGGAGCAGCTCTGAGGGGTGTTAGATGGACCGAGAGAGCGATTCAAGCATTNCCAATTTCAAGGCCACATTGAAGAATCCGATGCCTCTCGCACAGCCATGGCCGGTAGTTCGTCACCCGAAGATTCCGAACCGCTATTCGTTCTAGAACCACTTCCAGAACTTTCTGGCGTAATAGACTCATTCGTTGCTGCAAACCCAATTTTCCTACTGGTAAGCTTTGGTGCAGTCATCTATTTATTGACAAATTATGAGGACCCTTTGAAGAAGTTGTGGACAACCTCTTTGGGCGCAATTGGATTCAATTTCTACGTTACAGATTCGATGTTCTACTCGATGATTTTCACCAGCGTTTACATTCTGGGATTCTTCGTAGTCTGGGGAGCGATTCGTTGGGATGAACTCAAGGCACTATTAGGTATAGACCGAGCAAGGATTATCTCAATAGTTTCATTCATTGTCTGTACATGGATTTTGGTCGTATTAGGTACAGCAATCGGTATGCCGGCAGGGCCGGGTGTAGTCATCTGTGGATTGACCACCGCATACCTATGGTGGACCTACTATTCACTGGAACCCGCTACCGTTTGATAGCGAAGGGTCAAGGACTACGCACGCACACCTAGGTGCATGGCAACATTCTCCAGTCATCCAGATTTACCCGAGATTCTTGAGAATCTGTTAGAGGATGACGTTCATACTTTGTTCCTGAAAGCCGACTGTCCCCCTCGAACAAAAGCAGGCGGAATCGGAAACCTTCGACTTTCTGATGTTGAGGGAGCAGATGATGGAGGATGGGACACTTTACGATTGGAATCATTACAAGAGGAGATTCTAACCTTAGTTGAAGAAAACCGAGACCGCTCTGATTGTTTCTTGGAAATCGACAGGAAGGGCTGCCAAGTTATTCAGTTAGGAGACCTTAGAATCTCTTGTGCATGGCCGCCGTTTGCTGATGCGAGAGAAATCACCATCGTAAGACCAGTAGCGAAACTATCGCTTAGCGATTATGAAATCGATCCAAAACTAATCTCAAGACTTTCCGACCACCATCGCGGCGTATTCATTTGTGGCCGGCCTGGTTCTGGAAAGACAACATTGGCACAAGCCATTGCAGAGTATTTGGATGAAGATGTTGGAGCAATGGTCAAGACGATGGAAGCGCCTAGGGACTTACAACTTGCAAACAGAATTACTCAGTATGCGCCATTGGAAGGCGATTTGGAAAAGACAGCGGAAATCATTTTCCTTGTTCGTCCTGACTTCGTTATCTTCGACGAAGTTCGCAGAGCTAGGGATTTCGAAATATTTGCAGATGTACGGCTAGCAGGTGTGGGGCTTCTTGGAGTAACGCATGCTAATTCGGCACTGGAAGCCATCCAGAGACTGATTGGAAAAGTCGAATTGGGATTAGTCAGCCAAGTACTGGACACCATTTTGCATGTAGAGTCGGGGCAGATTCAGCAAGTATTGGAACTCAGAATGACGGTTAAACCGCCTAGCGGAATGCAAGAAGAATTAGCAAGGCCAGTGATCGAAGTAGTCGAATTCCCTAGTGGGAAGATCACTCATGAGATGTTCGCCTTTGGCTCTGAAATCGCAGTGGTTCCGGTCGATGCCGTATCCTCAAGCAAGGGAGTTTCACCGGTTGCTGCTTTGGCAAGGGACCAACTAATCAAGAAAATTAGAGATTGGGTAGGCGTTTCATGTGGCGTAAAGATCACTGGAACCAACTCTGCAGAGATTTACGCTCCCAAGGGCGTAGTTTCGACATTGATTGGTAAAGGGGGAGAAAATATTCGAGACCTTCAAGATGAATTGGGTGGAATGAAATTATCTGTATCATCATTTTCAGAAATGCCAGATGACGTTCACGTTCCCGTCGAGGACCACTATGAAACCCTAGAGCGCAGAGCAGGGGGCTCAAAAGCGTGGGAGTATTCCAAGCGCGGACGTAAATCAAAAAGGCGAAAACGATAGTGCAAAATTGCATTTATCTCAGTTTTCCTCGATTTTTACAGAAGATGGATTGATGAAGGCGGGACATTCCCGGTGTATTCATGGCACAGTCGCCTGATGGTACGGGAACCGCACCTGTGAGGATTACCAATTCCTCAACATCGGTTACTAGTGGCATTGGAGTAACTCAGAAATTAGTCGGAGCAGCAATCGCTTTTGGCAATGTGCTGAGGGGAACTTTTGGGCCAAACGGCCTCGACAAAATGTTGTACAAGACCAATGGCGAAGCCGCTGTAACAAACGATGGCGCGAAAATCGTTGCCGAATTATTGGTCAAACACCCAGCAGCCAAAGCGTTCGTAAGCCTCGCAGAAAGTCAAGAGAACGCTTGTGGTGACGGCGTAACAAGTTGTGTCTTACTCGCTAGTGAATTGATGAGTGAAGCCGGCAGACTACTGGAAAGAGGATTACACCCTCTCATTCTCGTAAAGGGCTATGAAATGGCATTGTCCCAAACTTTAGATGAACTCGATTCTAGGTCAAAGCCACTTGGAAATAATCTCGAACAGGTAGCTAGAACCGCTCTCGTGGGGCGCTCAACCGAAGGGGCGTTAGACCACCTTTCGAACCTAATCGCACAGGCGGTTGAGATGATTCCTGATAGCGACTATGAGAGAGTAAGAATGTCAAAGGCGGGCGAAGGGACGCCAGCAACATCAACTCTAATTCCTGGTATAATTTTGGAAAAGAGACTTGCTTTAGAGCGAATGCCTCGCAAACTAAGCAAAGCGAAAATCGCAGTTTTGTCCTGCCCATTAGAGCTTGAACAATCCACAGTTTCTGCTGAAATTGAAATTAGCACACCTGAACAATATGAACGATTCATAGATGCTGAGCATAATCAAATCGAGATGATCATAGAGAAAGCAAAATCCTCTGGCGCCAACATTATTTTCTCAGCAGAAGGCATCGATTCTAGAGTATTACATTCACTTGCCGACTCCGAAATATTCGCATTAGGGGGAATAGAGAGGCCTATGGCTGAAGATATTGCACAAGCATGTGGTGCTAAGCTATGTGACCACCTAGACGACCTACCTTCTTCTCTGGGCAGTATTGAGTCTCTTGAGCATCAAAGGTTGGAGGGTGCTGAAGGAGTCAAAGAAAGAATCATCCTTGAAGTTGGCACACATGCGGGCATTGTGACCTTGCTAGTTGGTGGCACAGATGGTGTTGCGGCAGAAGAAACAATCCGGGGCCTATACGATGCACTACGCTCTACTTGTTTAGCTAAGGAAGAGGGCTTGGTCATTCTTGGAGGAGGTAGCTTGCATATGGCTGCATCACTGAAAGTAAGAGAGGCTGCAGAAAATTGTCCCGGCAGAGAGAGGCTGTCCATGGAGGCCTTTGCAAGAGCACTCGAAGGGATCCCTGCCGCACTTTCAGCAAATGCTGGTGAAGATAAAATCGATGCATTACTAGAGTTGCGCTCACTGCATAGAGCGGGTAAGACGGATAGCGGAATTACACAATCTGGTAAGCCGGGAACAATTTCCTCTGTTTTCCTGCCTACATACACAATTGAGCACGCAATTTCGGCAGCCTGCGAGTCTGCTTGCAGCCTTTTGAGAGTAGATCAGGTAATTTCTGCTAGAGGAGATTGAGTCGGCACCTTCATTTGACTGCCTCAAATCCATTCCTTAACGGGTACCGCACATGGAGTCGACCTCCCGCCCCCGGGCTTTACTATCGGTCTATGATAAGACCGGCATTGTTGAATTTGCAAAAGGCTTGGATAGCCTTGGATTTGAATTGGTTTCAACCGGCGGAACGGCAAGAAAATTGCGAGAAGCCGGACTGGATGTAATCGGCGTGTCAGATGTAACTGGCCATCCAGAAATTTTTGATGGAAGAGTCAAGTCTCTACATCCAGCAATTCACGGACCACTACTATGCCGCTTAGAGAATGAAAAGGACGCTGCGGGATTATCTGAATTGGGATATCCGATGATCGAGGTAGTGGCTTGCAACCTGTATCCGTTTAGCGATGCAGCGGCAACCCAGCCACCATTGGATGACCTAGATTTGTTGGAAATGGTAGATATTGGCGGACCTACTATGGTTCGTGCATCAGCAAAGAATCATGTAAACGTAGTAATCACTTGTGACCCTCAAGACTATCCTTCAGTTCTACAGGAATTATCTTCAGGCAAAGTTTCACTTGAAACCAGAAGGAGTTTGGCTTTGAAAGCATACGAGCACACATCCAGTTATGATTCAGCAATCGCCAACGAATTGGCTGCCAGATGGACAGGCCGTCCAGAAGATAGCGATGATACCGAGGAGCAAACAAGAAGACTTCCAAACACAATTTCTGTAGCAGCACACAAAATGCAAACTCTTCGCTATGGAGAGAATTCACATCAAGCAGCAGCACTGTATGTGGACCCGGGCGCTCCAGAGGGCAAGACCTTGGTAACCGCCAAAGTCGAAGGCTCCAAAGCGATGAGTTACAACAATTATTCAGACGCAGATGCAACACTCAGACTTTGTCGAGCACTGTCGACTGATGAATGGCCAAACACTCCCCACGCATGTGTTATTGTGAAGCATAACAATCCCTGTGGAGCGGCTTTAGGCAAGACGCAATTAGAAGCGTATGAGGCTGCACTTGCTAGCGACCCAGAAAGTGCATTCGGCTCAATTATCTGCGTAAACGAGCCAGTAACCATGGAATTTGCAGAAGCCTTGGGAACGCTATTCCTCGAGGTTCTAATGGCCCCAGGATACGAAGAAGGTACCAAGGAAGTATTGATGCAAAAGAGAAATCGCAGGATTTTAACAATCGATTCACCAAACGATCGTCTCGCACCACTCCCTCGAAAGACGGTACGCAAACCGGTTGAAGGCGGCTGGCTGGTACAAACAGAAGAAGCACCGGTAATTGATTGGAACAAGGCGAAAGTCGTTACTGACAATGCGCCTACGGAGCAACAAATCGCTTCTATGAAATTTGCAGTTCGAGTCTGCGAGCAGGTTAAGTCGAATGCGATTGTAATGGTTCAGGGTCTAGCAACAGTAGGTATTGGACCGGGCCAAACCAGCCGTGTTGAGGCGGTTAGAATTGCTGCTAGGAGGGCAGGTGAGCGAGGCAAGGGGTGCGTTCTTGCTAGCGATGCATTCTTCCCATTCAAGGATGGTATTGAGCAAGCTGCTGAAGCAGGTGCTGCAGCAATCGTTCATCCAGGCGGTTCAATTAGAGACCAGGAAGTCATCGATGAAGCGAATGCTAGAGGCATTGCTATGTTGTTCACCGGTCATCGATTATTCAGACATTGATTTATCTCTGGATTTAACCATTGATAGAACATATGCCATACCCATTATCCCAACAGCTAGGATAGTTATTGCTCCGTATGCGTTTTCATCTGCACCGTTCCAAGAAGATACATCCATCAAAGTCCCATCACCCTTTGTTGAAACATACCAAACGAAGTATGCGGATGCTGTAGCCATTAATCCGATTAGGCTTGCAATTACAATTTTCACGTGCCTAGGCAACGTCTTACCAGTTGCATAGTATTCGAACATTGACGGGCCAAAGAATCGATTTGTCAGCGCCCATCTAAACAATCTCTCATTAGACAGTGAAAACAAGAATGCTGCTGGAACAGCCCATGACACGGTAGGCCAGCCAGGAATCCAGATTCCGATGATTGAAAAGACAACAAATATCGAACCCAGCCCGATGTAAATTTTGCTTTTCACTGGGCTGCTAACGACGGCGTACTTTTCGACTATGGCGTCCACAGTCTCAAGCCTCTCCGCCATAAACGGTCGTCTGAAGTGTACATTATGAATGATGGTGTTACACTAGCCCAAGGCATATTGCCGAACAACCCCTCGCAGTGACATGGCAGAGGATTGGAGGCTACCACGTGTTGGGTCCGCCGAAGATCCATTACGACTTGCAGTATTCATTTCAGGCTCAGGCTCAGGAATGGAAGCGCTTCTGAAACATCAACAGACAACAGATTGTGTGCACACGACCACGGTTGTGATTAGCGACAAGCCGAATGTATCAGGCCTGAATAAAGCAGAGAATCTTGGAGTATCTGCAATTGTTGTTCCACTCCCCGATGTTTCGGATAGAACCGAGAGGCGTTTAGTCCATGAACAAGAGATCAGCGAAGTGCTAACAGATTATGGCGTTGAAGCGATTATTTTGTCCGGTTATATGCGTATTCTTACCTCGTCTTTTGTTGAGCAATGGGCGGGCAGAATTCTCAACATTCACCCGTCATTGTTACCTGATTTTCCTGGCGCACATGCACATAGAGATGCCTTAGCTGCGGGTGTATCGAAATCAGGTTGTACAGTTCATTTCGTAGACAGTGGGATGGACACAGGCCCAATCATTATGCAAAGAGAAGTAGAAGTTCTTGCGAGCGATAATGAAGAATCACTGGCTGAGAAAGTCAAGAAACAGGAGCATATCCTGTACCCTATTGTCATCGATATGTTCAGCTCAGGCGAGATAAAATCTCCTTGAGTTCTTCAGGAGTATTGGTGTTCCTAGCTTTTATTCCACCTTCACAAGTTTGTATGTCTTGAAACATTTCTGAGATTTTCACAGATTTCCTAAACAGGCTATCAGCGTTGATTTTTGCGAGTAGAGGCTGCCTATTCCCCAGATCATCAGTAGGAACCCCCTCGATTTTTGAAAATAAATCAGCATCTGCTAGATATGCATCACAAGGTGCGAGTTGTATTTTACCGCTTAATTCTGTGATGAAATCATACAATGATTCTGCCAAATTACTTTTCGAATCGGTGACACATTCCTCGTTAAACAAAGCCATGCGCTCCTCAGTTCCGCACATTACTACGACTCTAGAACAACCAGCCAACCTCAATTCTTTAGCAAGCCTGCTAACGTTAGAATTGATAAGAGATTTATCTTGTCCCATTCGACTAGATTTACCTCCGGCAAGAATAATTCCGGTCTGCAAATCAACACCTCAATGCATCGAATCTAGACCATTCAGAGATAATTCGACTTCTCCTAGAAGTTCGTGCACACGGGCTAGAAGAGCGCGCCTTTCCTTTGATGAGCGTGCTAGTGGCAACCATTCTAGAAGGCGCCTAATATCCTGTGCATCTCGTTCTACAGTCCAGTTTAGAACTTGTTCCAACACCGGGTCATCGGCTGGAAGAAAACGGTCTGCCATGAGATAGCCTCAGACGAAGCACAACAAAAACTCACGCATTGAGGGAGCGCATTCTAATGCGTTCAAACAACTCTCCGCCTTTAGGCGCATTACTAACTAATTCGACAAATTCCTCTCTCATGTCTAGTGAAGCAATCAACATGGCATTTTGTTTCTGAATCTTACTTTCATCGAACGATGATAAAAAATCAATCCCCGGTACCTCCCGTCCAGAGCGTTTGATTTCTTCGGCCATTTCCAGAACAAGGTCTAATGGCAATCCTTTGTTGATTGTTTTGAGCATTTTTGCCCAAGCATCCCCTTCTGTATTCGCAAATAGTAAACCTATGAGTTTCACATCCTCTCTGCCACACCTTTTCCATAACCGCTTAACTAACTCTTCAATCCTATCTTCGTAGTTTGTCAACAACCACGAGGCAATTCTTCTCATTGTAGGGTCATCGGTACCAATATGGAATGCAAGGCCACTTTGTGACAATACTTTGTCTGTAATTGAGCGATTAACCAATCCCTGGGCTCCGCAGTCATATGCCAATTTTAGAAATGGCATGGATTTCCGACCCTTGGGTAAGCCCTTGTCGAATAAAGAATCGAGGCTATCGGCCAAGATATCACCTCAATTACTCTTTGTTCGAACGCCATCGAATAGACTTCCAACCAATGAAACACTATCCTTGAGGGTTCCTAGCAATATGTCTACCACGTTTTCATCCTCGGTTTTTTGACGGATCATATCACGCAAATCTGCTTCAATTCTGGCATGATCATCATCATCAATGTTGAATTGAGCTCTTAGATTTGCAAGAACTGCGAACTCATCTTTGGACAATGAAGCATTAACGATTGCAACTTCGAACACTCTTGTGTAAACCAATCTTTGCTCATTGGGCGAGACTTCCCTTCCACTACCGGATTCTCGGCCTTCACGGATTGCAGAATATATCTCCGCAGGCTCTTCTGGTGAAAGCCCAAGCGCGTTTGCAAGTTTGATTATCAGGCGCTTCTCCTCACGCGTCAAAACACCGTCTCGAAGCATAACTTCAACGGTCGTTCTGAACACTGTAAGTGCACCCACATTCTCGCCGGTCACGGCTTAGCGACACCCTCTTACCACTTGAATCCCATTGATATCATTCAAAACCGCAAAAAATGCATGATTGCCTAGAGAGGATTCAAGAAGGATGGGTAGGTGGAGTCAATTGTCCAAATCCAATTCACGACCAAAAAAGCCTCGATTTTGGGCTTAAATGGTCACCCTGGAAATGTGCCGAAAGGCTCACTGAAAGGTAGTTTTGGTTAGGGCAAGGAGAGAGATTCTCATGGCAAAAGGAAGAAACAACGGAGGTAGAAGCGGCGGCAAAGGCGGAGGCAAAGCTAAGGCAATGAAATACCTCATAAAAGCAGACCTAAAGGTCAACGGAAACGTCCAGCGCAAGGATATCATCGGCGCAATCATGGGTCAAACAGAAGGCCTACTTGGAGACGAATTAGAACTTAGAAAGCTACAACGGACCGCAAGAATCGGTCATGTTGATGTTGAAGTAAAAAGCAATGGTGGCAAAGTTACTGGTCAGATATTTATTCCTAGTAGTATGGATAACGTAGAAACTGCGATTATCGCATCTAGTTTGGAAACAATCGATAGAATCGGCCCATGCGCAGCGAAGATTGTAGTTACTGAAATTCAAGACGTTCGCTCTACTAAGGTCAATGCGGTTATTGACCGTGCTAAGGACTTGTTACTAGTCATGGTCAACTCTGGCGATGCGGCAACTAAGACGGTTATCGAAGAAGTCCGCAGTGTACTAACTGTTGGAACTGCTAAGAACTACCACGGACTAACCTGTGGTCCAAATGTCGAATCTAGCGATTCACTAATCATAGTTGAAGGAAGAAATGATGTCCGCAATCTGCTAAATTTCGGAATTAAGAATGCGATTTCTTGTGACGGTGCGGGCTCAATCAAACAAGAGCTGATCGATCTTGCTAACGCCAAAGAAAATGTGATTCTCGCAATTGATGGCGACCGTGGCGGCGAGATGTTATTCCGACAATTGAATGAGACATTGAAAATCGATTTCGTAGCACAAGCACCGGTTGGGCAAGAATGGGAATTACTCCCTCAGAAGACTGCGACAAAGTGCCTGTCACAAAAGATGGATGCATCCAAGTTCGCAGCAAAATTGCCTATGGACGAACCTACTGAGGACGCTGAGGCATGGCTTGATGAAATCGAGGAACCTGAAGAAGCACCTGCTGAAGTTCACGAATATTTCGACCACATTGCTGAGCTAAAGAAGAACAATGCAGTATTCGTTAATGTCGATGGAACAGTTTCTGATGCGGTTAGCCCATCCAAGTTGGCTGAAGCTGCAGAAGGGGCTGATGGAGCGGTTGCAATCGTATTCAACGGGCCAGTTAGCGACAGAATCCTTGACATTGCATCCGAGGCAGCAATTGAAACTGTAGTTGGAACTAAAGAAGGCAAAGGGTTCTCTGCAAGAGACGATGTGAAGGCTTGGCTTACAGAGAAGCACGCTTGATGATTGTTTTAGGTTAATATTCATCAATTGAATGTAACCATCGCGCTTTATGGGCGAAGACGAGGCATCTGTTACAACCGCTGCACCGGCAGTGGCAATCAAGAGAAATCCGGGCTCCCAGATAGCCCTTGCATTGACGGTTTTTGCGCTAGTTCTAGCATCAAATTCAATTCTCAATGATTCTTGGTTAACTAACTCAATTGAATTGGAAGGTCAATCCATAGAATCAGACTTAGGTTTGCGAGAATTATCCGCAGAAGTTTGCAGTGGAGGATTGTGTGAATCAGATTCAGAAAGTCTTGGCGAGATTTATGATGACTGTATTGATTCACAGGAGGGGGCATCTTCGTCGCAAAAAGAAGAGGCCTGTGGCGAATATGCTGACTGGCATAATGCAGGGTATGTAGCAACAATAATGCTGATACTATCTGGAATAATTTTGTTCACTGCAATTATATTGCAAGTTCGTTCAATGATAGGGCACAACTCACGATTACCNAATTTTGTTTCNGGTAGCGGAGGGGCTTTCATCGCCTTGTCGATTTTAGTCTGGAGCCTAATGCTGCCTGAATCAGAAACAGATCCAGAGTGGGGCCAGGGTTTGTGGTTGGCAATAGTGGCTTCAATCTGTGGAATAATCGCCGGTATGAGCGGAACACTGCAATCTTGGATAGACGGGCCGCCTCGCATGCGTGCACACGGAGTAAGGTCCGGTAGCGGGATGAATGAATTCGTTCTGAAGGAATCCTCATGTGGAAATAACACACTATCGATTTTAGTGGACTCTGATTTGATTAGAGTTGCTCAGACAGACCGTATTGGCGCATCGGCATCAACCAAAGATATACTCGCTACACGACGTGATTCATACACTGGTTTTTCACACCAAAGAATGGATTGGCTAGATGATTTCAAAGGGGTTTGGTGGGTTGTAGCAGGCGCATCACTGATTTCTTCATTCATGATTAGTATTCTATTTCTGATTCCATTTATCCTGGCATCGACCCTTGCTTTATTCCAATTAATGGACCCTGAAAGATTCGTTATCTCGACAAATTCTGGAAACCATCCTTTCTACATCAACCGCTGGCGCTCTAACCGAGAATTGACCAATTTGGCTATGGATTTGGTTGACGATGCAATGATCAAAGTTCTACGCGGTGAAGAACTCGAAACAGAAACTCTAGACGCCAGAGCAGATTTGATTGCTGAAAGATTCAGTGCAAACCGAGAAGCCGAACAGATTGCGGTTGCGGCAGCTGCAGCTGAAAAAGAAGCATTCATTCAAGCGGCACAAATTCAGCAAGAAGCACCTACAGGGGCCGAACAGGCGCCTGCGCCACCAGCCGAGGAGCAACCTCCAGCGGCCAATACTCCAGAACCTCCAGCAGCAGAACCTACGCCAGCCGAAGAGAAAGCCGGAGCGGCTAAGGAAAAAGACACAACTTCTCTCGCAGATGATGTTGAATGGCCAGAGCCTGCGTCTGTTGCCGCTGAGGAAAAGGCAGAACCCGAGCCAGAGGCTGAGAAAGAGGAAGTAGTTGAGCAAGAAGCGCCTACAGAGGCCGAACAAGCGCCTGCGCCTCCTACCGAGGAGCAACCCGCGGTGGCTGAAACGCCAGCAACAGAAACTCAAGAAGTTCAAACTCCNGTTGCAAAAGCACCTGTGACAATCCCGCCACCTCCACCACTACCAGTGGCCACACCATCTCCTGCAGTCATGCCACCACCGCCATTGCCTGCAGCACCAGCGCCTCCGGCAATGATCCCACCGCCTCCGCTTCCGGCAGCCATGCCTGCTCCACCAGGAATGTCTAGCATGCCTCCTCCACAGGGTGTGCCAAGCATGCCTCCTCCTCCAGCGGGCGCTCCTGCAATAATGCCACCAATGGTTGGAAATCAACCATTGCCTACACCTCCTCCAGTGTTAGTTCAAGCAGCACCACGTGAAGAGAATTTGAGTGACGATGAGATGGATGACCTCTTAGGCGAACTTAGCTCGTAATCAACGAACTCCGCCTGCACTGGCTAACATTATCCTGCGTCCAAGCACATTGACTTCGTTTGACAGGGAATCGAGGTCATCAGGAGCAGGTAGGTCGTAATCATCAGCATCTAGAGGCAATGCTACGCCAGGACCGGGTATTCGAATCAATGCCTCACCCAGGGTAAGAGAATCTTCTAGTAAATTTCCAACAGAACCACTATGTCTGGCTTCTAATCGCACTCGGGTCCATTTTGATAACTCGGTTGCGTATTGAGATAGAGTCGACAACAGAACATGTCTTTGCTCATCTTCTTCATCCCCTTTCGGCATTAATCGCAAAGATAGGCGCAACAACCTATCCAATCTTGTATCTCTTGGTTCAAGCCCAACATGAGTTGCAAGCGAGCGTCTAACAGAATTGATATCTCCATTGTCTTGGAGCATATCTGCTTCATTTTCTAGACCCAAAGAGCGTAGGATTGCTTCCAATGAAGAACCATCACTGGATATTCCTTCAACTTCAGGGAGTGTATCCTCGACACCCACATCTTCCTCGTCATGGTGCGCATCTTCACTTTCTTCTTTCTCGGCACTAGCTCCAGCCAGCCCGTAATTAGTAACTCCGAGTCGGTCGGTGATTCCACCAATTACGTCACCAACAGCGCCGAATCTTCCAACCCCGTCGCGACCGCCTCCGCTGACTAATCCCTTGATACGGCCTGTTTTCTTCTTGGGCAACTCTTCTTCGATTTCTTCTTCAGCCTCATCCTCGGTTTCAGAAACTTCGGAAGAGTCTAACTCATCTTCTGAGTCTTCGGCATCATCAGCCTCCATCTCTTTCAATATCGCTTCCATCGTATCTTCAACATTATTCGCCGGTACTGGAATCAAAACCGGCTTGGTTCGCTTATGTGGCCTCCATGCAATGAATGTGAAATCTTTGTCAACAACTTGTTTTTGTGCTAAATCCATCATCAACTGCGGGATTTCTGCTGCCAAAGCACTCAGCCGTTCTGGGCGCGATAAATCGAGATTAATTGCAATGGATAACTCCGGGTCTCTTGTCCAATCTAGACTAGAAACCCTTCTTCGTAATTGTTCATGCTTGGCAACCGCTTCGCGAATAGCAGTCATCCTGAGAGCTAAATCCACAGGGTTCTCGACGAGCATCTCCTCTAGGGAATCCACTGTGAAACCATTATCATACCACTCCTTGATTTCTTCACGCATTCTACTTTCTAATCTTTCAATTGGAATTCCAGATTTTCTTTTATTTAACCTTGAATCGGCAATCAATGATTCAAACTCAGCGAGCGTCAATGAAGCGGTAGGCAGGTCAGTCACCAAGCCCTTTCGAATCATCTCCATCCACTCGCCCTCTAACATTGAACGATGTCTAGCAGCCCTTCTAGCGCGGGCATTGACATAGAAGTCCATCTCTTCTAGTAGGGTTGGTTCCAAATCGAACTCGCGAAGAATTGCAACTCTCCTTACGATTTCTTCTTCACCATCAATAGAGGCATCTAGGGCCATCAATGAATCAATCAAATCACTAGCAGTTTGGTATGTTTTTTCTTCACGCCTCAGCCAAGCAATTGCACTACGTGGTTCCTCAGAAACTCTAGTTCTCCAGACNTCCATTGCAAACCCTCGGTCTTCCCACGAGCCAATAATTTGCATTCCTTCCAATTCTAGTTCACGCCATTCTTGGTCAAGTGAATCGACTAGATCTACAAATTCTTCAGTCATGTCAAGTTTGCCGACCAGTGAGGAATTGCCACACTTATCTGGCCACAATGTTTCGAAATCTCTCCATCTNTCTAAAGCACGTAAATGGACTTCTACAGCCTTTTCAATATCAGGCAAACCCGCTTCCCAATCCAGTAGGTCTTGAGGAAGTATTTGGCCACCGTTTGGGAATATTATTCCCAATTTTACCCAGTCATTTACTGTGGATGTAAGCGTTGATAATCTACTCGACAAGTTATCGATTATTGCATCAACCTCGGTAGTCAAATCATCACTTCTCTTCTCAAGCAAACGGTCAGCTAATTCATCATCATAAGGGCGAATTTCCTTCTCTATGCGCAAGCGATTTTTCCTAGCATTATCCGCTCTAGATTGTAGTGCAGNAAGGTGGTCAAGGGCGTCATTGATTTTCATTCTTCTAGCATCGGAGGCATCAATTCCATCTTTTCCAAGAAGGTCAATCATCTCTCCAACCACCTGTCTTCTTCTTTCCTCNTCACTTTCAATTTCGTCTAGCATCGACGAGATTAGAGTCTCACTACTGACATCATCAAACAGAATGAACATTGGTTGACAAGCAGAGAATGAGGAAGGGTCCAGGGCGTTTAATCTCTTGACTATGGCACTCAAGTTACTCCTGCGCCCCCTTTCAGACCATCTGTTCTCGGCCTTGTGAATGTAAGGCTCCCAGGGGCGATTTAATGATGCATCTTTGTTCCATTTTTCTAGAAGACTTTCTGTATTGATGACGTCATCTAAGTCTGTTAACCATCGTCCTTTTTTCTCTCTAGGCATGGTCGAATCGATAACTCTGCGCCTCAGAGATCTGTTCTTAGAAACCAAATCATCGAACTGCATTAACAGTTCACTACCTCGAGCAGGATCTGCACGCAAAGCATCGCGAAAAGCATCGACATTGAAACCCTCGTGGGACCACGCATCGAGGCGCTCGCTCCACCAGTGAATCTCGTCCATACCTTCCACCTCGAGACCCACTGATTGGTGTAGGCGTTTGAACTTACCTTAAACGAGCGACTTAGTCGTTTGTTTCGGCTATTCTTAGAGGGTCGCGGAAACGCACTCTCGCGCATNAGTCGCGTAGGAGAGCATATAGCCTTGAGAAAATGGCTGGGCCTTGATGGACCCGATCACCGTCTCGATGGGACTCGGTTTGTTTGCAGCAGGAGGAGGCTTGGGCTGGTGGCTCAGCAAGACTCACGAATCGCTGGACGGACTGGGCGATGGCATGATCCTCCTGCAGGAAGCGCAGGCGTCCACCTCTGCTATGATGGGCAAGAGGATGGATGGACTAGAAGAACGTGTACAGCGACTAGTCGCTGGACTCGATGGTGTGCGTGCAGCACATCCAGAATTAGATGGGACTATTCTTGCATTTGAGGCCCTTAAAGGAAAAGGTGAAGCATTACAGGCACTAGAAACTCTAGTTGCAGGAATTGCTCTAGATGCAGACCATGAAACAAGCCCACTACTGGCACCAGGTCCTGCTAGGCTTGCAGTTTCACTACTCGAGACCATTGACGAAATGGATTATCTCACTGCACCAGATGCTAGAAGAATCGCTTTGGTTGCACTAGAAAGTGGCAGACTAGGTAGGGCTAAGGATTTACTATTGCAATCCCACGCCTCTGTTCCTGGTGACGATATCACTCTCAGAATCCTAGAGCACACTGCGATTCTCTCAGGCGATGCATTCGAGAGACGCCGTTGGCTAGATGCACGNTTAGCATTGAATCCAGACAATCCAGAATTGTTGCGAGCGCATGCCCATCTGCTTGCAACTATGGGCGATGAGGATGCACACAAGGACATCATGCGCCTGGAAGCACTAGGTCTTGATACGCCGGCTGACCGCTCATTACTTTCCGGACTTCGCCAACGCGCTGGTGCTCGCTCTGAAGCTCTTGAAGCGATTGAAAGTGCACTTGAAGAAGACCCATCTCGCTCTGATGACTGGTGCGCAAGAGGAGAAATTCTCTATGCTCTAGATGAGAAGGGTAAGGCGCTTGAAAGCGTAGACAGATGCTTAGAATTAGACCGCCAAAACGGAATGGCTTGGGCAATTCGTGCCAAGGTACTATCCGAAAGTCACGGACGCTCATCTGAAGCTCTCAAGGCTGCAATCCACGCAGTTGCATTAGATGCAGGCGGAACAGAATTGGTCATGTTGAAGTCTGACTTACTAGAGGCTAGCGGAGAACAAGTCAAGTCCGATGAAGCACTTGAGAAGAGCTTAGCCAAGCATGCTACAGACGGACACCTTCGTGCAGCAATTGCAAGCCGCAGATTGCTACAAGGACGCCATACTGAGGCATGGGATATCCTGAATTCCACACCAGAAGGTGTATCTCATCCGGACCTACATGTTGTCGAAGGTAGAATGCATCTAGCTAATGCAGACAGACTTAGAGACGGTACTGGCGATACTGACCAATCATTGTTAGTTGATGCCGCAGCATCGTTTGAAGCAGCATTAGAAATGGACAGAGAATCTGGAATCGCTTGGCTTGGACTTGCCCGTGTTCAAAGATTACTGGGTAAGAAAGCAGAAGCAAGTGAGACACTAACCCGTGCTCGCAGACTACTTCCTGATGAGGACCCAAGCGCAGCAGCAGAATCTGCACTACTGTGCTTAGACATGGGCGACTTAGAAGGAGCAACGCAACACATCGATGCAGCATCGATTCGAGGAGAAGGAGCAATCGTATCCTATGTTAGAGGAAACATTGCAGCAAGACAGGCACATCTCAAGACTGCCTTGACTTACTTTGATGAAGCGATTGAAATCGATCCTACACATGTGCGTGCACGACTGAACAGGACAAGTATTCACATGGCAACTGAGAACGCTCAGGCGGCTTTGGATGATGCGAATGTTCTGCTTGAATTAGCACCAGGTCTTACGCTTGCTAAATTACGAAGAGCGGAAGCTAACATGATGTTGTCCAATTGGGAAGAGGCCAAGGATGACCTTGAAGTGATTGTAGAAAACGCTCCACATCATCACCACGCCTTGACTCAACTAGCATCTTGTTTCATGGCAATGGATAGACCAGAGAAAGCAGAAGCGCCACTCAATGAAGCACTTCGATTGGCACCAGACCATACTGAAGCATGGCATCAGCGCGGATTATTGTATCTTGATTGGGCAAGGGAAGATGCCGCAATTGCAGATTTCGAAGCAGCAGTTCGCTGTGACGGCAGCCACCTAGGGGCACGCCTGCGAATTGCAGCAATTCATCACAAGGCTGAGAGATATACCGAAGCACTAGCAGCTTGGGGTGGCGTTCTAGCAATTGAGCCAGAACACACCGTCGCTCGTCGCCGAAGAGAAGAATGTGAGATGGCAATAGCCACAATCTGATATGCTAGAACCACACACGTATCTTCATGGGATACGAACCTGGTGACGTAGTAAGCGGTTTCACTTTACCTAATGCAAACGGTGGAGGAGAAGTCTCTCTAGATGAAGTAATGACAGAAGTTGGNGCAGTAGTTGTCTTTGAGTGCAATCACTGTCCATATGTTGTTGGAAGCATCAACCGAATTAACAAGGCTGCAGCAAAGGCTGAGGAGCTCGGAATGGGTTTTGTTGGAATCAACTCTAACGATCCAGAAAAGTATCCTGAAGACTCATTTGACAACATGGTAAAGCGTGCTGACAAAGGTATGCCCTACCCATACCTGCACGATGAATCACAAGAGGTTGCAACCGCTTGGGGCGCAAAGAGAACACCGGAATTTTACCTAGTGAATGGTGAAGGAGTCGTTGTTTACCGCGGACGCTTGGACAATTCTCCACGTAATGCAATGGAAGCTACAACTAGGGATTTAGCAGATGCAATGGATTCACTTTCAATGGGGGACCTACCTCCAGTCAACCGCACCGAATCAATCGGCTGCAGTGTGAAGTGGAAATTATGAGTGGTTGCAAACGCCAGTGTGACTGGGACGACAATCAGGTCTGCCGCTCTTGCGGTATTGACTATTCTCCGCCCAAGCCGCCTGCAGAATCTACACAAGCAGAGGCTAGCAAATCAGAAGCCGGAGAATCGACATCAACAAATTCTGATGATGGCCAATCAGAAGAATCTGATCATCACGAAACTGAAAATTCCCTACGCCCTTTTCACTTAGCATTCCCAGTTGATGACCTGCCTGCAGCAAGGAAATTCTACACCGAAGTTTTGGGTTGTACAACAGGTAGAGAGAAAGAAGAATCTTGTGTATTCAATTTCTATGGACATCAAATTGTGGCACATAGAGTTCCGAAGATGCCTGAGCTTTCCACCAACCCTGTTGATGGAAAGAAAGTGCCTGCAATGCACTTTGGCTTAGTGCTTGAATGGGATGATTGGCACCAGTTGAAGGATAAGTTCGAGGCCGAAGAAATCGAGTTTGTCATTGGCCCATACACTAGATACGAAGACCAGCCTGGCTCACAAGCTACAATGTTCATCAAAGACCCATG
>FUFK010042992.1_pt1 | contig 43828 bp, 56 predicted proteins | sample 1021851 | NCBI WGS metagenome assembly FUFK01 (sample SAMEA51879418, study PRJEB19060) | metagenome
TATTCTAGAGCAGGAGTTCCTATAGTAAGAGGTGCATATGAGATGGGTGTTCCTGCAATTAGAAATGTTCTTTCAGGTGCAACCGCAAACACAGATCTGATTGGCAATGCAGAGGCCTCAGATAACAATATGTTAAACATTGGGGTTGATAATCCCAAGTTTGTAACAATGCCAGATGGCACAGTTGTACAAAGATATTAAATAGGAGATAACATGGCAAAAGACAAAATTACCGATTATTCGGCTACTGCTTCGAGTAATACAGATATTGGATCTGTAAATCTGGCAGAAAACTCAATGTTACCATCAGACGTAAATAATGCCTTGAGGGAGCAAATGAGCCATCTTGCAGAAATGAATGCAGGAACGCATCCAATAGCTGACACATTTACTTTGGCAGATCCATCAGATTTAACCAAAAAGTTTAGATTTGATGGTGGTAGTATTTCAGCAGGACAAACAAGAGTTATTACAATACCTGATGCTGATACTACTTTTCTAAGTTTAGCTTCTGCTCAAGAGTTTACAGCAACACAAAACTTTAATGCAACAACCTTAACTGATGCCTCAACAATAGCTTGGGATGCTTCAGCAAATCAGGTTACATCGGTTACATTAGGTGGCAATCGAACCCTTGGTGCATCAACAAATCAGGTTGATGGTGGTGTTTATGTCATATCAATTATTCAAGACGGAACTGGCTCAAGAACACTTAGTTTTAACAGTAATTATAAGTTTACTGGTGGAACTGCACCAACTTTAACAACAACCGCATCTGCAAGAGATGTAATTGTATTTGTAAGTAATGGAACAAATATGTTTGAAATTGGAAGGTCTTTAAATATATCATGAGTAGTTTATTTGGAATAGGTGCAGGGTCAGCATCTACTGGATTTTATCCTGAAACTATAGATCAATCTGCACGTTTTGAAGATGGAGATAGTGCAAATTTATATCGGGATTTTTCTACTGGTAATACAAAAACATTTACTATTTCTTTTTGGTTTAAAAGAGCAACTATATCAACTTATATGAACGTATTTGATGTGGGTTCTAGTGGTTCTAATTTTTACCAAACAAGATTTCAACCTGACGACCAACTAATAATTTTTGGTGAGAATAGTGGTTCAACTTATCAACTAGAAACAACTCAATTTTTTAGAGACACTACAAACTGGTATCATTTTGTAATAGCTTTTGACACAACTCAAGCAACAGCTTCAAATAGAATAAGGTTATATGTAAATGGTTCAGAGGTAACAGCTTTTGACACAGCAAGCTATCCTTCTCAGAACTTTGATACATTAGTTAATTCAAATGCTCGTCATTATATAGGAAGATTGGCATATGGCGCTCAATTTTATTTAGATGGTTATCTAGCTGAATTTAATTTTATTGATGGAACACAATTAACACCATCTAGCTTTGGAGAATCGAAGAATGGAACTTGGATTCCCAAAAGTTTATCTTCTTTAACCTACGGAACAAATGGCTTTAGATTAACTTTTGCAGATAGTAGTTCTTTAGGTGATGACACAAGTGGTAATGGCAATGATTTTACATCTAGTGGATTAGCTTCTACAGATAGGGTAATTGACACTCCCACCAACAATTTCTGCACATTAAATTTTTTACAAAAAGGTGCATATATAACTTTGTCAGAGGGAAATTTGCAAGTTGCAGGTAATAATGCAACAAATTCTGCTGTTGCTTTAGGTACTTTTAGTCAAACAAGTGGTAAATGGTATTTTGAGGTAAGACAAGGTGCTGTGTCCTCAGAATTTATTGGTGTTTATGTTAAACAAGTTAATTTTGAAAACAGTCTTATCGATGGTTCAAATGTTGCACAAAATCAAGCAAAAGGTGTTGTGGCTAGATATAATGGTGCAGTTAGAGGTATTAGTGGTGAATTACAATTAACATCAACAACAACTTGGACAGCAGGAGATATAATAGGCATAGCTTTTGATATGGATAATGGTGCTGTATATTTTGCAAAAAATAATACTTATTTAAATAGTGGTGATCCTACAAGTGGCTCTAGTAAAACTGGTTCTTTCCTAAATTTTACAGTTGATGACACAAGAATTGGTACACCTGCATTAGACAGTTATACTGGCGGTGCTGTTCGTGCAAATTTTGGACAAGATAGTAGTTTTGCAGGTAATGCAACTGCTCAAGGGAACTCAGACGAAAATGGACAAGGCGATTTTTACTATTCACCACCAACTGGTTATCTAGCATTATGTTCATCAAATTTACCAGATACCACAATAAGTCCAAATAAATCTACACAAGCAGATGACCATTTTAATACAGTTCTTTATACTGGAAATAGTGGAACACAATCTATAACTGGAGTTGGTTTTCAGCCAGATTGGCTATGGATGAAAGGCAGAACTGTAAGTGGTGAAGATCATTACTTAACAGATTCATCAAGAGGCAAAGCAGTAGCTTTATTTTCCACAGGAAGTGGTGCTGAGTATGATTATGGGAGTAGTTTACAATCATCTTTTGATGCTGATGGTTTTTCTTTAGGTAATGGTGGTACTAATATATCTGGTAGAACATATGTCGCTTGGAATTGGAAAGCAGGTGGAACAGCACCTACCAAAACCTATAAAGTTGTAGTTGTATCAGATAGTGGCAATAAATATAGATTTAGAAACTCAGCAGATAGTGCAACTTTTGCTCAAAGTGCAGTAACATTAGATTTGCAAGAGGGTGGCACATATGTTTTTGATTGGTCAGATAGTACAGCACAAGGACACCCAATAAGGTTTTCAACAACATCAGATGGAACTCATGGTGGTGGCTCAGAATATACAACTGGAGTTGTAAAAGATGATAGTGCCTATAAAACAACAATTACTGTAGCAGGTTCAGCACCAACTTTATATTACTATTGTCAAAATCATAGTGGCATGGGAGGTCAAGTTAATACTAATACAACACATGGCTCTACAAACTTTGATGGTTCACTTCTGAGTGTATCACAAACCAATGAAACAGCAGGATTTAGTATTGTTTTATGGAATGGAGAAGGGGATAGTGAAGCAACAGTAGGACATGGATTAGGCGCAGTACCAAAAGTTATTATACCAAAAAATAGAGATGCAACTGGAAATTGGCATATGTATCATGCAGGTATAGATGCTTCTGCACCAGAAGATTATGGTATTTTGTTAAATGCTAATAATGCAAGGTCAGATGATGCAGGTTTTCATAATGATACAGCACCTACATCTTCAGTTTTTACTGTAGGAACATATAATAATTTTAATAATAATTATGTTGCCTATTGTTTCGCAGAGATAAAAGGCTACTCTAAATTTGGCTCATTTGATGGAACAAGTTCGGCTGATGGGAGTTTTGTTAATTTAGGATTCCGCCCAAAAATGATAATTTGGAAAGATGTTACAACTTCTTCAGAAGCATGGTTAATTGTTGATACTGCTAGAAGTACACACAATCCAGTAACTAAATTACTTTTTCCAAGTGATACTTCGGCTGAATATGATGGTAGTCCATCTTATCCAACAGACTTTGTGTCAAATGGATTTAAAGTTAGAAACGCAAGTTTTCCAAATACGTCTGGAAGAACATACATCTATATGGCTTGGGCAGAACAGCCATTTCAGTTTAGTAATGCAAGATAGGAGAAAAAAATGCCTTGGAAACATAATAATATAGCAATAAAAGCAGGAAAAGCTTGGTCTGATAAAGATGGTGTTCAACACCCTGCAAACTGGATGATTTGGACTGATCCTGAGAAAAAAGATAAAGGTCTTACTTGGGAAGATGAACCTGACACAAGTTTTGACAATCGTTTTTATTGGTCAAAAGGAGTTGAAAGAAGTTTGACGGATATTCTTGTCACAGATGACAATGGTGAAAAAATTATAGATCCTACNACTGGTAAGCAAATGGTTCAGATAGGGTTAAAGACACAATACATTGCTCAGACAAAGCAAACTGCAAATGAGATGTTGTCTAAAACTGATTGGATGATTGTCAGGAATGCTGAAAAGTCTACAGCAATACCTGAAGCCACAACAAAATTTAGAGATAGTGTCAGGACAAAATGTGCAGAAATTGAAACTGCAATAAATGCCTGTAGTAGTCTTGCAGACTTTATAAAATTGTTTGATACACCAGTNGATAAAGANGGAAATCCAACTGGGAATGCTTTCATATATGACTGGCCTACAGAGTAAAAATTGGAAATATCGGTTGAAATATTATGGTCGGCCATAATCACATTAATTATCATGCCAATGGCTTGGGTTTTTACATATTTGGTGAAGGAGGTTAAAAGACAGCAAATTCTGTTAAACCGCACAAGAGAGGATTATGCAAAAAAAAGTGAAGTTAAGTCAAACATAGAAACTGTAATGGATGCCCTTCACCGACTTGAAGATAAATTAGATAAAGTTCTTTCTAAATAAGGATACATAAATGATAGACCCAATTAGTGCATTTGGAATGCTTACATCTGCTCATGCAGGAATAAAGAAAATTATTTCTATGGGTAGAGATTTGAATAGTGCCTCCAACTATATAAAAAAATATGCCACAGCCGAGGCAGAATTATCTTTTGGAAAAGAAAGAAAAAAAAAGAAATGGTTTGGCCTTGGTTCAGCTACTTCTGATGCATTAGACATTCATTTTAAAAAAGAAGAACAAAGAAAAATGCACGAAGAATTGAGGTCAATGTTCCTGCTTTATGGCTCTAGAGGCGAATGGGAGAGGTTACAGGCCACCATTGCACAGGTGAGGGCAGAACGTAAGAAAGAGTTAGAAGAGATAGCCAGACAAAGAGATTTGGTAATTAAGGTGTCAGTAGGTTTAGGCCTAGCTATTATAGGCGGTATAGCTATTTATTACTGGGCATTATATTTAAAAGGTAGTTTATGAGTAATTTAATTGCACAACTTAAAAGGCATGAGGGATTGGAACTAATGCCATATAAGTGTACATCTGGCAAAACGACCATTGGGGTAGGCAGAAACCTTGAAGACATAGGAATTACAGAACAAGAGGCCGAATTACTGCTTTTAAACGACATAGGCAGGGTAAAACAGGAACTTGTTAATGATCAATGGTACATGGACTTAGATCCTGTCAGGAAAGCTGTAATCGAGAATATGTCATTTAATCTGGGGTATCCTTCTCTCAAAAAATTTCAAAAAATGATTGCTCATATATCTGAGGGCAACTTTGAATTAGCATCAAAGGAGATGTTAAACAGTCGTTGGAGTAAGCAGGTAGGGCAACGTAGTATTGAATTAGCTGAACAAATGCGAACTGGTCAATGGCAGGATGTTTAAGGCTGTCGTTGTAGCCTGTAGTATGATTATTCCAAATTATTGCATTACATTAGAAAATGTTCAGTATCCTGTAATTTTCAATTCATATGACGAATGCAAAGTAAGGGCATTGGAAATGGCTAGTGATGTTGGGAAATACATGAAGTCATTTAAGCCTACCAGATGGAGATGCCAAGAAGTAAAAGAAGGGAGACTTTTATGATATCTTTAATTTCAGCATTAGCACCAATTGTTGGTGACATTGTAAAAGAAGCAATACCAGATCCAGATAAAAAAAGGGATGCGGAAAACAAAGTCAGGTTAGCTTTACTAGAAAATTCAAAACAACTTGAGGCATCAGCTAGTCAAATTGTACTAGCCGAGGCGAAAAGTGAGAGTTGGATTGCTAGATCTTGGAGGCCGATCTTGATGCTAAATATTACCGCCATCGTAAGTGTTAATTACTTAATCTTTCCATTAATAGAGGTGACTACAGGAAGCAAAATGATGATACCTTTACCAGACGAATTATGGACACTACTGACTGTTGGAGTTGGTGGGTATGTTCTAGGCAGGTCAGGTGAAAAGGTGGCTCAGCACATCAAAAAACCGCCACAATAGTTACCCAAATAGTTATCCAAACAAATTATTACCCCAGAGGCTTCGGTTTCTGGGGATTTTTTTTTGCCTAATTTACATTTTTTTTCGTCAAATAACTTGCATTTAAAGCATAAATGAATATATACTTTATGTAACATTAATTTATTGAGGAGATTTTATGAAATATTTAGTTTGGAAACAAGGCTCACCATACAATAACTGGGTGGTGTCTTTTGCTGAACAGCCTTATGACCTTTATCATGGATATGCTGATAAGCTACCTAATTGGTTTACAACTAGGAGACAGGCTTTGAATTTTATCAGAGAAAATTATGGTCATGCTGAAACTTACATTTATAGAGGCCGACTTAAAAATATGATCAGGTTCTATTGGTTTAACAACTTAACTTACTTGGGGGTGTAATCATGACTAAATTAACTTACAAAAAAATACTTGAAGAATTATCTTGCAAATTTCACTCATGGAAATGGAAAGATTTAATTGATGATTGTTACTCAGATTATTTAGAGGAATGTGATGCTGATTGGCAGACAAATGAGATCAAATGTTTGTCATTAAAAGATTGGTTAAAAACACAAGATGCAGAAGATTTTATTATGAGAATGGTAAAAAGGGGTGCNNNNCAAATCTTTCAAAATGAAAAATAAATTAGTGGGGTAAATTATGTCTAATTATAAAGTAGGAAATATATTTGTTTTAAAAGGTATGAAGCATGGGAAGNANTTTCAGTCCTATGCTTTCAACTATAAAATGAAGTGTANAATTACAGGCCAGTANCCTGACAAGTATTCTAGAATGACCAATCAAAATAAGTCTGAACTGGAAGCTAAGAGACAGGACTTAATTAATTCTTTGGATAGTTACAATCAGCTATATGCCGAGGGTAAGTTTGAAAGTGTAGCCGATATGGCCATAGAAGCCAGAAAGATGGCGGTAGGTCGTAAAGTAAATGGCATTAGTGAAAGAACCAAGGACAACGATGTAAGGCACATTAAGCTTCATTTAAATCCATTCTTTGGCCAGAAGCCAGTCAAGGATATTACAACTGGTGATGTAAATTTATTTGTTAACCATCTGGCAGATAAAAATAAGTCTAAGAAACTTATCCTTCATTGCCTCAGTACCCTTAATATGATTTTCAAATATGCCATTGATAAAGGTTTTATTGTAAACAATCCTAACAATTCTAACAGTAGAATACAGGTCAGGGGTGAAGAGAATCAAAGGGGCGGATATTCTGAGGCCGACATAACTAAATTACTTCGAGTAAGGACAAGTTTATATATGGAGTGTTTTATTAATCTGGCTACCTTTACAGGCCTGTCAGCTAATGAATTACAGGGTTTAAAGTGGTCTGACGTAGACTTTGATAACAACCAGTTACTTGTAGTTAGAACTGTTGATAACAAGGGCAATGAGCAAAAGACAAAGACTAGTTTTAGAAAAAGAGTATTAGGTTTGCCTTCTGATTTTAGACACAAACTAAGAGCATACTTCAGGCAGTTAAATTCTGAAAGGTTTGGAGATACACTTAATGATCCGATTTTTCCAAGCAAAGAAAGTATTAATGATGGACACAACAGGAAGCCATTTTGTCAGGATCAAATGAGAAGAATACTTAGAATTATTTGTAAGAATGCAGGTGTTGAGTATCATGGCATCGGTGGCTTTAGGAAGTATTTTAATACATCTTTAATAGCACTTGTACCGCCACATATTAGGAAGGCCAGAATGGGGCATAGTAAGCTATCAAATACTGCCGAGACTAATTACACATTAGTTGATCTTGAACAGGCTAGAAGTTCATCTGAGGCCGATGAATTGTATAGAAAGTTGAGGTAAAAAGTTATTTTTTTAATTCATCTATCTGTAGTTGCAGTTCATGGATTTTTTCGTGTGCTAATCCTAATTTTTTAAACTGTATTGCTTGTCTTCTGTTTCTGTAGGCTTTGTTTCTACAAACATGACTACAGTATTGTTTACCGCCTCGACCAGTATTTGCTAAATAAACTCTAATTTTTTTTGTTTTGTCACATTGAGGACAATGGAAATCAAAAGTAATGTTTTGTTTAGCATCTTTTATAGCTTTGTTAAGTCTCTTTAATTGTGCATCCAATTCTGCTTTACCTTGTTCATAAGTTTTCATTTTAATTTTTCCTCAACCTTAAAACATTCGCCTAAAACAATATTTTGCCAGATTGGTTTTTCTCTAGTTCTATAGTGTAAAAATCTAATTTGGCATTCTCTTTTAGTTTCAAACTCCCACCTAAATTTATGAGTAAAACAAGACTGTTTTGGCTCACCATTTACAATCCAAGCAGAACAAATTAATCCTATTGCTTTAAACATCAGGCGGTCACTCTATGAGGCCTCATTGCCCTAACCTTCAATTCATTTTTCATTTTGCCAATTGTATTTTCCACATACCTTTTTTCTTTTGATACTGGGTGATTATAAATATAATTATCGGAATGCGGATGGTCTTTTTTTAATTTATCTTGGTATGTTTTCATACTTCTAATAAATAATTCTATTTCATGATTTGATATTTTTAAGTGTGACATAGTTAATCTATCTCCGTTTTTTTTAATACATCGGTACTTTTACGAATGTACCTACCATAATCTTTTTCCTTCAGCGCCCTCGGATCATCTCTAAATATATATTCCTCTGGGTCTACTTCAGAAACTGTATAACAAACTGGACAGCGAAATTGATTCTGTTCAGCCATTGGGTTCATTTTCACTTTGCACCTTAGACACATTTTTTCTAACATATTTCCTCACCTTACAAGCTAGTTCACCGCCAAGAGCAGAGAACCCTATTAAATCTACCCAATTATCAACTTTTTTATAATCGTTTGCAATCCTAGAAATTTTCTGTAACTGATTTAATATAGCTACGTCATGAGGTTTTAGAGGGTCTTTTTCTAAGTCTCTACCCTCTAAATATGTTTGCCATAACTTGGCAGTCCTGCCGAAGTTTATTTCGGCATCACCATAAGCCTTTTTCCGATCACCTGTTATAAGTGATCCTGCCTTCTTTAAAAAGAAAGTTCTAGAAAGGGATTTCATCGTCTACGATCTTTTTGACTTCTTCTTTTTTTTCAACTGGCTTTACTTCATCGGCTTTTATTTTACCTGCAATCCAATTTTCATTTTTGTTGTACAGGTTTGCCCATAAAACCTTGCCATTATCAAGAACAATTTTGCAATTCCAGTCACAATGCCAATCCTCAGTTTTTTCATTTTTGTTTATGGATACAGTAAAATCATCTGTACCATATTTGATTAATTTTTTTTCTTCCATTTTATTTCCTTTCAGTTAATGATTTTTTTCTGTCACTAAATAGTTGAATTATTTTATCATCCTCTGGTTTATGTTTAGTCCAAAGTTTTTGCAATTGATCTAAATCAGAATTATTAATTTTCTCTTTTAGTTCATCAAAAGATAAAGGATCTGGGTCTCCATCTTTATTGAGGAGATTGGAAGACCCAGACTTAGAAGACTTAGTATTTTCACTATTGTCTTCATTATTTGAGGCTTCGTTAGCATCGTCATCGTCATCGAATAGATACTCAGCGAAATCTTTTTCCATTTTTGGATCAATTGTTATTACATCAAGCATTGTAGCACCAACAATACGTCTATAATAAGTCATTGCAGATGCAAAGGCCTGTGGATCATTTTTAGTTAAAATAATTGGCACTCTAGATGTTTCAGTTTGTCCTGTTGGTAAATGAATTAACTTGGTAACAAAAATAGTTTTACCTTCAGCACCTACATCTACAAACTCAATAGTGTTTTGAATAAGCAGATCATATTTTACACAACTATCTAAACACCTTTGAACATGAGGTAACTTGGCATAAGTAGCGCCCTGTAAAAAACTATTTTTTTCAGTCTTAACAAGATATCTTTTTGCTCCAACAATCCATCGTTTTTTTGCTTCATATAAATTTTCAACTGGCTTGGCAGTTGTCTTTGGTTCAATCATTTTTGTTGTAATGTTTCCTATTTTTTCCATATTTCTACCCTTTTACTTCCATTTTTTTGTACTTTAATTTTAACACCATGCCCAAAACATTCTTTTGCATTGTCAGGCACTAGCTTTTTAAGACCTTCACAGGCCTCTTTGTATATCCTATTTGCTCCATCAGTTTGAATAATTTGATTAGCAAATTGCTTCCACTTTTCATCCTGCTCCATACTTATTGGAATCAGGTCACCTTCTGGCACAAAGTCCTGTATTGAAGGTAAATCGACTGGATCAAAACCATGAACCACACAATTATGAAAATAGTTACCAACTTCAATTAATTCTTTTTGGTAATCTTTATCTATTTTCATCTCCTCAAGTAATGGTTTATCACCTGCCTTTATAAAAGATAACAGGCCATACTTAACTGGTCTTTTTAAATATTCTTCCAGTAAATAAGCATTCCAATGCAATTGCGGTGAATAATATTTCATTAACCTTGGAATAACATCTTTATATTCCTCATCTTTTCTAGGCCGACCAAAAGTAAATTTGGCATCGATGACTGCAACTGCACCCTTGTAAGGCTCTATTGCACCATCAATTGTACATCTCATAAATGTATGTTTTTGCCCTTTTATTACTTGTTGTCTATGCCTGATAAGAAAGTTATTTTCCATTTCCTGCCATTCTAAATTGGCAGTCTCTGTAATATGCCCCATGATGACAGGCCATACCTTCGTCAAATCATCTGGCGGTAGCTGATTAGTCTTTTCTTTGTATAGTTTAAAAACTTTCTCAGGATCGCCATCAGCTAAAATACAGATGTCTGTACCTGTAACTTTTAGCTTACGTTCAGCTAAGTTTTTCTCAGATAGCTGAAATTGTTCAAAGTANTCTTTCATACAATCTCCTCAATAATTTTCAACAGAATATACTACAAGGCATAATTAATCAAATTTTTTTTCAGTTGATTAAATTTTATTTTTCATATTAATATATGCCTTAAACGAATAAAGGGGATAAATTTACATGAAATTAAGTGCATATATGGTTGAAAAAGGCATCAGGCAGGTCGAATTAGCAAGACTGTTGGGTGTAAATCAATCTTCGGTTAATAAGTGGCTTTATCAAAAAGGTTTGCCCTCTGGCAAGCATATGATAGAGATTTATAAATGGTCAAATGGTCAAGTTGCATTAGAGGATTGGATACATGGGAAAAGCATCGAGAGATAAAGGTTACAGGACTGAAAACAACCTGAGAAAACAGGCTTTACTTCATGATGATATCGAGTGTTACCGAGTACCATTAAGTGGTGCGACAAATGTAATGAAGGGTGATTTAATATTGAATAAAACAGGCGGTGAGAAGTGGCACATTGAAGTCAAATGTAGGGCAAGTGGCTTTAAGGAAATATACAAGTGGATTGATGGTCATGATGCATTAATTATNAAGTCAGACAACAATAAGGCNTTGATGGTNATGGANTANGATGATGCCTTAGAACTTATTGCAGGGCGAAGTTTATGAGTTTGAGGGCGGTTGCATGGTGTATNGAGTTGTCTTTACCCAGTCCTATGGAATGGCAAATATTACTCAGGATCTGCAATCATTATAATGACGTATCNAAATTTGCTTATCCATCTCAGGATAGGCTCGGTAANCAATGCCAGATCAGAAGGGAAAATGTAAACAGGCACATTCAAAGTCTGGCTTCCCAAGGATTAATTGAAATAATTAAAGAGCCAAATAAGGTGAATAAATATCGATTGCCTATGCTTGAAAAGTATGTGTCGCAAACGTCACTTCCAAAAATGGATGTGACGGAAACGTCACACGAAGATATAATATATAATATATCAGATGATATTACTTTATCTACTAATACATCTAATAACTATAAAGTAGATAAAGGCGATACCGCCTACTTAAATCCAAGAGATAAATTATGGAAATTATATCTGCCTTGGTTTGAAAAACAAAAAACATCAATTAGAAATTCAAGACCATTTTTATCCAAGCTGATTAATGTAGCTAGTAATGATAGAAAAGATAATATGGATGATGCCTGTGATGAATTATGTCAGGTATTCAAACATTGTACTGAGAATGAAAAATATAATCTTTCAGAATATTTGATGGCTAGTGCAAAGTCGATTGCTAAGAAAAGTAGACCAACAAAAGAATTATCTCAGCAGGGCAAAGATATGATTGAAGACTGGATTGATAGGATCTACAGGAAAAGCAAGACTGATAACAGATTAATTGGTGAAGACTGGGATAAGATCAGGGAAGCATTTAGAGATGCTATGAGAAATGGAACAACTGAAATTTATACTGTAGATGGCAAACCATTGACAACCAGAGGCTTACAAGAGTATTTTTTAATAAAATGACAGGTAAAGTTATTAAATATTGTGTAAAGATAAAAGCACCTTACAACAAATCACTTCAATGTGAAAAGTGTAAAGAATATCTCTGGATACCATTTTGGGGATATTGGTTAAACTCAAACTGTAAATGTAAAAATAGGCAATCAAAATATGAATAAGCTATATGATAATGGATTAACTGAGATACCTTTTCCAGATAAAAAATATAATATTATTTACGCTGACCCCGCTTGGAATTACGAAACATGGTCAGAGGGTGCTAGTAGGAATGTTAAGGGTAAATATAAAACGATGACTCCCAAAGAGATTTTTGATTTACCAGTTCAAGAGATTTCAGAAGAAGATTGCATTTTATTTATTTGGGTCACATATCCAAAACTTATTGAGGGGATAGAAACCATTGAACAATGGGGGTTCAAATATAAAACTTGTGCTTTCAGTTGGGTCAAAACAAATAAATCTTTCGCAAAAGACCAAAGTTCTTTTTTTCCAGAAGATAGCTTCAAAAGTTTTTGGGGAATGGGTTATTGGACAAGGGCAAATAATGAAATTTGTTTGCTTGGCACTAAAGGGAAACCAAAAAGATGTTCTAAATCAGTTCAGCAAATAGTTTTTGACAACATAAGAGAACATTCAAGAAAGCCAGATTGCGTAAGGGATAGAATAGTACAACTTTGTGGTGATGTTCCAAGAATAGAATTGTTTGCTAGGCAACGTCACGAAGGTTGGGATGCTTGGGGTAATGAAATTTAAAAATATGTTTGATGAAAAAGAAAAAGAAAAAATATAATATTCGTACTGAGAGAGTATTACCAACACCTGAGTTTCTAAAGAAGCATGAAGTAATTGAAAAGCAGACGAATAGAGCAGGTGAAAAAAGATTATATGTTACTGATCAATTGTGGATTGATACCTACTACAAGAAGGATATTATCAATTATGATCAATATCAGACAGCCATAAGGTTTTTGTCCTTGTTTAAGAGGGCAGGAAGGGTGCAAAAGGTTACTATGAGTTTTAGTAAGGAAAGAATAGATAAGACCTATGCAGACACTTTTAATCTAAGTTCAGAGGCCTTTGCAGATTACAACAAGATAAAAAGGTTGATGGGTAGTAGAAGTTTTGATTGTGTACAGGATGTTATTTGTTTCAATCTATCAGCTAAAGAGTGGGCAATAAAAAACAGCCGAAACGTGAAAGCCTCGGCTGAGATATTTAGATTAAGTCTGGATGACTTAGCTGATGCATTTAAGAGTTTAAAATCCTAAATCCATCTTCTCCAATTCTAGTTTGCTGATGCCTAGACTTGATAGCTGTATCAACTTTAGCCATTTGAATACGATGAGAGTTCATTTCTCTCTTTAATTTTCTAAGTTTCTTTAAATCTGGATTATCCTTATTGGCTTCAAGATTGTGATGTACTTCAGAACATTCATGGTTCAATAAATGCCACCTGCGAACAATCATTAATTCTTCATAATCAAGTAACTTCTTCATGATATCACCAGAATAAACCAAAAGAAAATCCAAAACATGGATATACCAAGTGTGTATATTATAAGTTCGTAAAAGTTCATAACATCTCCTCTAATTATGTCTTGAAGGAATATTAATTGCATTATTATTAAATTACAAGAAAATTAATTTGACATAAAGAACTTTTGAATTTACTGTTTTTTACAAGATGGATTATTGACGATTGCTCCAGATGCCTTAATTGAAAGTGATCGAACATATCTTTCTTCATAACATAGTTGGAAGGTCAGGTAGCGAAGTATCTGGCCTTTTTTATTGGGATGAATTATGCCAAGAATGAATGATGAAAAATGGAAAGAGTTTCTAGCCAGAATTGGCGAAGGAAGATCTGCAAGAGATGTATGCGGTAATGATAAAGATATGCCTTCATGGAGAATTGTATCTAAGAAGCTGAATACAGATGATGCATTTGCATTAAAGTATTCACTTGCTATGGAGAATAGAGGGCAGGTTATGGCTGATAGAATATTAGATTTAGTGGATAGAGTAGTTGATGGTAGCTTAGATCCAAATGCAGGAAGAGTAGCTATTGATGGGTTGAAGTGGAATGCAATGAAACTTGCACCTAAGAAGTATGGAGACATTCATAGAATGGAAGTTAAGCATGAAACTAGCTATGTAGATGCATTGAAAGCAGTTGGGGAGATAGTAGATAGCACTACAACAAGTAACGCATTACGCACGCACGAGGCACAGNAAAAGAAGAAAAAAAGACAATAAATTAGTGTCGTTACATATTTAACCTGACGAATATTGTATTTAAGTTATTGATTTAGTTAGAAAAGATATATCTGGGTAACTATTTGGATAACCAGATTAGGATTTTATTAGGGATTTTTTGTTTTATCCCCCCCCCCTTGAAGACAGGCAGGGGGCAGGTGTAAATATATATACCCCTCTCAATTGAGTTGTTCTAAATAAACTCTTTTGAGTTGTTTGCTTTTTTGATGAAAGTAAAATCCGCCTTTGACTATTTCTGGATCTTCATCAATATCGTAATTGTCTTCGAGATAATCGATTGATGCTCTGTTTGCCAGATCATCTAGAAACAGTTTAAATATGTCTAGGTCGACTAAGGTTGTTGGCTTGATTTTATTTTTCAGAAAGTCATCTAGGAATTGAATGTATCTTTGTTTTTGATCTTCATTTTCAAAGTTGCCTTCAACTGGACTTTCTTGAGTACAAGTCTTGAAGTTATAAACTTCATCTTTTGTATATTTTGTTTTTATAAATTTAATTGTGAATGGTATTTTTTTCATATTTTTCTCCTCAATAAAATTTATTATAACAAACAAATGTGTCAAAATTATGGCAACATATTTGTAAGTCATTGATTATAAAGGATAAATCGGCATTTTTGGCCATTTATGGTATCTGCATGGGGTCTCCCCTTGCCATGTAGGAAGGGATAGGGGCGGACTTTTGGATAAAGCAACTGAAACATTATTGAAATTACGAAACGATCCAGTTTTATTTGTAGAAAAGGTTTTGAATGTAACTCCCCAGAAATGGCAGAAGAAGGCATTAAGGGGCATACAAAAAAATGATAAGGTTGCAATNAGGTCTGGTCATGGTGTNGGAAAGACAGCCTTNCAGTCATGGTTGATTTTATGGTGGATGCTTACTCATTATCCTTGCAANATTGCAATTACTGGAAATACACAGCACCAGTTGCAAGATGTTCTTTGGACTGAATTGGATAAGTGGTACAGGCAGTTGCCTGATGGCTTTAAGAGCCAGTTGGACATTAAGTCGGATAAGATTGCCTTACATGGTGCAAAAGACAGTTATGCGGTATGCAGGGTATCCAGAAGGGAAAGTCCAGAGAGTTTACAGGGTTTTCATTCTGAGAATATGCTTTTTATTTGTGAAGAGGCCTCTGGTATTCCTGATATTATTTTTCAGGTTGCGGAAGGTAGTTTATCTACAGAGGGCGCAAAGGTTGTTATGTGTGGCAACCCTACGAGGTCTGACGGATATTTTTATGAGGCCTTCCATAGCATGAGAGATCGTTGGTTTACGATGAAGGTTAGTTGTTTGGAAAGTGAATATGTATCCGAACAGTTTTTAGAGGACATGAAATCTAAATATTCTGAAGAAAGTAATATTTGGAGGGTCAGGGTGGCAGGTGATTTTCCTGATCAGTCTGATGATGTTTTGTTGCCCATGCATTTACTTGAGACAGCTATTACGAGGGATGTTGAGCCTTCACCGACAACACCTGTTGTTTGGGGTGTTGATGTGGCCAGATACGGATCTGACAGGTCGGCCTTGGCCAAAAGAAGGGGTCAGGAGTTATTAGAGCCGATTAAGACTTATTCTGGCAAAGACATTATGGAGATGGCAGGAATTATTTTATCCGAGTACGAGGCGGTAAGATATTCTGACAGGCCAGAGGCTATTTACATTGATGCAATTGGCATTGGTGCAGGATTAGCTGACAGGCTCAAAGAATTAGATCTACCTGCGGTCTCTGTGGCAGTTTCTGAATCAGCTAGTCTGAAGGATAAATTTGGCAGGTTGAGAGATGAATTATTTTGGAATGCTAGGGAATGGTTTGAGGGCAGGGATGTAAAGATACCTCAAGACGATGCCTTGATACAGGAATTAACCAGTATTCGTTATAAATATTTATCGACAGGTAAGTTAAAGATTGAAAGTAAAGACGAGATGAAAAGGCGAGGCCAGAGGTCTCCAGACGTTGCGGATAGTTTTGTCTTAACATTTGCCGATCAGGGTGCATTGGCCTCTGGATCATATGGCAGGTGGAATAGTAGGAAGGTTTTCAGGCCTGATACATCATGGATTATTTAAATGGCAAAAGATTATAGATTAGAAAAGGCAGGGGTATCTGGATACAATAAGCCGAAGAGAACACCAAATCATAAAACCAAAAGCCATATTGTAGTTGCGAAGGTTGGAGATAAAATTAAGACAATAAGGTTTGGTCAACAGGGCGTAACAGGTGCAGGAAAAAATCCTAAAACGAAAAAAGATAAAATGAGGCGAAAAAATTATTATGCTAGGCATGGTCAGACTTCCGATAAATTGTCAGCAAAATACTGGTCTCATAAGGTGAAATGGTAATGCAATGAATAGTTTAATGTTTTATCAACCTAGTGATGCTTCTATGCCACCAGTAAATCCAATTAGAGATTACAGAGGGTTACTATCTAATTTGGAGAATAAAGACAGTTTTAATCAAAGTGTTTATGCACAACCTTACACGACAAGATTAGATTTTTTACCATTTGGTAAAAATGAAAGAGGCATTGGATTAGCTGTACCGCAATTCTTGCTTGATATGTACAATGCTACAATTCCAACAGTTGGTAAGGCCTTGTCTGGTCAATTGGGTGTTCCAAGCATTAATAACCCAGTATTTACTGGTGCAGTTACTGATATGGGTGCAAACATTGCAGGTGGTGGTTTGATTGGTTCAAGGTTTCCTAATGCAGTACCAGAAAATGCTTTAGGTATATTTGCAGGTAAATCTGCTACAAATTTTCCTGCAAAATCTATGCTACAGCAACCAGACACAAGTAAGTTAAAAAACTTACAAAATGACCTTATGGCAACAAATTATGAGTTATCAAAAGGCAGAATGGCTTTAGGGGATCAGGTAACAAATAATATAAAAAAAAGACAAGATCAAATTCGTAAAGAAATTGTTTTAGAGCAAGAAAATCTTTTAAAACAAAAAAATAATGAATTAAAATTGCTTGATGAGTTTATGCAAAAACAAGATCTTTATTCTATCAGCAATCGGTCTCGCATCAGAGATGATGTAAGTAGATTTAGAGGGAGTGAAAGAGAATTTGGAACTGGGTTGTTTCAATTACCAGATAACCAATATAGATTTGAAATAGATGATAGACCTGCAAAAATAAAACTAAATATTGAAGATGATGCAGATGCTTTGTACAATACTATAACAAGTGATGCTTTTGAAAGAGTTTTACCAAGAACAGACATAGGTATTACAAAACAATTGGATGAATTTTTAGACCATGATGAGTTATTTAAGGCTTATCCGCAACTAAGAAAATATCCTGTCAAAATAAAATTTGATGTTAATGATACTGCTAGAGGTCGATTTAACCCTGCTACAAATCAAATAACTATAAATTTGGCTGATATGCGACCTTTTTTGGAAGGCACGTCAGTAACTGGAAAATCTTTGAAAAAAGAAATAAAATCAACTTTGATGCATGAAATACAACACGCAGTACAAGAAATTGAAGGTTTTGCAAGAGGTTCAAGCCCTTCTGTTTCAAACTTCGATAATGCGGTTTTGACCGCTACTAGACAAAGATTAGATATAATTTCAAAAAATCAAGATGCTTACAATGCTTACAATGCCTCAAGAGCAGATTTAATTAACTTAGGCAGAGCAGAAAGAATTAAATATTATGAAATTAAATCAATGCTCGACAATCATCAGCCAAGATTATTATTTAATCAAGGAAATTGGTATAAATATGGTGATGATATAAGACGAGAAGTTAGTCAGGAACTTGGTTATGCTTACAATAAAAGAAAAAGTCCAAAAAGAGAAAAATGGATTTCACTTGCCTTTGCTAAATTGGCAGAAAAAGAAAGACTTGAAAGTCCAGTATCTGCTCGATTAGCTGACAATCTTTCACTCAAAGAGATAAAAAGTCGTTATGGAAAAGCAGAAAGAATTAATGATAAAAATTATAAATCATTTGCAGAGTATAGAAATGCAAGATTAGGTTTAGATCAAATCGAAAAAAGTTATAGATATTCAAGTGCAAACCCTGAAAGATCAATGAACATTTATAGAGATAGTTTAGGTGAAGTTGAGGCAAGAGCAGTTCAGGCAAGAGCAGAGCCAACTATTACTAATAAGTTTCCAAGATCCTACTTTCCGCCTCAACAATTTCAAGAAGGTGGCATGAATTATCCACCACCATTTGGTTTATCTAATACTTTAAGGCAAACAGGTGGCTTTTTTAAAGATTTCTAAAATAAAATGCTCAAGGTTAAAACAAAACTTGGTTGGGATGAGGTCAAAGGTATTACAGTCATAGCTGACGAAGATATAAAAAAAGGTAGTTGCATTACTTACTTTGATCCAGATTATGACTTGGTTTTTGAAAAAACCTATATTGAAAATATGCCAGAGGCACAAAAACAATATGTAAAAAACATGACATATGAATACGAATTTGGTATTGATTATAAATATGTTTTACCATTTGGACATGAGCCTTACATGAACCACGACAGCAAACCTAATGTCGATGAGTATGGCAGGGCATTACAGAACATTAAGTCTGGTGATGAATTAACCTGTGATTATGTGTTAATGGATAGTAGATGTGTATTGGGGTCTGAGCCTTGGCTAACTTAATTTGTAATTTACCTGCGGTGCAGGTCTGGGTTAGAAGAGAATATTTAAGAGATCATGAAGATGGTCATGGTGAGTTTGTAAAAGGGGTTTGGGTATCAGCTAAGTCATTAGCAGGTAGAGCCTTTTACTTTGAAACTTATTTGCCTGAGTATGGAGCATTGTTTGATAAGCTACCAATATCGGCTTTTCTGAGTTCACCAAAAACTCCAGATCCTGATATGGATTTACCAAACTTACAGTTTTGGAATTGTATGGATTATGGTGTTGTCTGTATCCATAAGCAGTTTATTGGTTCGATGGATTATGAAGTATTTACCAGAAATCATGGTGTAATGAAGGGTTATTATGTTGCAACCTTAGATAACTATCATGATAATTCTGATGAAGTTGACTGGTCAACAAGTGAACAGCCATCGGAACATAAAAGTCATAATTTGATTGAACTGGAGAATGGTCAGTATGGTCTGTATCCGAATAATAGAATGAGGGTTTACGATAATTCTTTAACACCGCAAGAACCAAAGATGCCAGACTTCAAAGTCTCAACTGAGTATTATCAGGTTGAAAATGGAAATGATTGGGGTAGACTTGGTGATACTGATGAATATTTCTGGCAAACACCAGAAGAAAAAAAGAAGAAAAAATAATGTATGCAATAAGAGTTTATCGAAGGCCAAAAAAAGATGCACCAGTTTTAGAAATGGTTTTATGCAAGGGGTGTGTTACTCCGAAGTTATGTCGTAAATCATGTAAATGTGATGTAGAGGAAGATATTACAAATGGCACAGACAAAGAAAAAAAAGAAGTCATCAAAAACAAAAGCAGTACCAACAAATCCTAGTTTGTATGCAAGAATGAAAGCTAAAACTAAAGCTAAGTTTGATGTTTATCCATCAGCCTATGCAAATGCATATTTAGTGAGAGAATATAAAAAAGCAGGTGGTAAATACAGGACTAAGAAGGTTTAGTCATGGCAAAACCAAAAGGCGGACTAACTAAGTGGTTCAAGAAAGAAAAGTGGGTTGATATATCAGCACCTAAAAAAGGTGGTGGTTTTGAGAAGTGTGGCAGAAAAAAGGCAAAGGGCAGTAAAAGAGGGTATCCAAAATGTGTGCCGACAGCCAAGGCTAAATCAATGACAAAATCACAAATTAAGTCTGCGGTAGCTAGAAAAAGAGCAAATCCAAAGGGAAAAGTAAAAACAATACTGAAAAGGGGCAAAAAATGATGAAAAAAAAGAAAAAATCAAATGGTTTGACCGCAAAACAGAAAAAATTACCTAAAAAACTGCAATTAGCAATTTTGAAAACTAAAAAGAAGAAGTAAAATGCCAAAAATGGATGATAATGAATTAGGATCTGTCATTAGGTCTGAAATTCAACAGGCACAAAACTATTTTGAGACAGAATTTGCTGATGCAAGAATGAAGGCCATTGATTATTACCTTGGTGAACCATTGGGTAATGAAAGAGATGGATTTAGTTCAGTCGTAAGTCATGATTTTGCAGATGTAGTTGAAACATTGATGCCATCATTGATGAGAATATTTACATCATCAGATAAATACGTCAGATATGCCCCTAGAACCGCAGAGGATGCCCAGAGAGCAGAACAGCTAACGGATTATGTGAATTATATTATAAATCAGGATAACGATGGTTACAGGGTCATTCATACGTTTATTAAAGATAGTTTGTTATTTAAGCTAGGTGTAATAAAATTTGGTTGGGATGAAAGCTATGAGGTCGAAGAGGCTGAGTATAATGACATTACCGATGAAGAATTAGTAACCTTACTGCAAAATCCAGATATTGAAGTTGTATCACAAAAAGAAAACACACAGACAATTATAGCTAATGATGGTGAAGAGACTGAAGTCACAGCCAGTTATAATATGAAGGTGAAAATTAGAAAAAAGTCTGGAAGGGTAAAATTAGAAAACGTACCACCAGAAGAATTTATTTTTAACAAGAATGCAAAAAGTTTAGAAGACTGTTACTTCATATGTCATAGAACACAAATGACTGTATCCGAGTTAGTAAGCATGGGTTACGATCAGGAGTTGGTTGAGCAGTATGCAGGGGATGTATATGGCGGTCAGGAAAGAGAAGAAAAGCAAAGAAGGTTTGAAGACATTGAGGGCGGTACTTACAGAGATCCAGAAGATGACAGCCAGAAAGATGTAATTGTAAATCAAATAACAATGAAAGTTGATTTTGATGGTGACGGAATTGCAGAACTTAGACAGATACTAGCTATTGGTGATAGTGGTGACGTAATACTTGAGAATGACGTATGTGACTACATTCCGTTTGCTGTTGTATCTCCAATACTTATGCCTCATCGATTGGTTGGCCGATCTATATTTGATGCAACCGAAGACTTGCAGACAATTAAAACAACATTAATGAGACAATATCTGGATAGTACCTATCACTCAGTATTACCAAGATTGATAGTTCAAGAAGGCCAGACAAATCTGGATGACGTACTTGATGGAACAGCAGGTGGTATTATCAGGGTAAGAAATGCAGGTGCTGTACAGCCTCTACAGGCGCAGGGTGTAGGTAGAGAAATACAGCCATTGATGCAGTATCTTGATGAAGTAAAAGCCGACAGGACTGGTGTATCAAGACAAACACAGGGTTTAGATCCATCTGTGTTGCAGTCAACTACAGCCTCTGCTGTACAGGCTACAGTTAAGGGATCTCAACAAAAAGTTGAAAGTTATGCTAGAACAATTGCCGAGACAGGCATGAAAGACTTGTTCAGGGGCATACTTCATATAATTACAAATTATCAGCAACAGCCAAGAATTGTCAGGCTTAGAAATAAGTTTGTACCTGTTGATCCGCAAGAAGGTTCAAGCGGTTTTGATATAATTGTAAATGTAGGGTTAGGAACAGCTAATGATGAACAAAAAGTCTCTATTCTCCAAGGCATTGCAAGTAAGCAAGAAGTTATTCTGCAAACTCTGGGAGTTGATAATCCGATTTGTAACTTGGCTCAATATGCGAATACACTTAGACAAATGGTGGATGTTCTTGGTTTCAAAGATGCCGACCAGTTTTTCAAACCGCCACAAGTCGTACAAGCAGAAATTGCCCAAAGACAGGAAGGTCAACAACAACCAAATCCAGAAATCGAAAAAATCCAAGCGGAAATCGAAGCCGAAAAAATCAAACTCGAATCCAAAATAGAACTTGATAGATTAAAGTTACAGGCAGAAATCGAGTTGAAGAAGGAAGAGGCTATGGCTAGACTTGATATAAGAAGACAGGAGATGGCTCTTGAAGCAGAACTCAGAGTTGCAAAAGCAGTCACAGACAGCGATATCTCAACCAATTTGCCAAGAAACTAGAAATCATTTTGGTGATATATTAAGTCTATTAGTAGCTTCCCAATTCCATCATCATTGGAAGCTACACCAAGTCAAGAGGGTGTTTAATCCTCCACTATATCATGGACAGTTCAGAATTTGGTATAGTAACTCTCATCCTCTTGGCTTTTGTTGTTGGGCATGGGTAAGCGATAAAATTTTAGATCAGTTGCTGACAGGTCAATATAAGATACAGCCAAATGATTGGAAGTCAGGCAATAATTTATGGTTGGCCGAGTTTGTTGCACCATATGGACAAACTGGATACATGGTCAGAAATATGAGGCATTTTATTAAAAAAACATATGGCAAAGATATAAAAGGATTTTGGTATAGGTCAGCAAAGAAGAAAGTTGGCCATGCAAAAAGTTAGGAGATACAATGGGTGAAAGTACAGACGATTCAAATTTATCTGATGAAACCATAGAGGCACAAGAAAGAGGCGTAGATACTTCTAAATCTTTAGGTTTTGCTAGTGATCAAGCTAGAGATGATTCATTTAGCCTTTTTAGATCAAAATCAAATTAGAGATATGTACATGAGTGGTCAGGCATTAGGCGATAGATTAGGCAATGTACAAAGATCTGATATTTCTCCTCCTAATATAACTGATTTTGCTCAAGAACAATATAACATTGATGAACTTGGATACGATCCAAGAATTACAAGTGTTAATGTTGGTGCAGGAGATATTTTCGGATTAAAAGACAGTATTGAAAACCAATTAGCATTAGGCGGTACACCTGTCTTTAACAAAGACGGAACTATAGGTGGTGTTATGGGTGCAATGAGAGATGCCCCTGCTTTTGGAATGTTGCCCTCGTTTTTACAAAACATGTTGCCTGACACACAAGTTTACACAGGTATAGCTGATTTAGATCCAAACAGATTTACCCCAGATGATGACAATATTAGTAATGAAACTACACCGCCTGTCATAAACCAGATAACAGGCAAAAGCCAATGCCCTGAAGGGTATGTATTTGATACTCAATTGCAGGCCTGTAGGCTCAAGACGAGGACTGATGATCAGTTAGGAACACCAAAAGATCCACCAGATGGTGGTCAAATGTTCGCAAGAAATTATTCATTGCTAAATCAAGCACCTATGAATGTTCCGCAGGGGTTTGACTATAATGCAATGAACACAAATTTTATGAATAGGTTTGGCACGAGGCCATCTATTTTTAAAAGACCGCCTAACTTACTAGGCTTTACACCATTTGGAGGATAATAGTGGCAAGAGATGGAAAACTTAGAGAAGAAATAGAAAAGGGCAAACAGGTTGATGCCCTGACAAAAAATCCAATGTTTAATGAGGTATTTGAAAACTTAGAAGAGGAATTTTTGACCGCATGGAAAATGTCAAAGATGCAAGATAATGAAGAAAGGGAGAGAATTTATTATCTTTATCAATCTTTATTGGCCTTAAAAAATGCATTTGCAAATTTAAGTGCCAATGGAAGGTTGGCTCAAAATCAACTAGACGAACTGGTTGGCAGAAAAAATATATATAATTAGGGGTAATTATGGAAAAACAGAACGAAAATTTAGACGTAAAGTCAGCAGTAGATTTACTATTACCATTGGAAGCCGAGGAAAAGGTAACTCCAGAAACTGGTATAGCCGAGCCAGAAGAGGCTCAAGTGTCAGAAGCCGAAGAGCAAGAGGAAGCCATTCAGGAAACTGAAGAGGTAGAAACCGATGAAAGTGATGAAGTAGAAGACACAACTTCTCAGGAAGATGAAGTAGAGGAAGTCGAGGAAGAGACCCCAGAACTTTACACTATCAAAGTTGATGGTGAAGAGGAACAGGTAACCTTGGATCAGGCTTTATCTGGTCATATGAGGGAGAAGAAATTTCATCGAGAACTTAACAAACTCAGTAATGAACGTAAGTCGTTTGAGGCTGTAAAAGCTGAAACGGAGCAATTGCAGGGTAGGTATAAGCAAGGGTTGGCGGAACTTGAAAAAAGTTTACAAGTCCAAGAGCCTAATTGGGATGAACTGCGAAAAACCAGAACTCAGGAAGAATTTAATGCAATCTATACTGATTGGTCAATTAGACAGGATCAGAGGAAAAAAGTTCAGGCTGAGATAGACCAAGTTAAGAAACGAGAGCAAGAAGAAAATGTGATCAAGTTTCAACAGCATATGAAAAACGAATTTAATAATATGTTGGACAAAATTCCAGAATGGAAAAATGAAAAGGTCATGGCGGATGAAAGAAAAGAAGTCGTTGCATATGCTAAATCTGCAATGGGTTATACTGATGATGAGATAGCTAATGCTGTTGATCACAGGGCAATTGTCGCATTGAGGAAAGCTATGAAGTACGATAATCTTATGAAGAAAAAACCAAACTTAGTGAAGAAAGTTAAGAAAGCACCAAGGATGGTAAAAGCAGGAAGTCCTAAAACTAAAAATGAAATTGTAGCTAATCAAAATAAAAAGGTTAGAGACAGGTTCTTAGCAAACAGCAGTATCGATAATGCTGTTGAATTGCTACTTAATAAAAAATAGCCAATAAGGAGAAATTAAAATGGCACAATTTACCACAGCTAATGCGGTAGGTGAAAGAGAAGATCTCTCCGATATTATTTATCGGCTTGACACTACAGAGACACCTTTTTTCTCTACAGCAAAGAAGACTACTGTAAAATCAACACTAACTGAATGGCAAGTTCAGGAGTTGGCTACAGCAGATCAAAACTCAGTCAATGAGGGTGCAGATGCAAGTTTTGCAACACCAACAGCGACTACAAGATTAACCAACAATACTCAAATCTCAGTCAAAGACTTCCAGATCTCTGGAACATTAGAGGCTGTTGATAAGGCAGGTAGAGACAGAGAAACCGCTTATCAGAAAGTTCTAAAAGGTCTTGAGTTAAGAAGAGATGTTGAGAAGATTGTTACTGATCTTAACGTAGCAAAGTCTGGATCTGATCCAAGAAAATCAGCAACATTTGTAACATTTATTACGAATGGTGATGCTTCACCATCAGACATTTCTTTTGGAACTGGAGATGGAGCAAACAGTTGTGATTTAACTGGAACTGAAGAAGCACTTACGTTAGCGAAGATTGACAATGCTATGCAACAGGCTTGGGACGATGGCGGAAATCCCAGAATGCTCTTATGCAGTTCAACGAATAAGGCAAATATTTCTGATCTCAGTCAGGCAGGCACAAACCTTGTAACAAACCAAGTTAATACATCAGCAAATACTGCTCCATCATTTATTGGTGCGGTAAGTGTTATGATGAATGACTTTGGTACATTAGACCTTACAATGAGTAGGTTTATGTCAAATAATAAGGTTCATATCATTGATCCTGATCATATTATGATTGGTAATCTTGATGGAAGAAATTTCATTGAGACAGAGTTAGCCAAAACTGGTGATAGCTTTAAACACCAAATTATATATGAGTGGACATATATGCCGACAGCACCGAAGGCTCATGCCTCTGTGATCGGTTTAAATGGATCATAGTTATCATAACTGGGGAGGTTTCGGCCTCCCTACTATAAGGTTAGTATGAAAAGATTAATTGAAAAAAACCCTTACTCACAAAAAGAAATCTGGATGCATGACAACCCAGATGGGGGTTACACTATTGAAGAAAAACAACATATTAAGTCAGTTATTGAGGCCAATAAAATCAGGCAAAATGAATTTAGAAAAAACAGTTTGATTGGCAATACTCAGAGGCATTGGCAACAGGTGGCAGAAATACCTTCACTTGTTTACATGGATTTGATGAAAAAGTTTGGTGATCCAAAGAAAGATCCAGATGCCCAGAAAAAATGGAAGAAGTGGCTCAATGATATTGATAACAGATATTTTAGAACAAATGGCGGTAAAGTATGAGTATATCAAATTACAGCGAGTTAAAAACAAAAATTGCTAATTTTTTAGCTAGAACTGATTTGACCGATCAAATACCAACTTTTATTCAGCTTGCAGAAGCTAGACTTTCAAGAGAACTGGAGAGCAGGGATCAAGAAAAAAGAGCCAATGCAACTTTGACTATTGGTGATGAGTATATTGCTCTGCCAACAGATTTAAGGGAAGTCAGAGAAGTAAAATTAAATACTTCACCAAACAGAGTTTTAGATTACAAAAGTCCAATTCAATTAGATAAAGACTTTCCGTCTGCCTCTACAGGTAAGCCATTAGCTTATTCTATTGTTGGTGCTGAAATGAAATTAAGACCGATACCAGACAGCACATATACAGCAGAAATTATTTACATAGGCGGACTTACAGCTTTGTCAGACACAAATGCTGTAAACCAACTATTAACAAGACATCCTGATGCTTATTTGTCAGGTGCATTGGTCGAGGCCTACACTTATCTTATGGATGAGCAAAGAGCCTCTACTTATGATGCTAAATTCTCCAGAGCCATAGAGGAGATAAGGAAGGATGAACAACGAAGTCATTATGGCACAGGTTCGTTGTTTGTGTCTTCTGTTTATGCAAGACAATCATCATCAGCAAGTTAGGAGATAAATTATGTCAGCAATGAGTGATTATTTAGAACTAAAGTTTCTAGACCATTTTACAGGCACAGCATCAACATCTGCCCCATCAGCAGTATATATTGGGTTATCTACTGCTAGTTTAGCAGATGATAATTCTGGTACTGAATTGACTGGAAACAATTATGCAAGAAAAGCTATTACCTTTGGTTCAGCATCAAGTGGATCTATTACAAACAACAATAATGTAGAATTTAATAGTGCTACAGGAAATTGGGGTACAGTAAGTCACTTTGGTATCTTTGATGCCTCTTCATCAGGTAACTTATTGTTTCATGGTGCATTTACAGCATCAAAAACAATTCAAACTGGAGATATTTTAAAAGTAGCTAGTGGATCTTTAACTATTACAGCTACCTAATAGGAGTTAAACATGGCTTTAGGTGTTCCTCGCTTAGACCAGTTAATAACTCAGCTTGATAGTATAAGTGGTAAATTTGATAGTGATGACGATCTTAATAAACTTGAATTTACAAAGCCAAATTTAGAACAGTTAGACAACTATGCTTCTAACTTAGATGCATTAGCCACATTTGGTAACTTAGAAGCCTTTGATGGATTTTTTGTTCGGCAAGGCACAGTAAGTGTTACTGTATCAGCTAGTGTTACATCAGGTGCTGAAGTTGTTGAGGGTGTTACTGCTGATATTGATACTTCAGCTTCAATATCATCTGGATCAGTAAGAATAAGAACTGTTAGTAGCAGTATTTCTACAAGTGCAACTGTTTCTTCTGGCTCAATTAGAATTAGGACTGTAGCAAGTTCTATATCTGTTTCAGCATCTGCTTCGGCATCTAGTGTAAGAATACAATCTGCTAGTGCAAATATTTCTACAACAGCCACTATTTCAAGTAGCTGTGTAGGCATTTTCTCAGCAGGAAGTTCAATTGCAACAAATGCAACAGTTTCTTCTTCGGCTATCAGAATTAGAACTATTGCAAGTACAATAGTTTCTAGTGGTACTGTATCTGCATCTGCAACAGCAACATTAAATTTCGAAACAAATATATCTTGTTCAGCTACAGTATCTGCTTCACCAGTAAGCATTTTAGCTTCTAGTGGATCAATAAATACGACTGCAAGTATTTCAAGCACACCTGTATTAATCAGGCAGTTTGATGGATCTGTTGCTACATCTGCAAGTATTTCAAGCAGTTATACTGTTACATTTTTAGTTGGTAGTTCTATATCAACAAGTGCAACTGCTTCGGCCAGTTCAGTAAGAATTAGAACAATAGCAGGTACAGTTGTTTCGGCAGGAAATGTAAGTGCATCTGCAACAGCAACATTGAACTTTGAAACAAGTATTTCATGTTCTGCTTCAGTATCTGGATCAGCCACAAGAAAACTAGCATTTAGTGGTTCAATAAGTACATCGGCAAATGTTGCAGGATCTGGAATAAGAATACAACAGTCTGAAGGAGCAATTGCAACATCAGCAAATATTACAGCAACAGCAGGGCAAACATTTGGTGTATCAGGTTCTGTAGATACAATTGCTACAATTGAAGCTACATATAGCTTTACTGTAAATGTGACATCCTCTGTAGACACTACAGCAAGTGTAAGTTCTACAATTAAGATAGTTGGGGAAACTTGGTCTGTAATACCTGAAGGCAATGAAACATGGACAATCGTAACTGTTGGATCTGAAGTTTGGTCAACACAAAATACGTCAAATGAGGTTTGGACAATACAATGATAAAATTTGGAGAATGGTTGCCAGATCAGCCAGACATGGAAAATAGCGGTGTGACTGTAGCAACAAACGTAATACCAATTATAAATGGATACAGATCTATAAATCAGTTTACAAGTGTTTCTAATGCAGGTGATGCAAGACTTAGAGGCCTGTATGCGGTAAAAGACAACAATGGGAACGTCAATTTATTTGCAGGTAATGAAACAAAACTTTATAAATTTAATGCAAGTAATTCAAACCTTGATGATGTAACAAAGTCAGCAGGAAGTTACTCATTATCAGCAGACAATGAAAGATGGAGATTTATACAGTTTGGAACATCTGTAATTGCCTGTGGCGGTGTAGGTGAAAGTTTACAAGAATTTACATTGGGTACTGACACAAGATTTGCAGATCTTGCAGGAACACCACCAAAGGCAGATTTTATTGCTGTAGTTGGTGATCAAGTTTGGACTGCAAATATTGATGAGGGATCAGGCAGAATACCATTTAGAGCAAGATGGTCAGCATTAAATGATGCGACAAGTTGGACTGTAGGAACAAATCAGGCTGACTTCCAAGACATACCAGATTCAGGTGCAATAACTGGCCTGATTGGATCTGGAAGATATGCCACCATATTAATGGAAAAAGCCATTGTTAGAGCCTCATATGTCGGTACACCTTTGATCTACCAGATAGATAAAGTTGAAACTACAAGAGGTTGCACATTCAGCGGATCAGTATCTTATATTGGTCAAACAATATTTTATCTTAATGAAGATGGGTTTTACCTGTTTGATGGAAGATCAAGCCAAGCAATAGGGCAGGAAAAAATAAATAAGTTTTTCTTTAATGACGCAAATATTGGTCAATTAGACAAAATTAGTTGTGCAATAGACCCAGAAAATAATATTGTAGCTTGGAGTTATGTGTCAAATGCAAGTGGATCTACAACACCTGACAAATTGCTGATTTATAATTATGTATTGAAAAGGTGGTCAATAGCTGAAGTAGAGGCTGACTTGATAGCACCATTTTACACAGCAGGATATAATTTAGATCAACTCGATAATCTAGCAAGTAACTTAGACAGTTTGACTGGTGCATTAGATGGTAACTTGTACAAAGGTGGCACATTACTTTTTGGTGGATCTAAAGATAATAAAATATTTGCATTTAATGGTTCGCCTTTAAGTGCAACAATTGAAACATCAGAGTTTTCTATAAATAAAGGCAGAAGGTCACTTGTTACAAGATCAACACCTTATTACAAAGATGGGTCGGTAACTGTTCAGGTTGGCACAAGAAATTCAAGTAGTGAGGCGGTTACTTTTTCAACAGCAAGTTCACTCAATAATGATGGATTTATAGAGCATAGAGATCAGGGTAGGTATCATAGATTTAGAATGAATATTTCAGGTAATTGGAATATTGCTCAAGGATTTGATATTGAAGGTCAGGCATTGGGTAGAAGATGACTAGAGCAACAAATTATCCAAGATTATCTATTTATGAAGAAGATCCATTAGTTGTAGCAAATGTAGTTAATAATATTCTTGATGGAAAAATAAATTCTACAGGATCAGTAACATTGGCAAATAGTGCAACAACGACAACATTGTCAGATGACAGGATTGGTGAGGATAGTGTAATATTATTTATGCCAACGACAGCAGATGCATCATCGGTGAACATTCATGTTACAGGAAGACAAAAAGGACAGGCAACTTTAAATCATGCAAGTGCTACAACCACAAGATCCTTTGAGTACGTCATTTTTGGCTGAGTTTCAAAGGTGCAGGGAATGGATTAAAAATGCCCTGAAGTTTGCACATGACAGTCATTCTCCAGAGGATGTATTGATAATGTGTCAAAAGGGTGATGCCCAGTTTTGGTCTTTCAAAGATAGTGCAATTATTACAGAAATAATTGATTATCCGAAAAGAAGAGTTTTAAGGTTTTGGTTGGCAGGGGGTAAATTAAAAACCCTGCTTCAAGTAGAGAAAAAAATAATACATTGGTCAAAGTTTTATTCCTGTGAGGGTGTAGAAATCAATGGCAGACGAGGATGGGAAAGAGTTTTGAAAGACTATAAACCATCAGCAATAACTTTAGTAAAGGAAATATAGTATGAGCAAAGGCGGAAGAAGTGGTCAGCAAACTGTAAATACTCAAGTTTCAGCACCAAGCTATGCACAACCATTTTTAGAATTTGGATTGTCAGAAGCAAAAGAGAGGTATGATACTGGAGAACCTAATTTCTATCCATTTCCAACAACTGTTGGTTTTTCTCCAGAAAGTGAAATGGCTTTAAATATGGTTAGAGACAGAGCATTAGATCCAAATAGTCTGACTGCACAAGTGCAGGATGTAGTTGGTCAAAATCTTGCAGGTACAAATCCTTTAATGAGCATGGCTTTTCAGCCTGTCGTTGATCAAGTCAATTCACAATTTGCAAGATCTGGAAGATTAGGATCAGGGGCAAATCAATCGGCCATAGCTTCTGGTTTAGCACCGATGGCATATAAAGCACAAATGGATGCATTAAGATTAGCACCAAATGTACAAAACTTAGATGCTCAACAATTAGCACAAGTTGGCGGTGCAAGAGAGGCCGATGCAATGGCACAACTACAGTCAGACATAGACAGATTTAATTTTGAGCAAAATGTAGATGACCAAAGACTAGCAAACTTTTTATCACTAGTTGGTGGCGGTACAGTAGGATCACAAACAATNCAGCCTGTATTTAGAAACAGAGGCCTGTCTGCTCTTGGAGGTGCTTTAGGTGGGGCACAATTAGCAAACTTAGCAGGTTTTGGCGGTGGAACTGGAGCAATCCTTGGTGGATTGTTAGGGTATGCCTAATGAGTACAGTAAGACCAATTGATTTATTATTTCAAGACGAAGTTCGAAGATTTGGAAGTAGAGCAAATGAAGGCGGTATGTACCCAAGAGCCACTTATGGTGTAATTGAGCCTTTAACACAATCTAAGCCAATAAGTATTACGATTGATAAAGGTAATGTAATAGGTATGCCTTCAGGTCAAACTTCGGCAAATAATGCATTAATGGATCAGTCCATGACTTCAGGTTTGTTAGGCAACCAACTTTTTGATCCAAAAACATTTGGTTTGTTAGGTGCATCTGCCGAATTATTAAAGCAAGGTGGATACTCAACTACACCAAGAACATTTGGTGAAGGCCTTGGAAAGGCGATGATTACAGGTCTACAGAATTTTTCAGCATTACAACAGGCACAAAATAAAGCTAATCAGCCTATAGCTATACCTAAAGGTGGTACTTTAATAGACCCAAAAACAAAACAGGTTTTATTTGATGGTAGAACAAATGTTGGAGGTTTTTCAGGAAGTGGTTTAAATGTAAGTTCATACAATACAATTCTTGATGTTAACAACCAATTAGCATCTGGTAAGAAATTTTCAGATTTACCTGTAAATTTACAAAATAAATATAAATTGGCTTATGGTAATGTTACAAGACCTACAAGAATACCGATACCTGATGGTCAAGGTGGAACAGTATTTGTAGAAAAACCACCAATTAATATCGAAGGTTTTTATAATCCTTTTCCAAATCAAGGTGGTACAGATTCAAATATTTTAGGTAAAAAACCATCTGCATTAGAATTAAAAATTAAAGAAAATCGGCCTAAATTATTTAGAATGTTAAGTAATCTTAATAAATATAAGATTTTACTTAAAAATTCAGATTTTGGAACTCAAGCAAGTGGAATGATTGGATTTCCTTCTGTACAGGCAACTAGACTTAGTACGTTGGCAGAGGCTCTAAGACTTAATATTAAAGACCTTGAAGGGTTAGGTGCATTGGTAGGCGGTGACTTCCAAATATTAGCAAATAGATTAACAAGTCCAAACACAAGTGCAGGTCTCAGAATGGGGAAAGATGGTCTTTTAGTTCAACTAGAAAATTTAGAAGAACAACTATTAGATACTTTAAAAGATGGTGGAGTCAAAGAAACAGGGGCATTTTCAGATCCAATTCTTGCTATGGATGAAAAAACTTGGAAAAATGGCAGGTTTGGTTTGTATTACAAATTACCTAATGGAAACATTGTACTTAAAGAAAGAAAGTTAAACTAATGGCAAAAAAAAATTGGTATGACGATTTAGATGATGCAATTACAGTATCAGATACAAAAGCAAATGAAAGAAACAGAACTACAGGTGAGTTTGCCAGAGACATTGGCAGGGCAGTAGGTCAGGGTATTAGTTTTGGTTTTGGTGATGAAGCCGAGGCTTTTGCCAGAGCCTTGTATGCAAAATTTATAGATGGCGATGACTTTAACACAGCATACAACGAAACAGTTAAAGAAATTAGAGATGACATTAAAGAGTTTAGAGAAGATGAGCCTGTATTATGCCTATGGTTCTGAGATTGCAGGTGCAATACCATCTGCAATTGGAGCAGGTGCAAAATTAGCACAATTAGGTGTAAAAGGCTTAAAAAATGCAATTACTCAGGGTGCAATCTATGGAGCAGGTGCAGGTGAAGGTAATCCAGTAGAAAGAGTACCAGATGCAATATTGGGTGGTGCTGTTTCTGGTGCGGTGTCAAAAGCATTACCACCAATAACTGAGGGTGCAAAAAAATTAATTAAAGCAGGAACACCTGTAACAGTTGGTCAGGCTGTTGGTGGAGGAATAAGAAAAGTTGAACAAGCCTTAAAATCTATACCATTTCTCGGAGATCCAATTGTAGAAGCAGAAATAAGAGCAACACAAGGATTTAACAAATCAGCATTTGCAAAAGTTTTAGAGCCTTTAAAAAAATATGGTGTAAATCCAAGTAAAGAGTTGAAAGGCAAAGAAACTGGCAATCAGCTTTATAGTACAGCGGAATCAATAATTTCAAAAAATTACGACAAACTTGTGCCAAAATTAAAGTTTCCAAATCTTTCAGATTTACAGCCAATATATGATGACATAATACTTAAACAGGCTGAGTTCATGCCTAAAAATGTAAACAATGCATTCCTTAGAGATATGGATGAAATTGTTTATAAAAACTTTGGTGCTGATGGAGTTTTGACAGGGCAAAGTTTTAAAAACATTCAATCTGGGTTGCGAAGAAAAATTAGAAATTTTGCTAATGATCCAAGTGAAATAACAAGAGGTTATGGTAGGGCATACTCAGAGGTGCTAGATGGGTTAACTGATACACTCAAAAAAAATAATCCTGATTTAGCGGTACAACTTAATGATCTGGATTTTTCGTTTAAAATGTTAAATTTAACAGGTAAGGCTGTTGAAAGAAGTTTAAATAAAGAAGGAACATTTACACCTTCGGCCTTAATGGGGGCAGTCAGGCAGTCAGATCAGTCTTTAAGAAAAGGTGATGCAAGAAGAGGTGAGGCTTTATTCCAAGACCTTGCCAATGAGGGCATGGCTTTGAACATGACATTGCCAGATAGTGGTACTGCAACAAGATCATTATTAACAACTGGTGTTGGATTAAACACAGCAGGTGCAGGTTTGGGAGCAGATCCAGTTGTAACTGGATTATTAACAGGTGGATTAATAGGTGGATATTCTAGAGCAGGAGTTCCTATAGTAAGAGGTGCATATGAGATGGGTGTTCCTGCAATTAGAAATGTTCTTTCAGGTGCAACCGCAAACACAGATCTGATTGGCAATGCAGAGGCCTCAGATAACAATATGTTAAACATTGGGGTTGATAATCCCAAGTTTGTAACAATGCCAGATGGCACAGTTGTACAAAGATATTAAATAGGAGATAACATGGCAAAAGACAAAATTACCGATTATTCGGCTACTGCTTCGAGTAATACAGATATTGGATCTGTAAATCTGGCAGAAAACTCAATGTTACCATCAGACGTAAATAATGCCTTGAGGGAGCAAATGAGCCATCTTGCAGAAATGAATGCAGGAACGCATCCAATAGCTGACACATTTACTTTGGCAGATCCATCAGATTTAACCAAAAAGTTTAGATTTGATGGTGGTAGTATTTCAGCAGGACAAACAAGAGTTATTACAATACCTGATGCTGATACTACTTTTCTAAGTTTAGCTTCTGCTCAAGAGTTTACAGCAACACAAAACTTTAATGCAACAACCTTAACTGATGCCTCAACAATAGCTTGGGATGCTTCAGCAAATCAGGTTACATCGGTTACATTAGGTGGCAATCGAACCCTTGGTGCATCAACAAATCAGGTTGATGGTGGTGTTTATGTCATATCAATTATTCAAGACGGAACTGGCTCAAGAACACTTAGTTTTAACAGTAATTATAAGTTTACTGGTGGAACTGCACCAACTTTAACAACAACCGCATCTGCAAGAGATGTAATTGTATTTGTAAGTAATGGAACAAATATGTTTGAAATTGGAAGGTCTTTAAATATATCATGAGTAGTTTATTTGGAATAGGTGCAGGGTCAGCATCTACTGGATTTTATCCTGAAACTATAGATCAATCTGCACGTTTTGAAGATGGAGATAGTGCAAATTTATATCGNGATTTTTCTACTGGTAATACAAAAACATTTACTATTTCTTTTTGGTTTAAAAGAGCAACTATATCAACTTATATGAACGTATTTGATGTGGGTTCTAGTGGTTCTAATTTTTACCAAACAAGATTTCAACCTGACGACCAACTAATAATTTTTGGTGAGAATAGTGGTTCAACTTATCAACTAGAAACAACTCAATTTTTTAGAGACACTACAAACTGGTATCATTTTGTAATAGCTTTTGACACAACTCAAGCAACAGCTTCAAATAGAATAAGGTTATATGTAAATGGTTCAGAGGTAACAGCTTTTGACACAGCAAGCTATCCTTCTCAGAACTTTGATACATTAGTTAATTCAAATGCTCGTCATTATATAGGAAGATTGGCATATGGGGCTCAATTTTATTTAGATGGTTATCTAGCTGAATTTAATTTTATTGATGGAACACAATTAACACCATCTAGCTTTGGTGAAACAAAAAATGGTGTATGGATACCAAAAGCAATATCAGGTCTAACTTATGGCACAAACGGATTTAGATTAACTTTTGCAGATAGCAGTTCTTTAGGTGATGACACAAGTGGTAATGGCAATGATTTTACATCTAGTGGATTAGCTTCTACAGATAGGGTAATTGACACTCCCACCAACAATTTCTGCACATTAAATTTTTTACAAAAAGGTGCATATATAACTTTGTCAGAGGGAAATTTGCAAGTTGCAGGTAATAATGCAACAAATTCTGCTGTTGCTTTAGGTACTTTTAGTCAAACAAGTGGTAAATGGTATTTTGAGGTAAGACAAGGTGCTGTGTCCTCAGAATTTATTGGTGTTTATGTTAAACAAGTTAATTTTGAAAACAGTCTTATCGATGGTTCAAATGTTGCACAAAATCAAGCAAAAGGTGTTGTGGCTAGATATAATGGTGCAGTTAGAGGTATTAGTGGTGAATTACAATTAACATCAACAACAACTTGGACAGCAGGAGATATAATAGGCATAGCTTTTGATATGGATAATGGTGCTGTATATTTTGCAAAAAATAATACTTATTTAAATAGTGGTGATCCTACAAGTGGCTCTAGTAAAACTGGTTCTTTCCTAAATTTTACAGTTGATGACACAAGAATTGGTACACCTGCATTAGACAGTTATACTGGCGGTGCTGTTCGTGCAAATTTTGGACAAGATAGTAGTTTTGCAGGTAATGCAACTGCTCAAGGGAACTCAGACGAAAATGGACAAGGCGATTTTTACTATTCACCACCAACTGGTTATCTAGCATTATGTTCATCAAATTTACCAGATACCACAATAAGTCCAAATAAATCTACACAAGCAGATGACCATTTTAATACAGTTCTTTATACTGGAAATAGTGGAACACAATCTATAACTGGAGTTGGTTTTCAGCCAGATTGGCTATGGATGAAAGGCAGAACTGTAAGTGGTGAAGATCATTACTTAACAGATTCATCAAGAGGCAAAGCAGTAGCTTTATTTTCCACAGGAAGTGGTGCTGAGTATGATTATGGGAGTAGTTTACAATCATCTTTTGATGCTGATGGTTTTTCTTTAGGTAATGGTGGTACTAATATATCTGGTAGAACATATGTCGCTTGGAATTGGAAAGCAGGTGGAACAGCACCTACCAAAACCTATAAAGTTGTAGTTGTATCAGATAGTGGCAATAAATATAGATTTAGAAACTCAGCAGATAGTGCAACTTTTGCTCAAAGTGCAGTAACATTAGATTTGCAAGAGGGTGGCACATATGTTTTTGATTGGTCAGATAGTACAGCACAAGGACACCCAATAAGGTTTTCAACAACATCAGATGGAACTCATGGTGGTGGCTCAGAATATACAACTGGAGTTGTAAAAGATGATAGTGCCTATAAAACAACAATTACTGTAGCAGGTTCAGCACCAACTTTATATTACTATTGTCAAAATCATAGTGGCATGGGAGGTCAAGTTAATACTAATACAACACATGGCTCTACAAACTTTGATGGTTCACTTCTGAGTGTATCACAAACCAATGAAACAGCAGGATTTAGTATTGTTTTATGGAATGGAGAAGGGGATAGTGAAGCAACAGTAGGACATGGATTAGGCGCAGTACCAAAAGTTATTATACCAAAAAATAGAGATGCAACTGGAAATTGGCATATGTATCATGCAGGTATAGATGCTTCTGCACCAGAAGATTATGGTATTTTGTTAAATGCTAATAATGCAAGGTCAGATGATGCAGGTTTTCATAATGATACAGCACCTACATCTTCAGTTTTTACTGTAGGAACATATAATAATTTTAATAATAATTATGTTGCCTATTGTTTCGCAGAGATAAAAGGCTACTCTAAATTTGGCTCATTTGATGGAACAAGTTCGGCTGATGGGAGTTTTGTTAATTTAGGATTCCGCCCAAAAATGATAATTTGGAAAGATGTTACAACTTCTTCAGAAGCATGGTTAATTGTTGATACTGCTAGAAGTACACACAATCCAGTAACTAAATTACTTTTTCCAAGTGATACTTCGGCTGAATATGATGGTAGTCCATCTTATCCAACAGACTTTGTGTCAAATGGATTTAAAGTTAGAAACGCAAGTTTTCCAAATACGTCTGGAAGAACATACATCTATATGGCTTGGGCAGAACAGCCATTTCAGTTTAGTAATGCAAGATAGGAGAAAAAAATGCCTTGGAAACATAATAATATAGCAATAAAAGCAGGAAAAGCTTGGTCTGATAAAGATGGTGTTCAACACCCTGCAAACTGGATGATTTGGACTGATCCTGAGAAAAAAGATAAAGGTCTTACTTGGGAAGATGAACCTGACACAAGTTTTGACAATCGTTTTTATTGGTCAAAAGGAGTTGAAAGAAGTTTGACGGATATTCTTGTCACAGATGACAATGGTGAAAAAATTATAGATCCTACGACTGGTAAGCAAATGGTTCAGATAGGGTTAAAGACACAATACATTGCTCAGACAAAGCAAACTGCAAATGAGATGTTGTCTAAAACTGATTGGATGATTGTCAGGAATGCTGAAAAGTCTACAGCAATACCTGAAGCCACAACAAAATTTAGAGATAGTGTCAGGACAAAATGTGCAGAAATTGAAACTGCAATTAATGCCTGTAGCAGTCTTGCAGACTTTATAAAATTGTTTGATACACCAGTCGATAAAGATGGAAATCCAACTGGGAATGCTCCCATATATGACTGGCCTACAGAGTAAAAATTGGAAATATCGGTTGAAATATTATGGTCGGCCATAATCACATTAATTATCATGCCAATGGCTTGGGTTTTTACATATTTGGTGAAGGAGGTTAAAAGACAGCAAATTCTGTTAAACCGCACAAGAGAGGATTATGCAAAAAAAAGTGAAGTTAAGTCAAACATAGAAACTGTAATGGATGCCCTTCACCGACTTGAAGATAAATTAGATAAAGTATTGAGCAAGGATTAAGTAAATGGCAAAAAGAAAAATGACAGCAAGAGAAGCCAAACAAAACCTTGAACCTTTTGGTTACAAAGGTCCTGCTAAGTGGGCATCAATAGATGCTTTTGTAGAGGCTAATCCTAGAGCTAAAGCTGCAGTTACTGCTAATAGAGGAATGTTTGTACAAAGTGAGGCACTAGGTTTTGCACAAGGTGGATCTACAGGACAATCTGAAGAAGCTATTAAAAAACTAGCTGACTTAAGATATTTGTCGTATAAAACTGGTGTATCTACTTCAGAAATGTCTAAGGCTCTTAACGATGTAGGAATAGATCCTACTTACAATGTGGGTAGCACTAGTGGATATCCTGATAGTTATTTTACAGATAGAGGTGTTGATACAAGTAATTGGGAAGTAGTAGGTACAAATCCTCATACTGGAAAACCTATTCTTAAAAATCCTAACTACAATCCTAATGCTTTAACTGACGTATTAAGTAAGAGTGGTTATACTGATAGTGGTAATACACTAGAGTTTTATGGAGATAACAAAGCTGTAGATCCTATTGCAGAAGCTTTTGATGCTAGTGATAAAGATATTTTTTCTAAAGGTGAAGAGATTATAAACAGCTCTGCTGCTAATCAACTTTTTGCAGAACAAGTTATGGCTGATAAGGGTATTACTGCAGATCAAACTAGCTACACAACTCTTGCAGAAAAAGGTATGACTCTTGATGATCTTAAAAAGAGTTATCAAGAGGGTATACAAATTGCTCAAAAAGCTTGGTCTAAAAGTGGTTATACACAAGCAGATGGAGCAAAAGATAGGTTAGGTTATACTTATAAAGTTTCTGGTGCTTCTACTACTCCTACTACTACTCCTTTTCCTACTAGTATTCCAATAACACCTAATCCACAAGAAGTAGAACAAGCTAAAAAAATATTTGGAGCTGATGGTAAAGTTACATTACCTACTGGTTATCAACCTCCTAAGAAGACTGTGCCTGTTGAGCCACCTTTTTATTCTACACAACCTCTTCAGGACTTCCAACCTGCACAATCAACAACTACGCTACCATCAGGTGTAACTAAAGCACCTACTCAAATGTTTACTAATCAACAAGCTTCTCAGTTTAATCAGAGAGCTATAGATCAGGCTCAGTTAATTAAGCCACAAACACTAGCAGAAAAAACAGCTGCAGGTACAGCATCTACAATACAACAAAGAATGTTTAAGAACCCACAAGGTATGACAACTTATGTCACAGGCACAGTAGGGGTTGATGGTAAATTTACACCTACTACTGCTATACCTCCCGGCTATTTACCTGTACAAACTTTTAAGAAGGGTGGTATACCTTTTCCTAAAAGTGGTGCGTCAGGTGATCAAATAAGAGCTAAACTAGATGAAGTTCAAACAGATATACTTAATGCTTTTAGAGACCCTGAAACAGGTAATGTTGGTGAGGCAGGTGTAGGTTCTGATCCTACTGTTGCAGCTAGACAAACTAAAGCTCAACAACTATTAGACAAAGTTGGTTTTAATTTAGATGAAGATAACTTAAAAGAATTGTATACTTTTTTAGAACAAGAAGCAACTTTTCCAGAAAATTTAGAAAAAGAAGGTAACTGGCAAGATTGGGTGTCTGAAGAAAATAGAAAAAATGTTGTTGGTTATGATTATGATAAAGGTGAATATGTAGGAGAGCAACCGACACCTACTCCAACACCTAGTCCAACACCAACACCTACTCCAGATCCAGATATACCTAAAGAAATACCTTTACCAATTACTACTCCTGTTTCACCCACACCTACTCCTACTCCTACTCCTACTCCTACACCTGCTCCTGCACCTGTACAAGGAGTTACTGAAGTACCTACACAAACTTTTGGTCAGAATATAACAGATCAAGCATCTGACTTTAACCAAAGAGCAATACAACAAGCTCAACTTATTCAACCTCAAACTCTTGCAGAGAAAGCTGCAGCAGGTACAGCAAGTACAATAGAGCAGAGACTTTATAGAAATCCACAGGGTATGTCTACATACGTTACAGGAACAGTTAGTCCTGATGGTAAGTTTTCTCCTACTACTCCTGTACCACAAGGATATACACAAGCTCAACAGATGAATACTGGTGGTGTGGCTACTCAGAAATTTACTATTCCTAAAGTTGGTGTAGAAGCAAGTGGAGAAAAGAAAGAAAGTGTAATAGAGGGACAACCACCTGTAATTTTACCAGCTGTACCAACAGAAATACCTCCTAGTTATGTTCCACCTACAGTGTCAACAGATGAAAAAAATCCTACAGTTAATGTTGGTGGACAACAGTTGACAAAAGAACAAGTAGCTCAAGGACAAGCAGATCTTACAGCAAGTGCAGTATTAAATCCTGCAGGTACAGTTGCTGCAGCTCCTGTCGCTACTATTAATCCTGATGCATCAGGTACTGTATTATCAGCTACTACAGGTCAAGCATTAGGTACTGCTCCTATTGTTACTACTCCTGCACAAGTTTCCACAGCTGCTACAGCAGATAAACCTTCTGATGTTAAGGCTACTACTGCTGATCTCCAAAAAGCACAAACATCTGTAACAGCAGCACTAGAAGGTGGTCTTGATCCAATAGCTATGATAAATGCAGCTCCTAAGGGTATTGGAGATGCTAGTTATGATCCTTCAACTGGAAAAATAAAAGTGAAGCAACAAATTGTTTTACCTGCAGGTCCGAATGAAGATCAAAAATTTCAAACTATTGAGAAAGAAATAACACCAGAAGAGTTTGCACAAACTTATGGACTTGACACTAAAGACTTTACATCTGAAGGTGTACAAGCTGCTACTTCAAAAGGTCCTACTCAAGAAGTAATAGGTCAAACAAAAACTGACACTGCTGTTTCAGATTTAGATGCAGCTCAGATAGATCAAGCTCAAACAGTAAAAGAAATAGAGGATCGTAAATTTGAAGCAGGAGAAGAAGTAACAGGTAGTGCTGTTGATCAAACTAAAGTGGGAGAAGCATTTGGTACTGGTGAAGTAAAAGCTGCATCTGTACAAGATGAACTAACCACTTTAATGAGTCAGTTTGAAGGAGGTAATACACCATCTTGGGCTGCAGGAGCTATGCGTAAAGCAAACATGCTGATGGCTTCAAGAGGTTTAGGTGCATCAAGTATGGCAGGTCAAGCTGTAATACAAGCTGCAATGGAGGCTGCATTACCAATAGCACAGATTGATACTGCTAATAAACAACAGATGGCTTTAGCTAAAGCAGAACAAAGAGCTAAGTTTTTACAGCAAGATTTTGATCAAGCTTTTCAAGCTAAGGTTATAAATGCATCTAAGGTTAGTGAGATTGCTAACATGAACTTTAATGCTGATCAACAGGTAGCATTAGAGAATGCTAAGATGGCACAGACAGTTGATCTACAAAATCTTAATAATAAACAAGCATTAGTAATGGCTGAAGCTGCACAGTTATCTCAACTTGAAACACAAGGTTTAAGTAATTTACAACAAGCTCAAGTAGAGAATGCTAAAAACTTCTTACAGATAGATATGGCTAATCTTAATAATGAACAACAAACAGAGATATTTAAAGCTCAAACAATAGCTAATACTATTTTAAGTGATACAGCTGCAGCTAATGCAAATGCACAGTTTAATGCCTCAAGTCAAATGCAGGTAGATCAATTTAATAATACTATGCAATCTACACTTAATCAGTTTAATTCTGCACAACTTAATGCTATGAATCAGTTTAATGCAGGTGAAGCTAACGCAATACAAAAGTTTAACTCAGAGTTACAAAGTCAAAGAGAACAGTTTAATGCATCTATGTATGCACAGATAGCACAAGCTAATGCTAAGTGGAGACAAGATACAGAAACTATTAATACTGCAGCAGCTAATGAGAGTAACTTTCAGTATGCTAAAGATGTTAATGGATTAACTAATAAAGCTATTGACGAGCTGTGGCAAAAAGAAAGAGACTTAATGAGTTATTCTTTTAATGCAGCTGAGTCTGCAAAAGATAGAGTTTTAAGCATTGTTTTAGGAGATAAAAATCTTGAAGCAGTTAGACTCCAATTAGAACAAAAAGAAGCTGATGCTTTTACAGAGAACATATTTGATTTAGTGTTTGGTGGTTTTTCTTTATTTAATAAATAGAGATGCTAAATGTTATTCAGAAGTTTAATTGTTTTAGCTTCGTTATTATTAATATTAAAGGGGACAGATATGTCTAGTATGTATGAACAAGCTTATAATCAATACCTAAAGATGGAAGGTAGTTCTTTTGTTTCACCTGAGAAACCTAAATCGTTAGGTGGTAGACCTGATGTAAAGGTAGCTGAAGCACAAATAGCTAAAATAGGAGCTACTAATATTGCTATCTATGAAAGATTTAGTGCTATTAGAAAAGAAAATAAAAGACTTAAAGAACAAAACTTCTTAAAAATGAAAGCTTCTTCAGGTAAGGATCAACCTATTAATACTAGACCAGATTTAGAAAAAGAATTTTCTGAGTCTGATGAATATAATACTGAAAGAGCTAATAGATANTTTAAAGATTTAAAGAGTGAGTTTCCTAATCTTACTAAGAAACANCTTAGTGCNATTGTTGGTAATCTTCACCATGAATCTAGAGGTTTTACTGCNTTTAAAGAAACTGGTGGTANAGGTTTAGGTGATGCNCANTGGACAGCTACAAGAAGAAAAGAATTTTTAGACTTTACTAAGAAGAATNNTTTAGATCCTAAAACTTATGAGGGTAGTTATGCTTTCTTGATTCATGAACTAAANAATAATAGAACTCATGGATTTACAGAGGATTTTATGGAGAAGTTTAATAATCAAGATTTAAGTATTAGTCAGCTAACTAAAATGTTTGAAAGACAATATCTAGTTGCAGGTGAACCTAAGATGCAAAGTAGAATTGCTGATGCTAATTTTTATTTTAATAGAGAGGACTTATAATGCAATTTAACAGACCTGTTCCGGGT
>FUFK010016962.1_pt1 | contig 43821 bp, 29 predicted proteins | sample 1021851 | NCBI WGS metagenome assembly FUFK01 (sample SAMEA51879418, study PRJEB19060) | metagenome
CGCTTCATGCGCCAGCTGCAGCACGACAGATCGGACAGCGTGATGCGGATCAAGGGCCGCAAATCAGTGCAGCCGCAGCGGCCCAGCTTCATGCGCCGGATGCGACGGAGCAGGTCGAACAGGATGAGGCGGCCCCAGGCTCGCAGAACGGTGTGAGCGCCATTTCCCATGACGACGCGGATGCCATCGTCGTCACCGGGCGCGCNCAGAAGCTGTACCGGGTGGAAGAGACCAGCTCGGGAAAGCTCGACACCCCGCCCCTCGAATCCAGCCTCGTCATCACGACGATCACGGAGCANTTGATCGANGATCAGGGCGCNCGNGATGCACAGGATCTCTATCGGAACATCTCCGGCGTGAGTTTCTTCTCCTACGCCGGAGTGACGGCGCGCGGCTTCCGGCAGGAGGAAATCTTCTATGACGGGCTGCGCGGCGACCCCTATGCCGGNTTTTCCGTNCCGCAGCTGTTCAACGTGCAGCGGGTCGAATTCCTGAAGGGACCGAGCGGAATGCTCTATGGCCCCGGCGCTCCGGGCGGCCTGTTCAACTACATCACCAAGAAGGCCCAGGCCGACAGGTTCGAAGGTCAGGTCAAGGCGATCGCCGGCACCGAAGATCGCTGGGGCGGTTCGGCCGAACTCAACGTGCCGCTTGGTCGAGGCTTTGCGGCACGCGGCGGCCTGTTCTACGAAGATCGCGGCACCTTCCGGTTCAATGCCGCTTCGCGCACGCTGATTGCCGATGGCGGGGTGTCGTTCGATCCCGGTCCGATCCGCGTGGACATCCAGGCGACCCGTTACGACCAGGAGCTCGACGCCAACCGCATTCGCGGTGTGCCGGTGGACGATAACGGCAAGTTCCTCACCGATCGGCGGTGGAATCACAACGAGCCGGGCGATTTTCTGAATCTCGAATCCGATGTGTTCCAGATGCGCATCGAAGCCGAACCGTTCGATGGCCTCTCGCTCGATGCGACGGCACGCTACAACAATGCGGTCGAGGTGCAGAACTATCACGAGCCGCGCGGCCTGTTCGATTCCGACGGGGACGGCGTGATCGATGCATCGATCCGCGAATTTCGCGACCAGATGCGCACGCAGGAAACCTGGTCCTTCGGGAGCAATGCGGTCTGGGCAACGCAGCTGTCCGACACGATCGGAAACCGTGTGCTCGCCGGGTTCGACCATTTCATTTCGGACCAGTATTTCCAGGGCCGCTCGCTGCGCGGGACAACACAGGCCACACCCGGCCTCCCCAATCCGATAAGCCTGTTCGATCCGCAATACGGCCTGTCCGATCCTGCAACCTACGAGCAGGGGCCGTTCAATGTGACGCTGACCGAAGGNACGCGCACCGGTTATTACCTGTTGAACGAACTCACGATCGGCAGGCTCATACTTACNGGGGGTATTCGCCGCGACAGCTTCCGCGACGATGCCGACGGAACGGTGTTCGAAGACAAGGAAACGACCTATCGCGCAGGTGCNGTCTATCGGATCACAGACGATATTTCCGCCTTCGGGCAATATGCCACCAGTTTCGAGCCGCAGAGNGCGAGTTCGCAGAACCCGCTGGCCGGCGGCCCGTTCGCACCGACCGAGGGCGACATCTACGAGGGTGGGCTGAAAACCGCGCTGATGGGCGGCCGCATACAATCGTCCCTTTCCGCCTATCGCATTCGGCGNACGAATATCCTNCAGACCGANCCNCGGGGCGATATCGGCGATGACGGGGTCGACGATCTCGTGTCGATTGGCGAAATCACCAGCAAAGGGATCGAGTTCGATCTGGCGGCGGACATCACGCCCGATTGGGTAGTCACGGTTGCCTATGGCTATAACGACACCCGCATCACGGCGGACAACGGCGGTGGCGGCTTTTCGAACGCTGTAGGTGACCGTTTCGCCAACGCACCGGAACATCAGCTCGGCTTCTGGACCCGCTATCAGTTTCCCATGCTCGGTCTGGCGGCGGCAGTCGGCGGCGATTACGTATCGAGCCGCGTGAGCATCGATGGCCAGCCGGTCAATGCGTACATGGTGTTCGACGCCTCGCTCATCTACGAAACCGGCCCGATCAGGGCGATGGTGCGCGTCGACAACCTGTTCGACAAGACTTACGCCGCGTCGGGTTTCATCTCGCGCACCGGACACTTCCCCGGCGAGCCGCGTTCGGCCTTTCTCGAAATCGGTTACCGCTTCTGATGGAAATGGCGCGCACGCTCGATAGCGGGGTACGCCCGCTCGACAAGGCCAAGCCCAGGCCCAAGGCTGCGCGCATATGGTGGGTCGTGCATCAGTGGACGGGGCTGAAGCTCAGCCTGTTCATGACCTTCATTCTCTTTACCGGGACGCTGGCGGTATTGAGTGCGGAAATCGACTGGGTCCTCCAGCCGAGCCTGCGGGTTGCGCCATCCACTGTCGAAGGCCCGGTCGCCTGGGCGGACATCGCCGAGAATGCGTCCGGATATCCCGGCGTTTCAAAGGTCACATATATCAACGCGCCAACCGCTTCGGCCTTTGCTGCGAAAGTCACGGTCGAGAACAAGAATGGCGAGCTGTTCTTCCTGCACGCGCATCCCACAACCGGCGAAATTCAGGGAACCGGCCCCTGGGCAGGCGCGCAGCGTGTGCTCAGGAACATGCACCGCCATCTCAACTTGCCCACGTGGCTTGGCGTGCCGATCGTCACATCGCTCGCCTTCCTGTTGCTGATCACCCTGATCACGTCCTTCTTCGTGTACAAGAAGTGGTGGAGGGGCTTTGCCAAGCCGCTGCGCAAACGCGACGCGCGTACATGGTGGGGCGACTTTCACCGCCTGGCAGGGGTGTGGTCGCTGTGGTTCGTGGCGCTGATTTCGTTGACCGGCGTTTGGTATTTCATTGAAAGCCTGGGCGGCCAGGCACCTCCCCAACCGAAGGTAGAACGCGAAGCCGTTGCCAGCGAGCGGACCGGCAGTGGAAACTTGCGCGCTTCAATCGATGCCGCGCTCGCAGCCTATCCGGGCCTTCGCGTGGAGGCGGTAGCCTTGCCCACCGACGATGCGGTGCTTCAGATCAACGGCGATTTCGAAGCGGTGCTGGTCCGCCCCCGTTCGAACGCGGTCTATGTCGACACCAGTACGAACGAGGTGCTGCTGACGACCGATGGACGCGATCTCAGCCTTCACCAGCGCATCGGCGAAATGGCAGACCCGCTGCATTTCGGATCTTTCGGCGGCTACTGGACCAAGCTGGTGTGGTTCCTGTTCGGTCTGGCGATGACGGCGCTGTCCGTTTCGGGGGCAGCCATCTATTCGCTGCGGATCGCACGCGAGCGAGGTGACAGGGTAGCGATCCGGCGGGGCTTTACAGGCATGTGGCAGGGCATGGGCCGCTGGCGTGCGCTGTCGGTGGCGCTGATCGGGATCGGGTTTATCCTGATCGCCTTCCTGATCCTGGGCATCCAGTAGCCCGCGGTCAGGCAGACCCGCCCCATCCGACTAGGCCGAGGACCGCGCCAGCAAGCCGCGGATATCTTCGAGGTCCTGGAGCTTGTCGACATCGACGGCAGCAAGCCCGTTGGAAGCCCTTACCAACCGCGCTTCGATACCGATCCGCCGCCCCAGTTGCGCAATACCATCGCCCAGACCGAGACGGCCCAAGGCATAGGAGACAAGCGTGGACACCCCAAGCTTGCCGACTATCCGCCATGGCCGCTTGCGATCTTTTTCGACATTGTTCCACGTCGCGAGGGCATGCTCGGCCCGGGAGGTTCGCAGGTAGAACAGATTGCAGCCCGACCATTCCCCGTCGGCAAATCGCAGATAGGTTCGCCGGCTTCCCGGCAAGGCGCGTTCGATGTCATCCCGTTTCGCCAGCGCGACGCCGAGATCGGCATCGTCCGGCGTCCCATTCACCAGTTCGCGTACCCATTCCGGACGCAGCAGGGCATGATCGGCGGTGGTCAGGACGAGCGGTGCGCCGAACCGGGCAAAGCCGATGCCGGCACTTTCACTCGGCCCCGCCCCTGTGGGCACAACCTCGCATTCCAGCAATCGGGCGAGGTCTGCGACAGAACCTTCGTCGCATGACACGCCGATGCGCTCCATCCCGGCCAGTCGCAGCGCCGCAACGACCCGCTCGAGCAGCGGCCTGCCCTCTATCTCTATGAGCGCCTTGTGCGGTTTGCCTTCAAGTCCGGCAAGCGGATCGCCGCCGGCGCGCGTACCGGCCAGCACCAGTGCCGATGTCACTTGGCCTGCTCCGCCTTCACCAGACTGCGCATCACATGCCACACGGTCGCGCTCATCAGCACCCACAAAACGGCCATGCCGAAAGCTACCGCGATACCAACGCCGATCGGTCCCATCGGTGACAGCAGCATGATCCCTACCCCCAGAACGGCGACGGCCGCCAGCCGGATCATCAGCGGATATTGGGCATGTCCTGTCGAATAGAGCATCGGCTCATAGGCGACCGATGCGAGTTCGAACGACGCCGCGACGGCCAGAGGGATGAGCACTGCCGCACCGGCGATATACGCATCGCCGCCGATCAGCATCAGCAGCGGTTCGCCCAGGAAAATGGCGACCAGAGTGACACAGACCCCGCTCAACGCTGCAATCAGCGACACCTGGCGCACCAGCTTGCGGAACATGTCGATGGCCTGCGTGGTGCGTGCGACTGCGAATTCGGGAAAGATCGCGCGCGTCAGTATGCCCGACAGCTTGCCGATGCCCTGACCCAGCTGGTCGGCGAGGCGGTAGAGACCGGCCGCGCTCGTACCCAAGAGCAAGCCGACGGCGAGCACCGGCCCCTGCTTGTAGATCGCATCGAGCGTCGAACTGCCGTAGGTTATGCCGAAGAATTTGGGCAGATCGGGGTGCGTCGCCACGGTTTCGCGGAAATGGCCGAAGTTTTCGCGATTGAGCGCCTTGGGCACCAGGCGCCAGGCGACCACCCAGTATAGCAATCCCGTGAGCAGATCGAAGAAGGCCCAGGCGAACAGAAAGCGCCCCACGGTCGGCCCGACCAGAATGATGATCAGCGANGCGATCAATCGGCCCGCAGGNACCACGGCTTCGACATANGTGCCCAGATCGAACCGGTCGAGCACGCGAACGATGCCATTGGGCGTCGTCATCCGCGACCACAGCAGGGCGACGTTGAACCAGAAAGCCATGTCGATGAATTCGGGATTGAGCGAGAGCGCTTCCCCGAAGCCGTAATAGACGACGAAGGCGACCATCGTACCGAGCATCGCGCCGGACACGTCGATGGCGCCGCACAGCCACACGATCCGCCCGAAACTGCGCCAGTCCTTGAGGCGCGACGGTTCGGCGCCGAACTTCACGACGGTCTGCCAGGTCTGGAAGCTCGCCACGGCGACCAGCGCAAGGCCGGTCGCGAATATGAGCGAGAAGTGACCGAAGTCCTTGAGACCGAGCGAGCGGGACAGAATGGCGAGATAGGCGATGGAGCAGATCGCCCCGAAGCCCTTGCCCCCCATCAGCCAGGCGACATTCTTGAAGATGTTGAGCAGACCGCCGCGCCGGTGCGGACCGGTTCGATCTTCCTCCATTGCCGCAAGTGTCATTCTCAATCCTAATGCGGCATGCGCGCCGATAGTCGGCGATGCGGTAGCGGCTGCGATCATTCTACGCAAATGCCGGGCGCTGGCTATTCACTTTGCATCGGCGGGCGGTTGCCCTATCCGCGCCGCCTATGGCCCGGGCAGTTTTCCTGTTCAATCACGATGCGGCGCATCAGGTGTCTCACCTCGCGCCGATCGCCGGCGCTATGGCGCGGCATCACCCCGAAGTCGAGACGACGGTCGCCTATGCCAGCCAGACCGTTCGTGCGCAGATCGAAAGACTTGTCCGGCCGGAAGATGCCGCGCGCATGAACTGGCACGAACTCGCCCTGCCCCGCCCCATCGCAGCCGCGACCGGTGTGCTGGACAAGATCGCCCCNGTGACGCGGCTCGCCCGTCTTCGCCTGCACCANCCGCTGTTCAAGGCGAGCGATGCNGTCGTTTCGACCGAGCGNACCTGCCTGAGGGTNAAACGCCGNCTGCGCCCCGGCACCGCACCGCTGTTCATCAGGGTGCCCCATGGGACGGGGGATCGCAGCGTCACATTCCATCCCGACCATCGCCAGTTCGATCTCAGCCTCGTGGCCGGACCGAAGTTGAAGGAACAGCTCGTCGCCAATGGCGTCGATGCGGCGAAGATCGAGGTCACCGGTTATTCCAAGTTCGAGGGCATCGATTTNGATGCGCAGCCCGATTTCTTCGGCAACGGTCGCCCNACCTTCGTCTACAACCCCCATTTCGATCCGCATCTGTCGAGCTGGTACGATGCCGGGCCCGACATGCTGCGCTGGTTCGCCAGCGAGGCGGGGCAGGCCTACAATCTGATTTTCGCACCGCATGTGATGCTGTTCCGCAAGTCGGTCCACATCTCCCCTGAATACAAGGTAGGCAGGGTCCGNCCGGACATCCCCGACGNGGCGCGGGCAGCGCCCAATATTCTGATCGACACTGATGGCCCGCGCCTGTTCGACATGTCCTACATGCTCGCAGCGGACGGTTATATCGGCGATGCATCGAGCCAGATCTACGAGTTTCTCATGCGGCCAAGGCCGGTATTCCTGCTGGATCCGAACGCCGCTCTCGGGTCGCAGAGCGAGGACGTTCTGCCCTTCCTGCGCACCGGGCCAAGGGTAGAGAGCGTAAACGATCTGGGATCGGCGATCGGCGGATGGGACGAGATCGGNTCGCGTTACCGNGCCGAGCAGGAGCGACTGATCGCACACACNTTCGCGCTGTCCGAAGTGCCCGCATCCCAGCGCGCTGCCGATGCCATCGCCGCCGCCATTGCGCGGCGAAATGGCGCTTTATGATGCGGATAGCCTACGTCATCAATTCGATGGAGGGCGGCGGCGCGCAGACCCCGCTGCCGAAGATCGTCGCCGCACTGGCAAAGGCGGGAGCACGCGTGCGTGTCCTCGCGCTCACGCGGCGAAACGGGCACGCGATCGAACGGTTGCAAGCCGCTGGCATCGATCCGCTCGTGCGCGAAGGTGGTGAAAGCGACCAGATCGCTGCCTATCGCTGGATCTGCGAACGAGCCCGCGAATGGGGGGCGGATGCGATCTGGACCTCGCTGACGCGGGCGACGCTGCTGGGCCAGATCGCGGGCAGACGGCTGGGGATTCCGGTGGTGAGCTGGCAGCATAACGCCTTTCTCAAGCCCTGGAACGAGCGGCTCCTGCGCTGGCGTGCGGATGCGGCCGATCTGTGGGTGGCGGACAGCGCGCAGGTGGCGGCCCTCACTCTCGACCGTCTCGGAGTAGCTGCAGAAAAGCTGGTCACCTGGCCGATCTTCGCCGCCGATCCCGGTGCGCCCCAGGCCAGGCCGTGGCAGCCCGGAGAAACGCTGCGGATCGGGAGCCTCGGCAGGCTTCACCCCAACAAGGGCTACGACATTCTGATCGAGGCCCTCGCCAAGGTGAACGCGGCGGCCACGCCAGCGATGCCGCCCTACCGCGTCGCGATCGCGGGAGAAGGGGCTGACGAATCAAGCCTGCGCAGCCTTGCGGCGGATCGGGGTGTGGATCAGCTCGACTTCGTGGGATTTTGCGACACGAGCGCCGATTTTCTGGCGGGGCTGCACCTCTATGTTCAACCCTCGCGCCGCGAAGGCTTCTGTATCGCCGCGCATGAAGCCATGCAGGCGGGCCTGCCCGTGATCGTTTCGAAAACCGGCGAAATGCCGTTCACGGTCGATACGCCCACTATCGGGCGAGTGGTGGAGGTTGCTGACGCGCAATCGCTGGCCGCGGCGCTGGGGGAATTGCTGAATGCTCCGCATAGCCTCGCCCCAATGGGAAGCGCGGCGCGCGAACGGGTGCTGCACAGATTTTCGCAGGAGAGGTTCGAGTTGAACGCGGCTGAGATCGTTCGCCGCCTCGAAGGTTTGGTCAGTCGGCGCTGATTATCCGCCAGCCCCGCGCTTTGGCCTTTTCCCTCTTGCGGGAACTTGCGCTGATGAAGATTGGATCATCGGCCAGATCGAGCAGCGGCGCGTCGGCGAAACTGTCGCTCACGAAGCGGAACTCTGCTCCTTCCAGCTGGTGATTTTGATGCGCCGCCCATGCCCGGACCCGCGCCAGCTTGGTCTCACCATAACAATTACCACCCACGATGGAGCGGCCATCCCAGCGCGTGCCGATCACGGTATCGATATCGAGATGCTTGGCGAAGGCCGCCGCGTAAAATTCGAATGCTGCTGTCGCAATGGCGATGTGTGCGCCCTGCCGTCGGTCTTCCTCCAGCAGAGCGAGTGTCGCCGGCATCAAGCCATCATCGGCAACGCGCCGATCGGCGAACTCTCGTCCGACATCCTGCAACGTCGCAATCCCGACCTTGCCGACCATCAGCTTCATCCCGGCGGTCTTGAGTATCGTACGATCGTACAGCCCGGCGCGATAGCCGATCATCATGGCTACCCAGACCGGAAGCAGCGCCAGCCTCCATGGCGCGATGCGCCACGCCGCAAAGATCAGGAAAGGCGTAAAAGTCGCCCGCCGAGTCAACGTATTGTCGAGATCGTATATGGCGATTCGCATTTGGTGGCGTGAGGCTTACTGGACCGCCGGTGCGTCCGTAACAGCCATGAGGCACGCCAGCATGGTTGCCGTCGCGGATTCGATTTCTTCCGACGTCGTCGTGCTAAGCTTCAGCCCCATGATCGAATGATGGAGCATTTCGCCCATCCCCTTGGCCGTGATGCCACGGCTTTCGAGCGCGGCTTCGTACGGCAGGAGAAATTCGCACAGATTGCGACGCGCCTCGACATGGATGTCGGCGAGTTCTTCCTTGATGGTGGTGGCAAGTTCCAGCTCGAGCTCGTCGGCATGCGGCATCGCCTGCATGGATTTCCACGATTCGATCACGATCTCGTCGAGCAATATCGAAAAGCGGGTCTTGCGGTCATGCTCGGAGGAGCAACGCGTGAGGATGGCGTCCCATTTGGAGTTGAAATGAAATCGCACGACCCCGGTCAACAGCGCCTCGCGATTGGGAAATATGTTGTAGACGGTCTGCCGCGAGACGCCTGCCGCTTCGGCTATATCGTTCATGGTCGCGCGCCGTACGCCGTACTGGCTGATGACCGCATAACCGGCGGCTGCTATCTTGCATGCTCTCTCTTCCATGCAGGCAGATGGACATATGATGCAAAATTGTCAATTTACATTTGTATAGAAAATGTCAAAGCGCGCAATTGTCGAGCCGTCGGTGGGGCGGTGATTCGTTTTATGAGGGAACTCCATGTCGTTTTACCGGACACTGCTCCTGCTCGTGCTAGGGCTCGTGACTGCCGCTTGCGGATCGCAGGAAACTGCGCAGCAGGGACAGGCCGTTCCGGTGCGGACTATCACGGTATCCGCCACGAATATCGACAATGTGATCGAACTTCCCGGCCGTGTTCAGCCCGTCCGGGTTGCCGAAGTGCGGGCCCGTGTCACCGGCATCGTGCAGCAAAGAACCTATGAGGAAGGAACGGATGTCAGCGAGGGCCAGGCCCTGTTCCGCATCGATCCGGCCGAACTCAGGGCCAGTTACGCGCAGATCAAGGCTAGCCTCGACCGGGCACGCGCCACGGCCGCGAACGCCAACGCCGTCGTTACGCGATACCGGCCCCTTGTGGCGGAAAACGCCATCAGCGGGCAGGAATTCGACGCGGCCCAGGCTGCTGCACGTGAAGCCAATGCCAATGTCGCGCAGATCCAGGCTCAGCTTCGCGCTGCATCGCTCCAGTTGGGGTACACGACCGTGCGCGCGCCTATTGCGGGCCGGGCCGGCCGCGCCGTGGTGACGGAGGGCGCACTGGTTTCGCAGCCCGAAGGCACTCTGATGACGCGGGTCGAACAGATTTCCCCCATCTATGTCTCCTTCTCGCAATCGGCCATGGAAGTTCTCCAGATCAGGCGCGCCATAACCAGCGGCGAGCTCGACCTGCAGCCGGGCGATGCGGTCGAAGTTCGTCTGACCCTTCCCGACGGCAGCGAATACGGCACGCCGGGCCTGATCGAATTTCTCGACTTCTCGGTGGACGAAGCCACCGGCACGGTCCAGCTGCGCGCCGAATTCCCCAATCCTGAAGGATTGCTGCTTTCCGGCGAGTTCGTGAAGGCGCGTATCTTCGCAGGCAAGTTGACCAACATCATCGCGATCCCCCAGCTCGCCGTGACCGTGGCCGACGATGGCGGCACCGTCATGATCGTGGACAAGGATGGCAAGGCTGCCGTCCGCCCGGTCAAACTGGGTGAACTCGTGGGAGAGAAGTGGGTCATCAAAAGCGGGCTCAAGCCCGGCGATCGGGTTATCGTATCCAATCTGCAAAAACTGCAGCCCGGCATGCCGGTTCAGATCGCCAATGCCGCGACNGGCCGCAAACCCGCAGCGGCTGCCCCGAAAGCAACGGCCAAGGCTGACTGATCGTGGCACGCTATTTCATCGACAGACCCATCTTTGCGTGGGTCATCTCNCTCGCCATTCTCNTGTCGGGATTCATCGCCCTGCGGGCCTTGCCGATCGAACAATATCCCGAGGTCGCGCCGCCGTCTCTGGCGATCAACGTCGTATACCCGGGCGCCGACGCATCCACACTTGAACAGAACGTCACCCAGGTAATCGAGCAGCAGCTAAACGGGGTCGAAGGCTTCCTTTACATGGCCTCGTCCAGCCTCTCCAACGGCACGGCTTCGATCACGCTAACCTTCGAAGCCGGCACTGATATCGACATCGCCCAGACCGAAGTTCAGAACCGTCTGAGCACAGTCGAGGCGCGTTTGCCCGAGGAGGTCCGGCGACAGGGTATTACCGTCCGTCAGGCGAATTCCGGCTTCTTGATGATCGTCGCCCTGACGTCCAAATCCGGCGCTCTGGACACGACCGATCTGGGCAATATCGCCTCCAATCAGGTGATCGATGAACTGCGCCGGGTCGCCGGCGTCGGGGATGTCACGCTGTTTGGCTCTGCCTACGCGATGCGTATCTGGCTCGATCCGGAAAAGCTGGCTTCCTACAATCTCTCGCCCAGCGCAGTCGTGTCGGCAATTCGCGAACAGAACGCCCAGACGGCCGGTGGTGCGATCGGCGACCTGCCATTGCAGGAAGGGCAGCAGATCACGGCGACGATTACCACGGAAAGCCGCTTCCAGACCGAAGAACAGTTCCGCAGCATTATCCTGCGGGCGGATAGCGGGGGTGCCAGCGTTCGCCTGGGCGATGTCGCACGCGTGGAAATCGGCGCGCAGAGCTACGCCACCTCCACCACTCTCGACGGCCAGCCCATGGCGGGCATGGCCGTCCAGCTCGCTACCGGCGCCAATGCCCTGGCCACCGCCGAAGGCGTGAAGGAGCGGATGGAAGAGCTGGGCAACGGCCTGCCGCAGGACATCTCCTGGTCGATTCCCTACGACACCACGCCCTTCGTCCAGATCTCGGTCGAAGAAGTCGTCAAGACGCTGGTCGAGGCCATGGTCCTCGTCTTCCTGGTCATGTTCCTGTTCCTGCAGAACTGGCGCGCTACGCTGATACCGACATTGGTAGTGCCCATTGCGCTTGCAGGCGCCTGTCTGGGCCTGTGGCTGTTCGGCTTTTCCATCAACGTGCTGTCCCTGTTCGGCATGGTGCTGGCGATCGGTATTCTGGTCGACGATGCCATCGTCGTGATCGAGAACGTCGAACGCATCATGCGCGAAGAGGGTCTCGGCCCTGTCGAGGCGACCCGCAAGGCGATGGATCAGATCACCGGTGCGATCATCGGGATCACGCTGGTGCTGGTTGCAGTCTTCGTGCCGATGGCCTTCTTCCCCGGATCGACAGGCGGCATTTACCGCCAGTTCTCGGTCACGCTGGCTATTTCCATTTTCTTCTCCGCGGTCCTCGCGCTGTCGCTGACGCCGGCTCTCTGCGCCACATTCCTGCGCACCAAGGATATCCAAGCCCACGACGCCCACGAGATCGACGAACACGCCGAGCAGGAACCGATTCCAGAAGGATGGCGCGGCCGTGTCGAACAATTGCGGCGGCGCAGCAGTGGCTTCTTCGGAAAGTTCAACCGCTGGTTCGGGCGCATGACCGAAAAATACGGGCGGACCAATGAACGCATTCTCGGTCGGCCCATGCGCGGCCTGGCCGTCTTCCTCATGCTGGCACTTGTCACGGCATTGCTGTTCTTCCGCTTGCCGGGCGGCTTCCTGCCGACCGAAGACCAGGGCTTTGCCATTACGATTGTGCAGTCCCCCACGGGGTCCACGCGGGAACGGCTCGATGAAGCCATCGCCCCGGTCGAAGGCTTCTGGTCTTCGCAGGAAGAAGTCGAACGGGTCGTCGTGGTGCGCGGCTTCAGCTTCTTCGGTCAGGGTCAGAACAATGCCATCATGTTCACCCCGTTCAAGGATTGGAGCGAACGCAGCGGCTCGGAAAGTTCGGCGGAGGCGCTGGTCGGCCGTGCGATGGGCACCTTCATGGGCATCGACAATGCGATGGTCTTCTCCATCCAGCCGCCCGCGATCCAGTCGCTCGGACAGGCCAGCGGCTTCACCATGAAGCTGCAGGACCGCGCCGGTGTAGGGCGTGAAGCCCTGACGGCAGCGCGCGATCAGATGCTCGGCATGGCAATGCAAAGCAGCCTGCTCGCCGATCTTCGCCCCGAAGACCAGCCGCCCGCGCCGCAATTGCATGTGGAAGTGGACCGGGTTCAGGCCCGCGCCATGGGCCTGTCGATGACCGACGTGAACAATGCCCTGTCGATCAATTTCGGTTCGGCCTACGCCAACGATTTCAACCGGGACGGGCGCGTGCTGCAGGTGCTGGTGCAGGCAGATGCCGAACACCGCATGACACCTGAAGACGTGCTTTCGCTGCGCATTCCGAATGCCCAGGGCGAACTGGTACCGTTCAGTTCCTTCGCCATGGCGGAGTGGACGGCCGGCCCGCCCAGCCTTGCGCGCTATAACGGCTATCCTGCCATGACCATTTCCGGAACCGCCGCGCCGGGCGAATCGTCTGGCGCCGCGCTGGCCGAGATGGAACAGCTTGCCAGCCAGTTGCCGGAAGGCATCGGGTTCGAATGGACCGGCATCAGTTACGAGGAAAAACAGGCTGGCGGCCAGATCGGCCTGCTGCTCGGACTGTCGGTCATCATCGTCTTCCTTGTCCTGGCGGCGCTTTATGAAAGCTGGGCGGTCCCGTTTGCGGTGCTGCTGATCGTGCCGATGGGGGTTCTCGGCGCGGTCCTCTTCACCATGCTGCGGGGGCTGTCGGCAGACATTTACTTCAACGTCGGGCTGATCACGATCATCGGGCTTGCCGCGAAGAACGCCATCCTGATCGTCGAATTCGCGATCGAGGAAGAGGCCGAAGGCAAGAGCCCGATCGAAGCGGTAAAGGCGGCTGCCAGATTGCGCCTGCGCCCGATCATCATGACCTCGCTCGCCTTCATTCTCGGCATGGTCCCGCTGGTGATCTCCACCGGCGCGGGCGCGGCCAGCCGCATCGCCGTCGGCACGGGCGTGATGGGCGGAATGATCGCTGCGACCGCGATCGGCATCTTCGTCATCCCGCTGCTCTACATGCTCATTCGCACGCGGATCGGCGGGAGACAGCCCAAGCCGGCCGGCACACTCGAAGGAGATGGCGCATGATCCGCAAGCTATCTGCCAGCCTGCTGGCGCTCGCACTGGCGGGGTGTGTGAACCTTGCCCCCGATCACGAACGGCCCGCCCTCGCCAGCGCGCCTGCCTATGATCCGGAATTCCGTCCGGACGGCACGGTGGTCGCCTCGACCCTGTCCTATCGGGAATGGTTCAGCGACCCGCGGCTCGTNTCGCTCATCGATACNGCNGTGGCGAACAATCGCGATCTCGTCGCCGCCACCGCACGGATCGAGCAGGCCCGGGCGCAGTACCGCATTCAGGACAGCCGCCGCCTGCCCACCGCCGTGGCGGATGCCGCGGCAACGCGCAGCCGCATTCCGCTGGGCTCGATCGCGCCCGGTACGCCCGGCTCGGTAACTATCAACCGCTACGACGTAGGCGTCGGCGTTTCGTCTTTCGAACTCGATTTCTGGGGCCGCATCGCCAATCTGTCGGAGGCTGCCCGCGCCCAGTATCTGGCTGCCGAGGCCAACCAGCGCGCGTTCTACCTTTCGCTCATCGCCGATGTCGCGACGACCTATTTCGCCCTGCTCGAAAGCGAAGCGCAGATCGATCTGGCGCAGGCNACNCTCGANAGCCGCCAGGAGGGCCTCCGGATCGCNCGGCTCCGGCTCGATGCGGGCGTCACCTCCGCGCTGCCCTTCCGGCAGTCCGAAACGCTGCTGACGACGGCCGAACAGCAGCTTGCCGCCCAGCGCCTGTCGCAGGCCCAGCAGCGCAACCAGCTCTCGGTGCTCGTCGGCGGAACCACGCCGGAGAACCTGCCGGTTGCCCTTCCGATGAGCGGTCAGGAAAACGGCATGGAGCTCGATCCCGGCACGCCATCCGATCTTCTGTTGGTCCGTCCGGATATCGTCGCCGCGGAAGAGCAGCTTCGCGCAGCCCGCGCCAATATCGGCGCGGCGCGTGCAGCCTTTTTCCCGACCATTTCCCTGACTGGAAATGCCGGTTTCTCGTCCAACGATCTCGACAATCTCTTTTCTTCCGACGGACTGTCCTGGTCGTTCGGCCCATCGATCTCCCTGCCGATTTTCGACTGGGGCGCCCGCGAAGCCGATCTGGATCTGGCCAAGGCGCGCGAAGTGGAACAGGTCGCCGTTTATGAAAAGACCGTGCAGGAAGCTTTCCGNGAGGTATCCGACGCCCTTGCCGGGCGGCGCTGGCTGGCCGAACAGGTGGCTGCGCTGACGCANGGTGTNGCCGCGCAGGAACGCATTACGCGGCTTGCGCGCCTGCGCTACCGCGAAGGTGTGGCGGATTATCTCGAAGTGCTGGATGCCGAACGCAACCTCTTCACCGCGCAGCAGCAATTGCTCACCACCCAGCGCGCATTTCTGCAGAACGGCACGTCGCTGTTCGTGGCGCTNGGNGGCGGNNTGGCCGTGGAAACGCCTTCATAATCCGGGACTTTTCCAACTCGGCTCCCTGACAAAGACCTGCTAGGGGGCGCCGATGCTAGGAACGTTCCTTACCGATTATTCGGCCTGGATCGGCCTCGGCCTGTTGGTCGGGCTGTTCATTCTGTTCGCAACGGAACGGTTTCCACCGGTGACCGTCGCCGTGGGCGGCGCGGCCGTCATGCTGGTGCTGGGCTATCTTCCGCGCAGCGAGATGGAACAGGTTTTCGCCAATCCCGCCCCCATCACCATCGCGGCCATGTTCATCCTCTCGGGTGCATTGATCCGTACCGGCGTTGTCGAAGCGCTGGCCAGCATCGCCGAGCGCCGGACCGAACGCCATCCGCGCCGGTCGATCGCGGAACTGTTCGGCGGCACGTTCCTCGCCTCCTCGCTGGTCAACAATACGCCGGTGGTGATCATTCTGGTCCCGGTCATTCGCAAGATCGCAGGACTGGCGGGCAGTACGGCCAGCCGCCTCCTCATCCCGCTATCCTATCTCTCGATCCTCGGCGGCACGCTCACGCTCATCGGCACGTCGACGAACCTTCTCGTCGATGGCGTGGCCCAGCGCTCCGGCCAGCCGCCCTTCGGCATATTCGAACTAACCGGCGTGGGCCTGGTCGCGGCACTGACCGGCACCATCTTTCTTCTCGTCAGCGGGCGGTTTCTTCTGCCCAACCGGCCAGATGCCGCGGATCGCGACAGCGGCCGACCGCTGGAGGAACGCTACCTTACCCAGTTGCGCGTGACGCAAGACGATAAGGATATCGGCAAGGCCTATGGCGACCTTTCCCAGTTCGGTCGCTCCGGGCTGCGCCTCGTCGGTCTGGAACGCGGCGGTGCCATCCTGCGCAGCGACCTTGACGAGCTGATCGTGGAGGAAGGCGACATCATGCAGATCGCCGCCGATCAGGCCGAAATGCTGTCGCTAGCCGCCGGGCGCGGGTCNGAACTNGGCCTTTCTGCGCGNGCCGCACCCGCATCGGATGAAAACCGTATCGTCGAAGCCGCGATTTCGCCCAGCCACCCGACCCTCGGCCGCAAGCTTTCCGAAGTNCCCTTCCTCACCAAGACGGGNGCCCGCATTCTCGGCCTGTCGCGCGCCCGGCACTTCCCNGGNCCCACCCTGTCAGATGCGCGGATCCGCGCAGCCGATCATCTGCTGATCGAAGGCAGTCCCGCCAGCATCGCCGCGATCGAAAACAATATCAATCTGATCAACATCTCCACGCCGGACACGCGCCCGTTCCGGCGTCTGCGCGCACCGATCGCGGTTGTGACGATGATGGGCATCATCGTGCTCGCCGCCCTTGGCGTATGGACGATCGAACTTCTGGCCATAACGGGCGTGGCTATCGTGCTGCTATCGCGCTGCATCGATCCGGAAGAAGCCTGGCGCAGCATCGATGGCAATGTCATCGTGCTGATCTTCGGCATGCTTGCCGTCGGTCTGGGTCTGGAAAGCGCAGGGACCGTCAACCTGATCGTCGATGCCGCCCTTCCGCTCCTCACAAATCTGTCGCCGCTTTACCTGTTGCTTGCGATCTACCTGCTGACCTCCGTGCTGACCGAAACGGTTACCAACAATGCTGTCGCGGTCATCATGACCCCGATCGTGCTGGCGCTCGCCACCGATCTCGGGGTCGAACCGCGCCCGCTGCTCTTCGCGGTAATGTTCGCTGCATCNGCCAGCTTCGCAACGCCCGTNGGCTATCAGACCAACACCATCGTCTATGCCGCNGGCAATTANCGCTTCGCCGACTTCTTGAAGATCGGTGCGCCCATGAATGTCGTGGTAGGACTGGCGACCTGTCTCGCGATCAATGCGATGGTCTGAACGGTCAACGCTCCTGACGCCTGCTACCCAACCTAGGCGAGCGGTTCGTCTTCCGGCTCTGCTGGCCAGTCCGCCTCTTCATGCCCGCGCGTTTTCCATAGCGAATAGAGCACGCCCGCTGCGATCAGCACGAACGTCACGCCGAGGCTGATCCAAGCCGGGAATTTCTCACCGTCCATCAGGAAGTCCGTGACGAAGATCTTGCTGCCAATGAACACCAAGATCGCTGCCAGCGCATACTTCAGATAGTGGAAGCGGTGGATCATGGCGGCGAGAGCGAAATAGAGAGCGCGCAGCCCCAGAATGGCGAAGATGTTGCTGGTATAGACGATGAANGTGTCGGTCGTGATNGCGAAGATCGCCGGCACGCTGTCCACGGCGAACACGAGATCNGCCAGATTGATGACGACCAGCGCCAGCAGCAGTGGTGTGGCCGCGCGGACCATCTTGCCCGTCTTCTCGTCCTGCACCTTCACCAGGAACTTCTGTCCGTGCAGATCCGGCGTCACCCGCATGTGACGGCTGATCCAGAGGACGACGGGGTTGCTTCCNACATCCATCGGCTCGTCGCCGGCGAAGAACATCTTGATCCCGGTGAACACCAGGAAGGCGGCGAAAAGGTACAGCACCCAATAGGCTTCGGCCAGCAGGGCCGCGCCCCCGGCGATCATCAGGCCGCGCAGGATGATGACCGCGATGATGCCCCACAATAACGCCCGGTACTGATACTTCGCCGGGATGGCGAAATAGGTGAAGATTAGGCTGATCACGAAGACGTTGTCGATCGACAGTGCCTTCTCGATGAAGAAGCCTGTGAAATATTGCATGCCCGCGGTCTCGCCGCGCTCGAACCACACCCACACGCCGAACAGCAGCGCCACGGTGATGTAGAAGACCGANAGCTTCAGGCTTTCTGCAATGCCCAGTTCCCGGTCTTCCTTATGCAGGAACCCGAGATCGAAGGCCGTCAGTACGACGACGATTGCAAGAAAGGCGCCCCAGAACCAGACCGGGGTGCCAAGCCATGACGCCAGCAGGAAATCAGGCACTCGGCACCTCGTTTAGAGGTCTGGTCGCGGCGCGCGGAGCGGTGGCGAGTACTGTCATGCCGATCACCGCCGAAATCAGGGAACCGACCAGCACACCCATTTTCACCGCATCGATCTGGTCCGGGTCGATGAAGGCCAGGCCGCCGATGAACAGGCTCATGGTAAAGCCGATACCGGCCAGACAGGACAGGCCATAGATATGGCGCCAGGTCACTTCGGGCGGCATGGATGCAAGCTTGGTTTTCGCTGCCAGCCAGCATGCGCCGAACACGCCGATCTGCTTGCCGACCACAAGACCTGCCGCAATGCCGAGCGATAGCGGCGCAAACAGCGCCTCCAGCCCGGCTCCAGCGAACGAGACGCCGGCATTGGCAAAGGCGAAGATCGGCAGGATCATGAAAGCGACCCAGGGATGCAGTGCGTGTTCCAACCGTTCGAGCGGCTGTTCGTCACCTGTCGCGATGGGGACGAACATGGCCGTCACGACACCCGCCAGAGTAGCATGCACGCCGGACTTCAGCACGCAGACCCACAGAAAGGCGCCGAGAAGGAAATAGGGAATGGTTCGCGCCACTCCGGCCCGGTTGAGCAACAGCATGCCCGCAGCCGGAACCAGTGCAAGCGCCAGTGCGCCCACNTTCATGTTTTCGGTATAGAACAGCGCGATGATCGCGATCGCACCGATGTCGTCGATGATGGCGATGGCCAGCAGCAGCGCCTTCAGCGCAACCGGTACCCGGCTGCCCAGCAGAGCGAGGAGACCCAGCGCAAAGGCAATGTCGGTAGCGGCGGGAATGGCCCAGCCGCGAATGTTGTCCGGCGAACCGGCGTTGATGGCCACGAATACCAGNGCCGGAATGACCATACCGCCAACCGCGGCAAAAACCGGAAGCGANGCCTGCTTCCAGCTTTGCAGCTGACCGGTCACGATCTCGCGCTTCACTTCCAGGCCGATCAGGAAGAAGAACAGCGCCATCAAGCCGTCGTTGATCCACAGCAGCAATGGCTTGTCGATAGAAACGAGTTCGCCCGCCGTGAAATTCACCGGCGTGGCAAGCAGGCTCTGATAGCCAGCAAGGAGCGCTGAATTCGCGATGACAAGCGCAATTGCGGCGGCAACGATCAACACGATGCCGCCTGCACTCTCGCTGGCGATGAAAGCGCGAAGGCGCTGCGTGGGGGTCTGTCTGGTCATATGATCAAAGCGGGCGACGGTCCGTCAAGTGTGGGGGGGGAGGGAACGGACCGCCGCCCTATGCCGCAGCTAAGCGAAGCTGCGACCGTAATAATGGCGCTGTAATGCGACGATCTTGTCCTTGAGGCGCAGGCGCAGGCGCTTCAGCGATTTCAAATCGTCGCGCGCGCCGATCGCCTTGGTCGTGTCGATCAGTCGGTTGAGGGCGCGATGCTCGCGCACCAGCTTGCGCAGATACGGGATCATGATCTTCTCGTCGGGCGTCTTGCTCATCGCGCTCTCCTTCGTTTGCTAGGGTACATATGCGTGCTTCGCGGGCGATAATCCAATTGGAAAACTTGCCATCTATCGATAAGTTTTACTAATGGCGTTGACCATGGTGACGCTCAAACAGATCGATATCTTCGTAAGGCTCGCCGACATCGGCAATATGGGCGAAGCCGCCACCGCGCTNGGCATGACCCAGCCNGCTCTNAGCCAGCAGTTGCGNGCGCTCGAAAGAAAGCTCGACCTGCANTTGTTCGAACGCGTGCCCAAGGGCATGCAACTCACACCCAGCGGGCGCAANCTGCTCGCGCAGGCCCGCACGGTCATTGCCAGTACGCGCGACTTCACCGATGCGGCCGATCACATTGCCGCTCGCCCCGCCGGNACGATACGATTTGGCGTNAGCCCTACGCTCGGCCCCTATCTCATGCCGCGCGTCATCAAGATCCTCCACGAACGCTATCCCGACCTGCGCCTCTTCATNCGCGAAGGCATTCCGTCGAAGCAGCANGCGGATCTGGCCGCGGGNCAACTGGACATGCTGCTTTCGCCCATGCCNATCGAAGGCAAGGGCCTCNGGGTGGAACCGCTGTTCCGCGAACGCTTGCGGATCATCGCTCCGCCCGACGATCCGCTGGTGGCCCTGNCGGAACTTCGGAAGGAAGATTTCGCAGGCCGCATGTTCCTNTCGCTCGANCATCGCCANCATTACCACCNCCAGCTCGAAGATATCTGCAAGAANCTCGGCGCCACCATTCTGGCCGATTACGAAGGCACCAGCCTCGATGCCCTGCAACAGATGGTCGGGTCAGGTCTGGGNCTNGCCATCCTCCCGCATTTCTACATCCGCTCGGAAGCGGGCGGCCTCGATGTCGTGCGCATCGCNGAACCGGCGGGGTGGGAACAGCATCGCAGCATTGCCGCTGCATGGCGCGCNAGTGCNGCCTTTTCGGATCTCTATGNCGAAGTGGCAGCCGTCATTGCGGAGGAGGGGCGCCGCCAGCGCTAGCCGCCACNGCTTNGCCATCNGGGCTGGCCGCTGCCGAGTGGAGTGCGATGAACGCATTCGCGAGCGCCGCCTCGTTGTCGAGCAGCGATTCCCGGCTCGAGATCAGCTGGCGCTGCGCATCGAGTACGTCGAACAGCGAGGCGAGCCCTTCGCGGTACAAGGCGTTGGACTGGCCGAGCGCGGTCTCGCTCTGCTCGATCGCCTCGGATAGCGATCCTGCACGGGCGCGGTAGGCGGTGATNGCGACCAGCGCNGTTTCGGCCTCNCCCAGCGCCTCCAGGAAGGCNTGGCGATATTCGGCNAGGCTCGCATCCAGTTCCGCCCGTGCCGCCGCGACTTCGGCCCGCCGCCGCCCNCCGTCGAACAGCGGNAGGTCCAGCGCTGCGCCGAGCGTTGCGAGAAANTCCGAGAACAGNCCATCGATCGAGCCGTCGCCGATGATGATCGANCCCGGCACGACGAGCGAAGGCCTGAGATCNGACTGCTCGATCCCGACCTGCGCCGCCGCGGCAGCCAGCCTCGCCTCGGCCGCCAGCACATCGCCGCGCCGCCGCAGCAGATTGGCNGGNCCGCCNAGCGGTGGTCCATCGCCGTAATTGGGTATNGTCGTCTCGCTTTCGGGCTCCGCAATCACCAGCGTCCCCGGNGCCTCGCCNACCAGTATCGCGAGCGCATGGNCTGCCTGCGCCCGGGCGATTTCGATCAGNCCCAGCCGCGCTTCCGTCTGCGCCAGATCGGCTGCAGCGCGGCGCACGTCGAGATTGGCCGACAGCCCGGCTTCGAAGCGCAAGGTNACGATCCGCAGCGTCTGCCGCTGGAGATCGGTCGATTCCGCCAGCAATTCNAGCTGCGCCCCCGTNCGGCGGTATTCNACATATTGCGCGGCGATGGCGGCGGCGATCAGGCGGCGCTGNTCGGCACGAATATATNCCGCCTCGGCATAGCGCGCCGCCGCCGCGCGCACTTCCGCNCGCAGGCGCCCGGAAAAATCGGGGTCGAACGTGCCGAACAGCCCNNCACTTGCACCCGTNCGCGAAGTCCCCTCGCCCACATCGACGCTTGCCTCGGCCGATCCGTCGATCGTGGGAAGCCGGTCCGCGCGCTCTGCCCGCAGCAGGGCTTCGGCGGCTGCCAGCCGCCCCTCCGCCGCTGCAATGTCGAGGTTCGCCGCTAGGCCGCGATCGACCAGCGCGTCCAGCACCGGATCGGAAAAGGCGCGCCACCACACGCCGTCCATGCCGGAAGGGGGCAAGTCCGCCCGGTAGCTTTCCGGCGGAGCGATCTGCGGCTCGGGCAAGTCGGTGGGAACCGCGGCACATCCGCCAAGCAGAAGCGCGAGCGCGCACAGATGAAAACGCGCAGCGATCATGCAGGCGCCATCGTCATGTCTTCGTCGATGTCGTCGATCTCTTCCTGCAGTTTGGCGAGGTCGACGCTGCGCGGCTTGCCGAAGCGCGCCACGCCCAGATAGATCACCGGCGTCAGGAACAGGGTGAAGACCCCGGCAATNCCCAGNCCGCCGAAGATCACCCANCCGATCGACTGGCGCGCCTCTGCACCNGCGCCGGANGCGAGGATCAGCGGAACTGCCCCGACCACGGTCGANATCAGCGTCATCGCGATCGGCCGCAGGCGNATGGCCGCCGCCTCTTCCACGGCCTCGCGGATAGTGCGNCCCTGATGGCGCAACTGGTCGGCGAATTCCACGATCAGGATGCCGTTCTTCGCCATCAGGCCGATCAGCATCACCAGCCCGATCTGCGAATAGATGTTGAGCGAGATGCCCGACAGGAACAGCGCCAGGATCGCCGCGACGAGCGCGAAGGGAACGGTCAGCAGCACGACGAGCGCGCTCGTCAGGCTTTCGAACTGTGCGACCAGCACCAGGAACACGATCACCAGCGCGAACAGATAGGTCAGCAGNACGTCGTTCGACGTTTCCTCGAGGCTCTCCGCATCGCCCTGCAGGATCATGTCGGTATCGTCTGCGACCGTTTCTGCCGCCAGCTGTTCGATCTCGTCGATGGCGTCCTGCAGGGGTGTTCCCTCGGCAATATCGGCCTCCACCTCAATCGCGCGGCGCTGAGCGGTGCGGTTCAGTTCGGCAGCGACCCCCTGTTCCACGATCTGCGTGATGCTCGACATCGGCACCAGCGCATCGCCTTCGGTTCGGACATAGAGGTTGCGCAGATCGGAGGGATTGGTGATCGTCGTCGCCTGCGATGTCAGGAAGATCGGCACGGCCTGATCGCCGACGTTCAGATCGACGATCTCGTCCCCGCCGACCATCGCGCGCAACGTCTGGGCGACATCGTCCAGGTCCACACCCAGATCCGACGCCCGCTGGCGATCGATGCGGATCGAAAGCTGCGGCTGGGTCGGCTGATAGGAAATGTCGGGGTTCGACAATATGGTGGATTGCGTGTCGATCGCCTCGCTCAGCTTCAGGGCGGAGGCGTAGATCTGGTCATATTCCGCGCCGGTCAGGGCGACTTCGATGTTTCCGCCGCCTCCGCCGCCGAAACTCAGTGTGCCGCGCCCGCGCGCATTGGTCCGCGATCCGGGAATTTCACGCAGCGGTCCGTTCAGCTCCTCGACGATGTCCGACTGGCCGCGATCGCGCTCGCCCCAATCGGCAAGCTGCGCGGTCACGCGCACCCGGTTGGGATCGTACCTGCCCACGATGGAAAAGGTGCTCTCGATTTCGCCGCTGTCCAGATAGGGCTGAAGGACCATTTCGATCTCGTCGAGTTCGCGGTCCATGAAGTCCAGTCCCACGCCGTCGGGGCCGGTCGCATCGACCTCGATCACACCGCGATCTTCATCGGGGACCAGTTCGCTGTCGAGCTGCGTGAACAGCAGCGCGGTCAGGCCCGTGACCAGCACCGCGCCGCCCACCACCGCTTTCCCGCGGTCTAGGCACCAGGTGAGCGCGGCAATGTAGCGGTCGCGCATTCGCGATCCCCAGCGCGACAGGCGGTCGGATCGATCGCTGCTCGTGCGCAGGTCGAACTTGGCCGCCAGCGCGGGTACCAGCGACAGGGCGACGAAGGATGAAATGATCACCGCGAAGGACAGCACGAAACCGAATTCGCGGAACAGCCGGCCCGCTTCCGATGGCAGGAAACTGATGGGCAGGAATACCGATACCAGTACCGCCGTCGTGGCCACGACGGCNAAGAAGACCTGCCGGGTCCCGACAACCGCNGCCGCNCGCCGTCCCAGCCCCTTGTCCTGCAGGCGCTGGGTATTCTCCAGCACCACGATGGCATCNTCNACNATCAGCCCCGTTGCCAGCACCAGNGCCAGCAGCGTCACCAGATTGACCGAAAATCCCAGCGCCCAGATACCNGCCAGCACGCCGATCAGGGCCACGGGNATCGTCGTGCTCGGTATCACGGTCGGCCGCCATGCGCGGAAGAACAGCAGCATCGTGCCCACGACGACCAGCACGGTGAAACTCAGCGTGATCAGCACCTCGCGCACCGAAATCTTGATGAAATCGGCATCGTCGGACACGATGCTGATGGTTATGTCCTCGTAACGCGCATTGATCCGGTCGACCGACGCNCGGATGGAATCGGAAATCTGGATCGTGTTCGAACTGGCCTGCCGCACCACGCCAAGTCCCACNATGGGGCGCCCGTCCAGCCGCACGAAATTGGTCGCATCGGCAGGGGCCAGCGTNACGTCCGCGACATCGCCGATNCGCGTGTTGCCCGCCACGATGACNTCGCGGACAAGNCCNGGATCGGTCGCGCTGGCATCGGCGCGCACGACCAGTTCCTGCGCGTTGGACCGGAAAGATCCTACCGGCACGTCGTACGGCGCGCCTTCCAGCGCCGTGGAAACGTCGCTCATGGTCAGGCCGAAGCGGTTGAGCCGCGCGGGGTCTACCGAAACGCGCATCTGCAGCGCGCGGGTGCCGAACTCGTCGATGCTCGCCACGCCGTCGGCGGTAAGCAGTTCCGGCACGACATCGTTTTCGACCAGNTGGGTGAGCTCNGCCTCGCCATANCGTTCGCTCGACACGGCCAGCGTCATGATCGGCTGCGCATCGGCATCCGCCTTTACGATATTGACCTGTTCCAACCTGTCGGGAAGATCGCGCGTCACGCGGCTGACCGCCTCGCGGACATCGGATGCCGCCGTGTCCAGATCCACCCCAGGATTGAATTCGGCGCGAATGCGGCTGTTGTTTTCCTCGCTGGAAGAGCGGATCTGCCTCACCCCGGTGACGCGCGCGATCGCGTCTTCGAGGATGCTGGTCACTTCCCGGTCCATCGTTTCAGGGGCAGCGCCGGGAAAGGTCGCGGAAACCGACACGATGGGCCGGTCGACATTGGGCAATTCGCGCACTTCGATACCGGCGAAGGCGGCAAGCCCGGCAATGACGATAAGCAGATTGAGGACGCCCACCAGCAGCGGCCGCTTGACCGCCAGCATCGGCAGGTCGGATCTATCCGCCATCGTTACCGGCTTCGGACTGGCCGCTGGGCCGCAGTTCGACGTCTTCGGCCGGCACACGGGTCGGCCGCACCAGGCGGATGGCCTGCCCGTCGCGGACCTTCTGCACACCCTTCACGATTACCCGGTCCCTGGCACTGACCTTGCCGTCGACCAGTACCTGACCTTCGCGGCGCGAGGTTATGGTAACCGGAACGCGTACGGCCTTGCCGTCGCGGACCACGAAGATATGCGATCCCTCCCCGCCCCAGACTATGGCTTCTTCGGGGACGGAAGGGCGGCTGGTGTTGTTGCGCGTGAAGGTCACGCGAAAACTCATTCCCGGGCGCAGGCGATCGTCCGAATTCGAAATTTCTGCCCGCGCGGTGAAATTGCGGCTGTCGTTCGTGATGCTGCTGTCGGTCGAGATGATGCGTGCATCGCGCGTGGTTCCGGGTTCGGAAAATGCCACTGCCTCGACCACTTGCCCTTCGCGGAGCGAGGCGAACACCTCTTCGGGTGCCGGGAAGTCGATATAGAGGCGGCTACGCTGGTCGAGCTGGGCAATGGCGGTCGCGTCGCTCACCCGGTCGCCCGGATCGACATCGGTCAGCCCGATATGGCCCGAAAACGGCGCCCGGATGGTNCGGTCCGCCAGCGCGACCTGTGCCTGCTGCAATGCCACTCGTGCAGAATCGAGTGCGGTCTCTCCTGCTTCGATCTGGCTTTCGGATATTGCGCCCGTATCTTCGATCCGTCGGTATCGCCCGAGCAATTGCTCCGCTTCGCGCACCTGGACGCGCGCGGCATCCACGGAGAGCCGTTCCTGCCGCGCATCCAGTTCCAGCAGCGGCTGGCCCGATTGCACATAGTCACCGGCGGAAAACATCACGCGGGTTACGCGGCCTGCCGTTTCGGGAAAAAGCTGGGCGGATGTAACGGCCCGAGCAGTGCCGATTGCCTCGATCCGGGTCTGCTCCGGCAACAGGCGAACCGTTTCGGCCACCACCGGGATCGCCTCTTCCGCACGTTCTGCGCCCTCTGGCGAACAGCCTGCAAGAAGTATCCCGCCCAGAAGGCCGAGCGGTCGAATTATGGAACCCATGCCGCGTGGCGTAACCAATGCGGACACATAGCAAAAGCCCTAATCCGCTCAGGCCTCTATCTTGTTCCGATACGATGATCGCCAGACCCGGACATTGCCGGACCTGGCGATCTGTCACCGCGTCGATNTCGACGGGTTATATATCGTTACTTGGCAGGGGCCGGCTCNCGCAGGTTCTTCGCTGCGTTCTTGTCGCCTTCGCCCTTGGCGAGATCCGATGTCGCCGGTACGCCGGCATAGCCCTTGATGGACTCTGCGCTGGCCATGCCGGGTGCCTTGGACTTGCCGCCGACCAGATCGCGCGTTGCCTTTTCAATGCGATCGCCGATGTCCTTGTCCACATTGCGCCAGTAATCGAACGCACGCACGAGGATCGGCTCGCTGACCCCATCGGCAAGATGCCCGGCGACATTGTCGACGAACCGGTCACGCTGCGCGTCGTCCATGACTTCGCGCACCAGCGCACCGGCCTGGCTCCAGTCGTCGTCGTCCTCGCGCAGCGTATATGCCTGGCGAACCATGTCGCCATCGGACATCCAGGTCGCTTCGCCGCCAACCTGCGGCTGCGCGCCGGCGCCGCCATAGGAATTGGGTGCATAGACCGGGTCGACGGCATTGACCGTGCGCCCCTGTCCCGCGCGGGAATAGCTGTGAACCTCGGCATTCTTCGCCTGATTGACCGGGATCTGCTTGTAATTGACTCCCAGCCGGGCGCGGTGCGCATCGGCATAGGAAAATCCGCGGGCCAGCAGCATCTTGTCGGGCGACAGGCCGATACCGGGGACCATGTTGTTGGGCTCGAAGGCGAGCTGTTCGATCTGGGTGTCCCAGTCGACCGGATTTTCGGTCAGCGTCAGCTTGCCGACTTCCATCAGCGGGTAATCCTTGTGCGGCCAGACCTTGGTCAGGTCGAACGGATTGATGCGGTAGGTCTTGGCNTCCTCGAACGGCATGATCTGCCATTTCAGGGTCCAGCTGGGATGATCGCCCTTCGCGATGGCATCGAACAGNTCGCGGCGGTGATAATCGCCATCCTGCCCGGCCATCTTGTCGGCTTCATCCTGCGTCAGATGCGCATTCCCGTCGCCCTGATCGCTGTGCCAGTGGAACTTGACCCAGAATTTCTCGCCTTCTTCATTGACNAGCATGTAGGTGTGGCTGGAATAGCCGTTCATCTCGCGCCAGTTNTTCGGAATGCCGCGGTCGCCCATCAGNTANGTGACCTGATGCGCGCTTTCGGGGCTCAGGGTCCAGAAATCCCACTGCATGTCATGATCGCGCAGGCCATTGTCGGCNCGGCGCTTCTGGCTGCGGATGAAATGNTGGAATTTCAGCGGATCGCGAATGAAGAAGATCGGCGTGTTGTTGCCGACCATGTCGAAATTGCCGTCCTCGGTATAGATCTTGACCGAAAAGCCGCGCGGATCGCGCCAGGTGTCCGGGCTGCCNCGCTCNCCGGCAACCGTGCTGAAACGCGCTGCCGCTTCGGCCTTCGCGCCCTTCTGNAAAATCTTCGCCTTGGTGTATTTCGACACGTCCGCCGTGGTTTCATACGTNCCGAATGCGCCCGAGCCTTTCGCGTGGGGCTGNCGCTCCGGAATGCGCTCCCGATTGAAGTTCGCCATCTGCTCGATCAGGTAATGATCGTTGAGGACGATGGGACCGTCGCGCCCGACCGTCAGCGAATGCTCGTCGCTCTGAACCGGAATGCCGGCGTCGGTCGTGGTGAATGGGCATTTGGGGGTATCGGCCATGGCTGGAATCCTTCGCGTTTGCGTACCCTTCCAGAACCGGCGCTGCCGATGGACGTTCCGCGAAGAATCGTAGTGCGCAAATAAACCCNGNANTTACCCGTGCGCGCCGAACTCGTTGGCAATGGCGGTCGAGATGCGCAGGCACAGTGCATAGGCCTGCTCGATCGGATCGATGTACTTCTCGCGGATCGCCGCATAGCCTTCGCCCGCGCCGATCGGATACTGNCCGGGCTCNTCCAGCGCGAAGTCGTCCTTGCGCGGAAAACTGGTCGGGAAGGCGCGGCGCAGCTGTGCCAGCGCATCGTCGATCCGCAGCGTGAAGACCATTTCCAGNACATCCGTCCGGCTGATGTCGTTGGCCCGGCTGAANGCCGGCACCGACACCACCTTTAAGAACATGTGCTGGAGCAGCGCCAGCCGCACGGCCTGCAAGACGCCGATCGCGCGGCGCACGCTTTCCCGTTCCGGATGCGGATCGTCGTCGGGCACGAGGTCCAGCAGCCGGTGCAGCTTGAGCGCATCGACGCGCAGGCGGGACGACAGGCGGCGGAACACGCCGTTGCGATCGTCCTTGATGAGATATTCGGCCAGCGCTTCGCAGGCTTGCGCCAGATGCGGCTCGGTCCCGCGATAGGGGCGGCTCGCCCAATAGGCCGAATTGAACAATTCGCCGAACGCCGCCACTGTCTTGATGCTTGCAAGGGCGTTCGATGCCCGGATCAAACGTATGATCTGCATGCCTCTCGGGCTGTCGGCAAGCAGGGCGCCCATCTCCTCGATCTGGCTTTCTGCCGCGCTGCCGACCCCGGCAATGATGTTCACCGGATAGCCCAGCTGCTGCAGAATGGCATTGTGCGGGATGGCGCGGATCTGCCGCAGGCTCATCTCGCGATCGGCGGACAAGTCGCTCTGGCGGCGTGATTTTCTGCTGCCCGTCTCGTTCAGCAGGCCCAGCCCGAACGCGGTGATCGCGCGGCTGTAGGTCCTGCTTTCCAGATGGTCGCGCTGGTGCTCCTTGATCGCCCGATAGAAATCCAGGCTGAGATCGGTCCGGCGATAGAACGGGTCCGTCGGCACATCCGGATCCGTATGCGCCGGACTATGCGCAACCACCTGCGTAAGCGTCGCCAGCGCGATGTCGGGGGTCGCGAAGAGCAGATAACCGTCCCCGCCCTGAAAGCTGGCTTCGGGCTCGAGCGCGATCCCGGCGCGCGTGAAACGCCTTTGTGCCCAAGGGCTTAGCGCCCATTCGATGCGATCTTCGAAACTGGAAGGATGCGCCCCGCGGCCCATACCTTCGCCATGGGTGTCGAAGATCAGTGCGGCTACATCGGTGAGACCGTTCGCCGCCATCGCTTCCGCCAGCCGCCCCTGCAGCCGCTCGATCGCGAGGCTTGCAGGGATCTGGCCAACGAACCGTCCCGCATCTGAAAAACCGGTCTGGATGGCAATCCGCCCACGCGCTTTCGCATAGGCCTGATAGTCGGGTTCGGAGAGCAGCAGGTCGAGAAAACGCCCCCCATGTTCCAGCGCGGTTTCGGTTTCGAACAGCGGCGAAACATCGACCCTGTCCGCGATGCCGAAGAGCCTGGCGAAATACAGTGCGGCGAGCACGGTCGACGGCTGTTCGCATTCTGCCACGAGCATGCGGATCGGCGCATCCGCATCGACGTGCTTCAGNATCTGCGTCATNACGAGAAATTGCCTGATCGCAGTTGAGCTTTCNACNGCNAGGCTGGCGAAATTGGCGCTTTGCGGNTCGACATCGGCGAGCAATTCTCGCAGCGCNGCNACTGCCCCGCGGCTGGAAAGGTCGATATCCGCNGCATCGCCGAGNCGTGTNCGNATGGCATTGTGCAATTGCTTGGCATTCACCCGGAAATGNATCCANCCCATCCCCAAGCCNTCGGCCCGCATGGCAGCCGCAAGCGTNCGNAGCGCCACCGCTGTATCGACACCTTGTTCGTCCGCCTCGCCTTCCAGGCGCTCGATNAGCGGGGTCAGTGAAAGCAATTTGTCGGGATGGTCCTGAGTNAGGCGATTGGCCGCGGNCGACATGTCTTCNGGNGCNGAAAGGTCGCCCGCGAATTCGTCCGCGCTCGCCTGCGCCCGCTCCTGCGCCGAGCGCAATGTGGCGATCAGTTCGTGCGAGGGATCGATCGCTTCCAGACTGGCAGCGTAACGCCCCAGCCGCTCGGCCGTTTCAGCGAGGCGGAAAGCGATGGAAGTGTACCATTTGATGTCGGTACGCCCGTCCATGTCGTAGCCAACCCAGGTGGCGAACCGGAACGGCAGCGGTTGCAGCTCGGTCCACCGGTCGGGGAACGCCTCCCCCGCCTGACGTAATACTGTGGCGACTAACTTGTCACGGGCGTCCTGCGCATTGGCCATCGCTGCCATCGCGCGCCCATGCTCGTAACGCAGGGTAATTTCCGGCCTTTCGCCATCGCGCACCGTCGCCTTGCCTCCATTTCCGACCGCGGCAGCGACCGCATCGCTCTGCTGCGGCGATAACAGGAAGGTCGGGTGAGCAGTGAAGACCGCATGCATGTGCGGGCGTTCCCAGAACGCTCTGAATGCTTTGAAATCGCCATTCGGGGCCGAGAGCTGCGACAGCCTTTCGCCTGCGCGNTCAGGNCGAAGGAGCTTCTTCANNCGTGACGCGCGAGCATCGAGCGACTGCGCTTCGAGTTCATCGACCAACCCGGCAAGCTGTCCGATATCNAGTTCGCCATTCTCCAGCTTTCGCGAGATATCGAGCGAAAGCTGGAAAACCGGATTGAAGAGCGGAGTCTCGCGAGTTTGGCGATGNAGCACCCTGAGGCGATCGCTCAGACTTGCGAGGGTCGGTTCNATTGTCGTTTCTGCCATTGCTCTACTCTACCCCTGGATCCGGGTGCGAGTTCCGCGGCAAGGCGGCCTTTGTGTCAAGATACGAGCTTCGTGGGCNGCATGAATACGGATGCAGGTGACTTTATCCNACCGCGCGGAGCAATCCCCCGACATCCCGGCAGTTGATGAGCGCAGCAACATCGCTCGCAGGCACCGGCCTGCTGAGNAGGAAGCCCTGGATATATTCGCACCCTTCTCGCCTCAGAATTTCACGTTGCTCGGCATACTCGACGCCCTCAGCCAGCGTGCGCATGCCCAGCGCTGATGCAAGCGTGGTGATCGCCCGAATAACCGCGTGGGCATTGTTCCCCTCCACGTTCAGATCGCGCACGAAGCTTTGGTCGATCTTGACCTTGTCGAACGGAAAACTGCGCAGATAGCTGAGTGAGGAATACCCGGTTCCGAAATCATCCAATGCGATGCGGACCCCGAGATCCCGCAATTTGTGAAGCGTACTCAATGTCTTTTCGACATCGGCAATGAATATGCTCTCGGTAATTTCCAGCTCCAACCGGTTCGGTCTGAGGCCCGATTGGGTGAGCGCCTGCAAGATCGTCGTCGTGAGACCGGGGGTCGAGAACTGTTTCGCCGAAACATTGACAGAGACCGACAGATGCTCCGGCCATTCGCGCGCCGATCGGCATGCTTCGCGCACGACCCATTCGCCTATTTGCAGAATGAGGCCGGTCTCCTCGGCCAGCGGTATAAACTCTGCCGGGCTGATCATGCCGCGCTTGGGGTGGTTCCAGCGGATCAGAGCCTCGAACCCTTCCAGCTCTTCCCGCGCGAGACTGTAAAGCGGCTGGAAATAGAGCTCGAAGCCNCCGTCTTTTATGGCCAGGCGAAGATCAAGNTCCATCTCNCGGCGGACACGGGCTTGTTCATCGAGCGAAGGCTCGAAGAAATGGAAGTCCGATTTGCCNCCACGCTTGGCCCGGTAGAGCGCAAGGTCNGCATGCTTCAGAAGGTCGACGCCGGTTTCGCCGTCTATGGGCGCGACCGCNACGCCCACGCTGGCCGAACAATCGACCGTATGGCCNCCGATCTCNACCTGTTGGGCNAAGCAGTTCTGGATATGCTGAGCGATGGGGAGCAGACTTTCGTTCTCGTTCTCGACCACNGTAAGAACGGCNAACTCGTCNCCGCCCAGCCGCGCAATCCGNGCATTGCCGAGTTCNGAGTTGAGNCGCGCGGCAATCTGCCGAAGCAGGGTATCGCCTGCTGGATGGCCCAGCGTNTCGTTGACCACCTTGAAATCGTCNAGATCGCAATATGCGACGAGGACTCGTTCGCCATCCTTGCGCCGCGCCAAAGCCTGACCCANCTGNTCGACGAACANCTTGCGGTTNGGCAGGTTCGTNAGCCCGTCGTGCAAGCCGATATGAATGATCTCGCGTTCGCGNTCCGCAATTGCCTCGACCATGGAATTGAAGCTTGTCGCAAGCCGGCCGACCTCGTCGTCGGTTTCGGCCTGCAATACGGCTTCTTCGCCGCGGCCGAACTGCCGGACGGCATCGTCAAGCGCGGACAGCGGTTTGGTAATGCNGCGTGCGATCCGCCACCCAAGTGCCACGACCAGCGCCAGTCCCAATGTACCGACCAGCACGATCAGATATTTCAGAACGGCATATTCCGCCATCGCCGATGCCAGCGAGTGGCGCAGAACGAGGCGAGGATCCAGTCCATCCTGCAGGCTTGGAAGAACGCTGACGCGGAAGAGATTTCGGGCTTCGTCGTGAGCTTCGATCACGGTCCCCGGCGGCTGTGAGGCTGCTATGTCCGGCAAGTCATCGTGGAGCAGGACCTCCGAGTGGAAATCGACCGCCGCCAATTCGCCCAGCCGTGCCATTTCCGCCTTGTCGAGCGGCGATGCCAGGACCAGCCAGCCCATCAGATCCGGCACCTCGATCGGCGACGCAGCGGCAAGCGCAAGCGTGTCGCCGAGCTGGATCACCCCTTTGTTTTCGCCAGAATCCAAAGCGAACCAGATCGGTTCTGCCGGAGGAAGTGCGCCCGAGCCATCACCGATGATGTCCCCGTCGAGCCCAATGACGAAAGCGGAGCTGGCGTTCGTCCGGTCACGCACATTACGCAAGGCGCTGGCGAGTGTGGCCTCATCCTCCGTCGCCAGGGCTTCGCGAAACCCATAATCGCGCGCCAGGACATCTGTCGCACCGCGCATCTGCCGCGCGCGCAGTTCGATAATCTCGTCGAAAACGCGCGCACTGGCGGCGAGATCGCGGCTCGCGCTGTTCTCCCCGAAACGCTCGATGCTGACGTTGACCAGCGCCAGCACCACCGCCAGCACTGCCGCAAAAAGGCCTGCGTAAAGTATGGCAATCCGCAGCTTCAGTGAAGCGAAGCGCGGCAACTTGATCTTCGCGAGCATGGCCATCACCGCAGCCGCACCGCCACCTTGTGATTACCCGATGCGGAAATCTGCTTCGACATTTCACCACCCGGACCGCGCAGTCGGGGATGCCAGACGGTCAGCTTGGCCGATCCCGACGGCACATTGGCCAGGGTCACGTAGCCATTGGCATCGGTTTTGCCTGCAAAGGGCGTATCGACCACGCGGATATAACCGCGCATCTCATCGTGAATATTGCACCCGAGCGCCACGGCGCCGGCAATGGGAAAGGTATGGGTTCGGGTCTGGTCCCGGCCATAGAGGTCGATCTCGAAGCGCGCAGGCTTCGAAAAGCTGTAGATCGAATGGCGCACCTTATCGAGGTTGGGAAAGGCCACGGTGCTGCCACGTGCGACCACCAATGTACCGGGCGCGAATTGCTCGTTCCGCTGCGCCATCGCCATCCGCCAGGGGAAGGTGATGCGCCCCGCGCGTCCGCCCGCAGCGTCCAGTTCGACCACCGCATCGCGCACGGGGACACCGCGTTCATCGACCACCTGGACCCGGACCGGACCGACGGAGGCCGCCCATGCAAAGGAAGCCGGTATCGCCACAAGGGCTGCGAAAAAGGCAAAACGCGTCCACATCCCCGGTATCGTACGGGGTCAGGAGTTAAGAAAGTGTCCGCATACGGTTAATAACTTTTGCACCACATCCTGCCAACAATTGCGCATGACCCCTGTTTTCAATCACTTTGCCACCTGCTTCATCGTGGCGCCTCTCGCTCTGCTGCCGATGTCGCTCTGCGCTCAGGAAGTTCCTTCGGATACGCAAACTGTCGACCAGGCCGGAACCTTCCCGGAATACAATGCCAAACTGCTGCTGACCAACGCGGTCAGCGCCGTCGATGGTGCGAGCGGTGGCGGCATTTCGAACTGGGCGACCATCGCAGGACGGCAGGAAACACGCGGCGTGGGCGTTCAGGCTCATGTGACGGCAGTNCTTCTGCCGGACTTCTTCTATCAGTCGCATGGGGTGGCGCTGGGAATCGCCGACAGGATCGAACTGAGCTACGCACGACAGAATTTCGACACGCAGGATGTCGGTGCCGCGCTCGGCATTGGACAGGGCTATATGCTCAATCAGGATGTATTCGGCGCCAAGGTCAGNCTGTTCGGNGACGTCGTCTACGGCAATACAATGGTCCCTCAGGTCGCTGTGGGCGCACAGTATAAACGCAGTCTCGACGGCGCCGTCGCGAGCGCNGTGGGGGCAGCGCATGACGAAGGTGTCGATGTTACGTTGAGCGCGACCAAGCTGTTCCTCAGCCACAGCGTGCTGGTCAATACGACGGCGCGGCTGACAAAGGCCAATCAGAACGGCTTGCTGGGGTTCGGCAGCGTTTCAGACGACAGTTACGCGGTCCAGTTCGAAGGCGCTGTCGCTTATCAGTTTTCCCGNCGCTTCGTTCTGGGGACCGAGTTCCGCACCAAGCCGGACAATCTCGGNCTTGGCGAAGGCGACTGGTTCGATGTCTTTGCCGCCTATGCGCCCAGCGACAATCTGACCGTGACCGCAGCATATGCCGATCTTGGCTCAATCGCGACATTCACGGGTCAGCGCGGCGCATTCCTGCAGGCGCAGATCGCATTCTAGGAGTTATGCCCATGTTGCTCACTGCCACCCTCTCGCTTTTGCTCATGCAGCAAACTCCTGCAGAAAATGTCGACTGGGATGCCGAATTCGGCGTCGAAGAGGTCGAACGCGATCCTGCAACCGGGGAAATTCCCGTCGAACCTTACGAGCAGAATAACGAAAACGCCGGCGCCAAGCCATTCACCGGCGATGACATGGCTGAAACGTTCGGCGGCCGTGACGGCATCCGCCAGATCGCCGAAAGGTTCGTCGAGATCAATTTCGCCGATCCGCGCATTCAGGGCATATTCGCCGGCCACGACGAAGTCCGATTGCGGCGCACGATTTTCGAACAGTTCTGTTACATCCTGAACGCTGGCTGCGACTATACCGGACGCGATATGAAAAGCTCTCACGAAGGGCTTGGCTCGCGCAAGGCTGATCTCAATGCCATAGTCGAGAACCTCCAGCAGGCGATGCGGGAACAGGATGTGCCGTTCGCTGCCCAGAACCGTTTCCTGTCCAAGCTGGCACCGATGAGCAGGGACGTCATCAACCGCTAAAGGGCTGGACACAAAAGGTCGCAAGGCCCACCCGTTACCGATGGCCGGGATTATGCGAGACGAAGAAAACTCATGAGCGATTGGACGATCGGCATCATCGGGGGATCTGGGCTCTATGCCATGGATGCCCTCGAAGATGCGCAATGGATCCCGGTTCAATCGCCTTGGGGCGAGCCCTCCGATGAAATCCTGTGCGGCAAGATCGGGCATGTCCGCGTCCGCTTTCTGCCGCGGCACGGACGCGGCCACCGCCTGGCCCCTTCTACCGTCAATGCGCAGGCGAACATCGATGCGCTCAAACGCGCAGGCTGCACCGACATCCTTGCCGTGAGCGCAGTCGGATCGCTTTCGGAAGAACTTTCTCCGGGCCGGTTCGTCACCATCGATCAGTTTATCGACAACACCCGCGGGCGCCCATCGAGCTTCTTCGGAGATGGATTCGTTGCCCATGTATCGATGGCCGACCCGGTGTGCCCACGGCTTTCGAAACACGCTGCAAAGGCCGTTGCCACCGCTGGCGGTGAATGTGCGCAGGGCGCGACCTATGTCGCTATCGAGGGCCCGCAGTTTTCCACTCGTGCCGAAAGCCGCCTGTATCGGCATTGGGGTGCCGAAGTGATCGGAATGACCGCCATGCCCGAAGCCCGGCTCGCTCGCGAAGCGGAACTGCCCTATGCCCTTCTGGCCATGGTTACCGACTACGACAGCTGGAAGGACGATGCCGATACGGTGGACGTTGCGCAAGTGGTCGAACAGATGCGCGGCAACGCGAAACTGGCAAGGAAAGCGATCGAAGCTTTTTGCAAAGGCCTGCCAAAGAAACGTAGCCCGTCCCCCATCGATCATGCCCTTACCGACGCCGTCATCACCGCGCCCGAAAGACATGACAAGACTGTACTTGCCAAGCTCGACGCAGTTGCAGGGCGGTTGTTTCGGCAGGGATGACCGATAGCTACGACCTCCTCGTCATCGGCGGCGGGATCAACGGCGCCGGCATCGCGCGAGATGCCGCAGGGCGGGGCCTGAAAGTTCTACTTGTCGAGAAGGACGATCTGGCTTCGCATACATCTTCCGCCAGCACCAAGCTGGTGCATGGCGGCTTGCGCTATCTCGAACACTACGAATTCCGACTGGTCGCGGAATCCCTGCGCGAACGCGAAGTGCTGCTTCGCAATGCGCCGCATATCATCTGGCCCTTGCGTTTCGTGATGCCGCACGAGCCCAGCATGCGCCCGAAATGGATGCTGCGCCTTGGTCTTGCCCTTTATGATCGGATCGGCGGCCGAACGAGCCTGCCGAAGAGCAAGAGCGTCGATCTGCGTATCGCTCCCCACCGCAACACCCTCCAGGGGCGGCTGAAGTCCGGTTTCGAATATTCGGATTGCTGGGTGGAAGATTCCCGCCTGGTCGTGCTGACGGCGAAAGATGCCGAGGAGCGCGGCGCAGAAATCCGGGTTCGTACCGAATGCACCGGCCTGGAACGTAATGCGAGCAACTGGACCGCACATCTGCAAAGCGGGGCGGGGGAACGCAGCGTAACTGCGCAGGCTGTCGTCAATGCGGCCGGCCCCTTTGTCGACCGCGTAGCCGTGACCGCGCTCGGGCAAGGAACGCCAGCGCACTTGCGACTGGTGAAGGGCAGCCACATAATCCTTTCGCGTCGGTTTGCCGGAGATCATGCCTATATCTTCCAGCAACCGGACGGGCGGATCGTCTTCGCCATACCCTACGAACGGGATTTCACACTGATCGGCACCACCGATCTCCTGTACGAAGGCGATCTTGATGACGTGGTNATTTCTCCANANGAAATNGCGTATCTAATCGAGGCGGCTTCGCGATATTTTTCNAGTGCGATTACCGAAGACGAGATNGTCTCGTCCTACTCTGGCGTACGTCCGCTCTACGAAGATCATGCCGCCAGCAACTCCACCGTAACCCGTGATTATGTCTTCGAACTCGATAACGAAGGCGGCGCACCGATCCTGTCGGTGTACGGCGGCAAGATCACAACGTACCGCAAGCTTGCAGAACATGCGCTGGAAAAGCTGGGGAGAGTGCTGACCCTGCCCGGGAAAGCCTGGACCGCTAACGCCCCGCTACCTGGTGGTGACATGCCGGATGGCGATTTTGCAGCCTTCCTGTGGCGCATTAGCGAGCGCTANNAATGGCTGCCGCCGGAAATGCTCCTTCGCCTTGCACGCGCCTACGGGACGCGGATTGAAGCCGTCATCGGCTCGGCCGGCTCACTTGGGGAGCTTGGAGCGCATATGGGCGGAAATCTCTATGAGGCGGAATTGCGCTACCTTTTCGACGCCGAATACGCGCGTACGGCGCAGGACGTATTGTGGAGACGCAGCAAACTCGGTCTCCATCTGCCTGTTGGCGCCCAGCAGGCGGTCGCAGACTGGTTTGCGGCCTAAACCTCATAAGCCGCTACGGAACAAGGACGTTTCACAAAGCTTGTAAGGGAAACACGGCAGGTCCAAGGGGCTTGCTTTAATCCTCCTTTCCTTTCGGAGTCGTATGGCCCTGCACGATCCTGTCCGCCTGTCCCCCATCTCCCGTCAGTCCGTTCGCGAAGCTTACCGAGCGGAAGAAAATACCTGTGTCGCGGAACGCATGGCACAGGCATCCGGCGCAAGCGCCAAACACGCGGAAGCAGCGCAGATAGCCATCCGGCTGATCGAGGACGCNCGCAAGCGCAAAGCCAGTGGGATCGATGCATTCCTGCAGCAATANGGTCTGGCGACGGAAGAAGGCGTAGCGCTGATGTGCCTCGCCGAAGCTCTNCTGCGTGTGCCGGANGCGGCGACGGCCGATGCATTGATCCGGGACAAGATAGGTCACATCGATTGGGCGGAGCACATGGGCGAAAGTTCGTCCACCTTCGTTAACGCAGCGACNTTCTCNCTGATGCTGACGGGAGAGGTTCTNGAGCGCCCCGAAGAAGCGCAGAAGGGGATGGGCAANACGCTCAAGCGTGCGGTCAATCGGCTTGGCGAACCCGTGATCCGCACGGCCACTTTGCAAGCCATGCGCATTCTNGGNGGGCAGTTTGTCTATGGTCGNACGATCGACGAAGCGCTCAAGCGTGCCAAGCCAGAACGTGCAAAGGGCCTGACGCACAGCTTCGACATGCTTGGCGAAGCGGCGATGACCTACGACGATGCCGAACGCTATCGCGTCAATTANCACAAGGCGATCGACCGGNTGGTCCGCGAAGCGACGGGAGATGTCCGCACNTCGCCTGGTATCTCGGTCAAGCTTTCGGCACTGCACCCGAAGTACACCTTCCTCCACGCNGATCTCGCGATTGCCGATTTGCTGCCGATCGTACGCGATCTCGCCACGGCCGCACGCGATGCGAACATCCATTTCACGATCGACGCAGAAGAAGCTGACCGGCTCGAACTATCGATGGATCTCATCGAGGCCTTGGCACGTGATGACAGCCTCTTCACCCGGCCGGACGGCAGCCGTTGGGAAGGTTTCGGCCTCGCCATTCAAGCCTATCAGAAACGCGGCGTTCCGATGGTCGACTGGGTTGCCCGCCTCGCTCGAAAGCATGACCGCAAGTTCTTCGTCCGGCTCGTGAAGGGGGCTTATTGGGACACTGAGATCAAGCTTAGCCATGTTGGCGGCTTCAAGGATTTTCCGGTGTTTACCCGCAAACTGGGCACGGATGTCAGCTACCTTGCCTGTGCGGAAAAAATGCTCGCGGCCGACGATGCAATGTATCCGGCGTTTGCAACGCATAACGCTTACACCATCGGCGCAATCAAGGCGCTTGCAGGCGAAAAGCCCCTCGAATTCCAGCGCCTGCATGGCATGGGCGAGGATGTGTACGGTGCATTGGCGCAGATGGAAGGCAACAAGCGCACGAGCGTTCGAATTTATGCGCCGACCGGGACGCATAAGGACCTGCTCGCCTATCTCGTACGGCGATTGCTCGAAAACGGCGCCAACAGCTCGTTCGTCAACCGGATGGCGGATGCCGAGGTTCCGGCAAGCGACTTGGCCACCGATCCCGTGGCCGACATGGCGGCACTCGAACCATACCGTAATCCGACCATCCCCCTGCCNGCCGACATCTTCGCNGACCGTCGCAATTCGGCAGGGATCGACCTGTCCGATCCTCTCGTACTCGAGCCTTTGCAGGAACGGTTGGCCGAACTCGAAAACAAGCATTGGGTTGCCGAGCCCACGTTCAAGTCGGGTTCCGAAGCGGAAATCGCTCCTATCAACAAGCCGCACGATCTGACTGCAGAAGTCGGAACACGTCGCGACACGCTCGACTTCGAAGTGGAAGAAGCAATCACACGTGCCCAGGCGATCCAGCCTGGGTGGGACCGGCTCGGCGGCGAAAAGCGCGCGGTCCTGCTCGAAGCTGCAGCAGACCTGTTCGAAGAGCACACGGACGATTTCCTAAGCCTATGCCAGCGTGAAGCCGGCAAGACACTGATGGATGCCGTTCTGGAACTGCGCGAAGCAGTCGACTTCCTGCGGTTTTATGCCAATGAAGCGCGGCGTCAGTTCACCCGCCCCATCATTCTTCCCGGACCCACTGGCGAAGAAAACCGGTTGAGCCTGCATGGTCGCGGCGTTTTTTCCTGCATCAGTCCATGGAACTTCCCGCTCGCCATCTTCATCGGCACACCTGCGGCTGCGCTGGCAGCAGGCAATACGGTCGTCGCCAAGCCTGCCGAACAGACCCCTTTGATTGCCGCACTGGCCGTGCGCCTTTGTCACGAGGCCGGCATCCCTGAGGAAGCATTCCANCTNCTCCCCGGAGCGGGCGAGGTCGGCGAGATGATCACNTCNGATCCACGCATTGCGGGCGTTGCCTTTACCGGCTCGACCCAGACNGCACAGGCCATCAATCGCAGCCTCGCTTCGCGNGATGGGCCCATCGCGACNTTGATTGCCGAAACTGGCGGTCANAATGCCATGATCGTCGANTCCACNGCNNTGCCCGAACAGGTCACNCGCGATGTCGTCGCNTCGGCCTTCCAAAGCGCNGGACAGCGCTGTTCGGCACTGCGTGTTCTGTACATTCAAGACGATGTGTACGACGAAATGCTGCGTATGATCCGCGGCGGTTTCGAAGCTCTGACGATCGGCAACCCGGAACATCTGGCCACCGATGTCGGCCCTGTAATCGATCCGGATGCGAAGTCTTCGCTCGAACGTCATATCGCTCGCCGCAAGAAGGGCGGCCGTCCAGTGTGGCGTCGCCGCCTGCATCGCGGTGCCAACGCCGGCTGCTTCGTGGCCCCCACGATCATCGAGATGGATTCGATCCTTGACCTCAAGCGAGAAAATTTCGGACCGATTCTCCACGTCGTACGGTATCGTGCGGCCGATCTCGAGCGTGTGATCGAAGATATCAATTCTACCGGTTTCGGTCTGACAATGGGTCTTCATAGCCGCAACGACGACACCCGTGCCTTCGTCGAAGCGCGGGTCAAGGTCGGCAATTTCTATGTGAACCGCAACCAGATCGGCGCGGTCGTCGAAAGTCAGCCCTTCGGCGGCGAAGGACTGTCCGGCACGGGTCCGAAGGCCGGTGGTCCGCATTATGTCCAACGCTTCGCGACGGAACGCGTCGTGTGCGTCGATACGACGGCGGCGGGCGGAAACGCGACCCTCCTTGCCAGCTAAAGGCGGATAAATCGCCCCGGCCGCTTGCCCAATGGCGGCGGCTGGGGAATCGTCCCTTTATGGCGATTCTTTCCGATAAGTGGATCCGCGACAAAGCGCAGAACGAAGGCATGATCGAGCCTTTCGTCGAAGCGCAGCGTCGCGAAGGCGTGATCAGTTACGGNCTCTCGAGCTACGGNTACGATGCGCGCGTTGCTCCCGAATTCAAGATTTTCACCAACGTCGATTCTGCGGTGGTCGATCCCAAGGATTTCGCNAGCAACAGCTTCGTCGATCGCGAAACCGACATCTGCGTGATCCCGCCCAACAGTTTCGCGCTCGCCCGGACGGTCGAATATTTCCGCGTACCGGAGGATGTTCTCGTCATCTGTCTCGGCAAGAGCACCTATGCCCGGTGCGGGATCATCGTNAACGTGACACCGNTGGAACCGGGCTGGGAAGGCCANGTGACNNTGGAGTTCTCGAACACCACGCCCCTGCCGGCTAAAATCTACGCGAACGAAGGGGCGTGCCAGTTCCTGTTCCTTAAAGGGAATGAGCGCTGCGAAACGAGCTATAAGGATCGTGCTGGCAAATACATGGGCCAGCGCGGGGTGACGCTGCCTCGGCTTTAGGCAAAGCGGCCCTGACGCTGCGTCTTTGACTCTCCCTTCGGGCACGCGCAATCATGCCGGCCGAGGAGAGAAGTGTTATGGCAGATCGTGAATTCGACATCATCGTCTATGGCGCCACGGGCTATACGGGACGCCTGGTGGCAGAGCATTTCTTGCGCGAATACNNCTCNNCCGNCGATGGTCCCAAGTGGGCGATGGCCGGCCGCAGCTTGAGCAAGCTGGAGGCTGTCCGCNACGAGATCGGGGCACCAAAAACCATCCCGCTGGTCGTTGCCGACGCCGATGACAGAACCAGTCTCGAAGCGATGTGCAAAAGGGCCAAGGTCATCCTGACGACCGTTGGCCCTTATCAATTGTATGGCGACAGACTGGTGGCTGCCTGTGTGGCGACGGGCACGGATTATGCCGATCTCTGCGGCGAACCGGCCTGGATGCGTGAGCAGATCGACCTTCATCATGCGGCAGCTGGGAAATCCGGCTCGAGAATTACCTTCTCGTCCGGCTTCGATTCCATACCCTTCGACCTGGGCGTTCTCATGCTGCAAAAGGAAGGGGTCGCCCGGCATGGCTCGCCTGCGCCGCGCGTTCGCGGCCGCGTACGCAGCATGCAAGGCACCTTTTCCGGCGGAACCGCAGCCAGCCTGACTGCGACAATGAAGGCCGCCGCAAGAAACCCAGGCATCCTCAAGGTACTCAATAATCCCTTCGGCCTGACCCCGGGCTTCGATGGCCCTGACCAGCCCGGCGGAATGATCCCCCATTACGAAGACGATCTAGGCAAATGGGCCGCTCCCTTCATCATGGCGACGATCAATACCAAGAACGTCCACCGCACCAACTTCCTACTCGGCCACCCGTATGGCAAAGNTTTTCGTTACGACGAAATGATGCTCACCAGTCCTGGCGAAGCGGGCAAGGCCGCTGCCAATGCTGTGGTAGACATGCTGAAGAACCCTTTCGGCGCCAAGCCCCCCAAACCTGGCGAAGGTCCGAGCAAGGAAGAACGCGAGAACGGTCATTACGACGTAGTGTTCATCGGCCAATGGCCGGATGGGCAGCGCCTGCACTATGGCGTGAAAGGCCGATACGATCCCGGCTATGGTTCAACCAGCCGCATGCTCGCCGAAACCGGGATCGCACTGCTTACAAGCGACGCCGAAGGGGGTGTGGGCACGCCGGGGGCATTCCTGGGCGAAGCACTGGTCGAACGCCTTCGGGAGCACGCCGCACTAACCTTTGCGGTAGAAGAGTAGGGAACTACATACCCTCAGGTGCTTTCAAACCATATCCAAGGGGAGAAGCATCAATGGCTACCATCGCGGCACTTATCGGGCGCATACTGCTCGGCGCACTGTTCGTCTTCGCCGGGCTCGGCAAGGTTATGGATCCGGCAGGCACGGCAGCCTACATGGAAGCGGAATCGCCCTTCCCCGGTAGCTTGGCCCTCGCAGTCGGCGTGTTCGAGATCGTTGCCGGCCTGGTTCTGGCAAGCGGCTTCATGACCCGTATCGCCAGCGTGGCATTGATTGTTTTCACGGCGCTGGCCACTTTGTTCTTCCACGAACGGGTAACCGATCAGGCCCAAGCGGCGATGGCACTTAAGAATCTGGCCGTGATCGGCGGGTTGCTCATGGTTTTTGCTTATGGCCAGGTGCGTGGCCAGGTCGGCGTATGGCGAGAACGGGACCGCGCTCATGATGCCGAAATCAAAGCGGCGCGAGCAGAAGGAAAGGCCGAGGCTACGACCACCGTAGTCCACGATGATCGTCCCACACGCCCAGCCTGATCCAGATTGAAGTGCGCGAACGTAACGTCGGTGGCTCACCACCGCCGACATAGCACTGCGCCTAACGCGCACGTGCATAAAATACGTCTCGAATATCCGGAGAAAATGGAGCGGGCGAGGCGATTCGAACGCCCGACCCCAACCTTGGCAACTGCCTCTCGGCATTTTCGCTATCGTTTTCGTATTCAGTAAAATCTACGATATTCCAGGCAATATCAATTGCTTGTTTCTCACATCGAGTCCCCATTGGTACGCTGCGATTTCCGGCGGTTTCCCTCCTACTGCTTCCCCCCTGCTTCCCCGGCCATGCTGCACCTGTGTGGGGAAGCAAATATCAAGCGCGTGGGCCACCGGAGCGCAGGAGCAACTTCGAAAGGAATGACAACTCAAATCAAGGACAAATCGCATGACCAGACTAACTAAACGCACCGTCGAGGCGCTCAAATCCAACCGAGAGCGCGACACCTTTCTTTGGGACAGCGAACTGCGCGGTTTTGGCGTTCGCGTTAAACCCAGCGGCACCAAAACATTTATCATCCAATA
>FUFK010040894.1_pt1 | contig 43809 bp, 59 predicted proteins | sample 1021851 | NCBI WGS metagenome assembly FUFK01 (sample SAMEA51879418, study PRJEB19060) | metagenome
AGGGGTCACAGCACAGCCTTAAAGACGAGTGGCTAACGCTGCTTTTTTCGATCCCTCTAATCCTGTCATTTTGCGGTGAGTGGGGCCGTGACATCGTGGCTGACGGCTTCACCGCGCTGGAGACGATGCCGACCTGGTATCAGTACAGTCTCGGCGTGATCGTCGCCGCGTCATTCGGCGTCCGCTCAGCAACTAAGTTTTTCGGGAGGGGCAAATGAACAAGGACAAGCTGCGCGAGGAGCTGGCTGAGGATGAGGGCTGCAAGTACGAAATCTACCTCGATCACTTGGGCCTGCCGACCTTTGGTATAGGCCACCTGGTCAAAGAAGATGACCCAGAATACGGTCAGCCTGTAGGCACGCCGGTCGATGAGGAGAGAGTGCGCCAGGTGTTCAATCTGGACATCGCAGTAACTGTTGAAGACTGCCGCAGCCTCTACGATGACTTTGATGAGTTGCCGGAAGAAGCCCAGCTCATCATTGCAAATATGATGTTCAATATGGGCCGTCCGCGTCTGAGCAAATTTGTCGGCATGAAGCGTGAGGTAGATGCCCGCCGGTTCGACGCTGCGGCGGATGAGATGGTCGATTCGCGCTGGCACGACCAGGTGCCAAATCGCGCCAANCGTTTGGTCAAGCGCATGAGGGATCTTGCCAATGCCTAAGTCACCAGCCTGGACACGCAAGGCCGGCAAGTCACCGTCTGGTGGTCTGAACCGCAAGGGCCGCGCATCAGCCAAGCGGGCCGGCATGAACCTGAAACCTCCTGTATCTAAGAAGCAGGCCAAGAAGTCGCCCAAGGCGGCAGCACGGCGCAAGTCATTCTGTGCGCGGATGAGCGGCATGAAGAAGAAGCTCACCAGCAAGAAGACGGCGCGTGATCCGAATAGTCGTATCAACAAAGCTCTTAGGAAGTGGGATTGCTAAAATGCCAATGGTAGGAAAAAGAAAGTTCCCCTACACAGCCAAGGGGAAGGCGATGGCCAAGAAGGCTGCAAAAAAGGCCGGCAAGAAGAAGGCCGCACGCAGTAAGGGCCGCATGGGTGGCCGTAGCTACAGCCGCGTCTGAGGTGCGTCATGGCACCAAAGAAGAAGTCTTCCGGCCCAAAGCCAACCAATCCAAAGCTATACGCGACTGTAAAAGCTGCGGCCAAGCGCAAGTTTGATGTCTATCCATCGGCGTATGCCAATGCCTGGCTGGTGCGTGAATACAAAAAGCGTGGCGGCAAGTATCGAGGCAAAAAGCCATGAGCTTGAAGAAGTGGTTTAAGCAAGACTGGGTAGACATCAGCGCCCCAAAGAAGGGCGGTGGCTTCCAGAAGTGTGGCAGATCATCAGCCTCTAAAAGCAAGCGAGGCTACCCCAAATGCGTGCCGGCAGCGAAAGCTGCCCGCATGACCAAGGCTGAGAGGACATCAGCCGTGCGCCGCAAGCGATCACGCCGCCAGGGCGTAGGCGGCAAACCCACCAACGTCGCTACCTTTGCCCGCTAACTGTCTCAAACTGTCTCAAAAAACTTGTGTATGGTTCGTTATAGCTCTACCCTGATTATCGTAAAAAGTGGCGGTTTTTCACGGATTTCAACGGAACAGCTACAGGTTTAAGCGGCTTTGCAAGCAGGAGGTCGTCGGTTCGATCCCGTCTGGCTCCACCAAACCCTTCCTCCTGTAATCGTTGAATAAATAGCCGCCTGGGCCTTTGCCTTGGCGGCTGTTTTTTTGCGAACTGTCTCAAAAACTGTCTCAAAACTGTCTCTTTTTGCGTTTAATGCTTGTCGTTGAACGATAAGTAGCTTATATTAAAAGGGTAAGAGGAACACAGGGAGACAACCAATGCATCTGACCGACAAAGAAATTCTGGAAAAACTGGTCGCGGAAATTGCTTTCGTCAGCAGGAACCCTGACAGCCGTGCAGAGAAAACCGCGCAAGAGTATGCGGCGACACTGCTCGATTTTGTGCAGCGCCACACAGCAAAGCAGGTTGCTGTTCACAAAAAGGTCATCGGCTTCTGGGGCGTCAATCACAGCCCGACATTCGGCACTGTTCGATCAATTAGCAATGACGGATTGGTGCGTATCGTCTGGGATGGCGATATCAATTTCTCCGGGCATTACGACATTGAGGACATCAAGCCGAATTGGTTTGAAACCGATTCCAACAAGCCGGGAATTTACCTTTACCAAGATCAGGCGGTGGCCTAACGGCCCCGCCCACCAGGGAGATCATCATGGCAACCCAACAGTACGCACTGCCGGTACATGAGCGCCGCAACGCAAAAACTTGGTACATTGATGCGAGGGCCATTGGCCTGTCGAGCAAGTACACGCCGCCAGGTCAAAAGCTATACAGCAGGGACGAGGCCGGCGCGGCTGCAAACCACCTGTGGTCAGATCACAATCGCGGCCTCGTCGTTAAAGCTGATCCAGTCACCATCGGCCAAGAAGCTGCTGATGACTTCCTGGCGTTTGTGAAAGGTCGGGCCGAGGTGGGCGAGATCCAATCTACCACCCATGCTGAAACGGCGCACAACCTAGCCATCGGTCTGGCAATCAAGATTGACGGCAAACCGATTGCCAAGCACGACCTGGGCAAGCTAATTAACCGCGTCACGTTTGAGCGAGTCCGACTTGCAATACTCCGCGCTGTGCAGACTGAAGGCAAAAGCGCATCAACCCAGCAGCACCGCGTCAAGGCACTCAAGCAGTTCTTCAACTACTGCTGGGGCAAGGGTTGGGTCACACTGAACCCGATGGACAAGATGGAGCTGACCGGCACTAGCGCCCGCCAGAACCGTGCGCCGCGCATCCAGACAGAAACCATTCGACGCCTGATGCGTGACGGCTTGGTCGGTGAGACTCTGGTCAGCCGTGCGATGGTTGCGGTCGCTCTGGCCACTGGGATGCGCCAGGGTGAGCTGCGCGGCCTGCAGTGGCAGGACATCGACTTTGATGCAGAGGAAGTCTGCATTGAGCGTGCGGTCAAGAAGGACGGCAAGATCGGCCCACCGAAAACCAAGGCCGGCTTTCGCACCATCGACATCGAGCCAAATGCCTTGCAGCTTGCACGCGAGTGGAGATTGCAGTCGCGCCACAGTCGTCCGACAGACTTTGTATTCGCCACTGCTGCAGGCTTCCCCAAGCAATACAAAACACTGTCTAGGCTGATGGATCGTGCGTCTGACCGTGCTGGCATTGAGCGGATGCTGTGGGGTGATATGCGCCACTTCTTTGCCTCAACGCAGCTCAGCAAGCTGGGTGAAGACTGGCCTGAAGTGTCCAGGCAGATGGGGCATGAGGATGAGGCGTTCACGATGCGCCAGTATGGTCATTATGTGAAGAACGCTGCCAAGAAGGCCAAGGTGAAGAACAACATGGCTGAGGCGATTTGGGGCAAATGAGAAGGGGCGCTATCGCGCCCCAACTACAAGATTCACGAAACGCTGCCAGATCGTTGGTGGCGTTTTCTTTTTGCGCCAGTAAGCCTTGATGGCCTCACTCTGACGCGCACGCTGTTCTGGCGTCCACTTCCTGCCCATGATGTCCTCCTGCTAGTCGGTTGATCTCTGCACGCGGGATGTAGAACTTTGCGCCATCCTGTACTGCCTGAATGACGCCTTGCTCAATCCAGCGCTTCACTCTGCGCCGCTCATTGTCGTTGTACTGACCAAGGAGCAACACGCACGCCTCAGATAACGGCAACAGCGCTTGCCTAGCCATTCTTGGCCTGCTGATAGCTAAAGCCACCTTGCGGGGCCGGTTGCTGGGGTGCAAAGCCGCCCTGGGCTGGCTGTTGCGGCGCTGGCTGCTGTGGAACAAAGCCCTGCGGTGCCGGCTGCTGTGGCGCGAAACCTGGCTGCGGTTGCTGTTCCTGAGCCGGCTGCTGGCTCTGATATGGATCAAGCACGTCATTGAACATCTTGGCCTTGGTCACGTCCTCATAGCGGTCGTTGACCTTCTTCTGCATCGAGAACCCTGGGCGCTGGCCGGTTGAATGATAATGCGCCATCACCGCTTCCAGCAGCGCTGGATCTGTGATGTTCAGCCAGCAGCTCATGCTAACGCGATCAGATACACTGAACCCGCTCACAAGCTGCAGCTTGCCGTTCTTGAAGTCAGGTGCCGCCATTTTTGATCTCCTCTTGTCTTTCTAGCCACACATTATAGAGACGCTGAAATGCGTCAGGATCTTCATTCTGCAGTCGGGTAATCTCAACTGCGTTGTCCTGATTCCACTGGTTCAGAGCCACCAAGGTCTTTTTGCTTTTGATTTCAGCCTCAAGATTCTCGTTGATGGTTTTGTCTTTCCGCTTCGCAGCGGTCAGCTCATTGGCGCTGGCGATCTGCCCGCCATGCAGCCCAAGGCAAGCCAAAGCACGGCCCCAGGCGCTTGTCTCGCAGTTTTCTATAGCGCTGGTGCGGTTCACATTGCTGCTGCCGCGTATCTCCTCAGCGTAACCGGTAGCGACGACGGTGCCGTCCTCGCGCCGAATGTAAGCCTTCACGACGACGCGCTGGCCGTCATCTAACACCAGTTCGCTTTCCAAGCTGTACGACTTGAAGTGCTGCCGGAAGACCTCAACGCGGGTGCTGACCTCTGTGTATTTTTTGCCTTTGAGCTGCAGACCCTGCGCGTTGGCCTGGTTAACGGCCTTCATGGCCTCAATGATGTCATTGCTCATTCAGCGTCTCCAAAAACTCACGACCGGCTGCTGTGATCTGCCAAACGACTTCTTTACGGCCACGGTCGTTCTTCTCGCGGCGCTGGCTATCTTCGACCAGCTTCATACGGTCAAGCTCTGTCAGGCGAGGCTTCACGCTGTAAAGCCATGCGTCCATTTTCTGGGCCACTTGACTGCCGGTCAGTCCTGCCGGCGCGTCTCTGAGGGCTGTGAGAGCCTTCAGCCGCAGGCCGGTGACTTTCGGGGCCACAAACTCAGCAGCCTCGATCTCAGTGTCTCTGGCGTCCTTATGGACGTTGGGGCCGGCGCGACCAGGCCATTCGAGCAAATCCTGCTGCACCATCTCAGCCCCCTAACAACGAAAGAAGGACGACAAAGCACCAAAGGCAAAACAGGACAAAAAGACAGCCAGCCACGACGCCCATAATCCGCAGGAACTCACGCAGACGGCTGTATGGACGCAAAGGACGGCCAGCTTCATCGACGTGAAGCCAAATAAGGTTTCTACTCATCGGAACCCCCATGCTGTTTTTGCTTGTTTGAGGACTTCAGGACGGACATCCCAAGCCCAGAAATGGCCGAAATCTGGCTCGACCAACGTCAGCAGCTCCTCAACGGAATCTGCCTTTTTGAGAAGGTTTTCACGCACCTGGCATTTAGCGGTGATCTGGTTCAGCGCGGCCTGCATACCCTCGGTGGTGAGGCGGTCGCAGTTGGCGGCGCTGAAGACGCGGTGGCCGGTGGCATTTGCGTAGACGATAAGCTGTGGCTTGCCGGTGGCAGACCAGTAGCCGGCGACCTGGCAGATGTGCGACCAGTCTGGCTGTTGTGGCAGGCTGGCGGCAGACTTGCCTGACTTGGCTTTTGCACTGAAGCGTGACCACTTGGTCTTCAGCTCGACCTGGCCGCTAAAGTCTGGGAACCCGCTATACGGCAGCTCAAGCCCCGGCAGGCGCGTCAGCACTTCACTCTCGCCTGTGATGCGGTTCAGCCCCAGCTCACGATGCGCTGCCATCACGCCCTCGACGGCGTGCTGCGCTACATCTGTCAGCTCATCACGGTTGATTGCCCACTTGTCAGCATCTTTGCCGTGATCCCAGTCACGCGGCTGATACTCATCCATTGCAGCCATACCGTGACGCAACGCTTCATCAAACGTCATGTCATCGACAAGGTGCTTATTGGCAATGTCCTGCGTGATGCGACCAGCGGCCATGTTGGCGTTGTCGTCTTTGAAGATCCTGATGATCTGCCTGGCGTATTCTTTGTCGCCCACAAGTTCGTCTTTGAGTATCTGCCAGCAACGGTTGAGAAGCGGGCGCACGACGCATTTGTCGTAAAAAGTTTTACAAACAGGTCGGGATTCCGGGTTGGAATGATGAAAATAATGTTTTTCAGTGGCCCAGGTGGGCGCAAAAGGGAAGGACATACAAAAACCCCAAGACAATCACCTTGTCTTGAGGTTTATCATGCCTTGTCGTAAATCGACAAGCTATTTTATTTTAGTCATCAAATATTATGTCGAGACCGCGTAATTTTGGCCTAAACGAAACTGAAAGAGACGCAGCGGCCCACATTAATTTTTGACCTTTCACTGCGAGGCCAGTGTCGTTGTTGTGGACGGTATAAACGCCACCTGGTTCTGGGTAGACAATTCCGCAGACCAGCCGGCGATCAACGCCGCACTCTTGGACAGGATTTTCCAAATAGGCATAGGCTTCGTGTTGGATTGCGTTCTCCGACACAAAGCCTTTCTCGATTGGCTCACGCTCAATGAAATGCACGGCGCTTTTCCATTGTTCCCACAGGCCGGAATAGCCGTTTTCAGCAGACCAAAGAACGGCGGCTGTATTTGTTTGCATATAGGTTTGCAGGTAAACCTTGCCCATCGTTTTGCCAGCGCTAATCTCACGCTCAATGCGAACACCTGATGGCGGACAATCGTGCGCTTCTGGATCACAGCGTATTATTTTGCAGTAACCGATGATAGGGACAGGGGGCAACGCAAACAGCACGTCTTGAGCTGTGCAACCCAAAATCTTGGCGTAATGCTCTGCATCCTGCAGCGTAATGTTGGTGTGGCCGTTGACTTGGCGTGACAAATTCTCAGGCGTGATGCCCTTCAAGGCAGCAACCTCTCGCTTTGTCATGTTCGCCTGACGGATCATTTGGTTCAGGTTATTTGGCATAAGTTGCATTGTAATCGCCCTGTCGCTGAATGATAAGCTAATTCATCAATAAGCTACCTTGTCATCAAACGTCAAGCACGTTAATGTCCTGTGCATGACTTTAGATGAATGGCGAAATGAACAGGGTTGGTCGAAATCGCTGCTGGCGCGTCAGCTTGGTGTGCCACAGACCATCACTGTCACGCGCTGGTGCCACCCCCTCGATGATCCGAGGCGGTCTGTGCCAAACCCAGATTATATGCAGCGCATCATCAACCTGACTGGTGGGAAGGTCACACCAAACGACTTCTTCCCAATGCAGGCTGATGGGTAAGGCGTCACGCGATAAAGGCTACAGGGCGGAGAACAGCATCCGCAAGAAGCTGGAAGCCAACGGCCTGGATTGCTACCGCGTGCCGCTATCGGGCGGTGCTGCCATCAAGAACGACCTGGTGATCCGCAAGGGTGACCCGCTGCCAGTTGATGAGTGGGAGCTAGAGGTCAAGTGCCGCGCCAACGGCTTCAAGCAGATCTACGAGTGGATGGAAGGCGCTGATGCGCTGGTGCTGAAGGCTGACCGCAAGCCTGAGCTGGTGGTGCTTGACCTGGATGACTTCTGTTTGCTGCTGCGGGGGCAAGATGGTGATAGCGATGCTGGCTCACGTTGATTTATGTTCCGGCATCGGTGGGTTTGCCTTGGGCTTCCAACGTGCCGGTCTATCACAACCAGTTCTGTTTTGTGACATTGAGCCGTGGAGCAGACAAGTTTTGGCAAAGCATTGGCCTGACGTGCCAATCGCAGAAGACGTAAAGGAGTTAGCTAGTGACCCAAGACGACTTGTTCCAAACTGCGACATCCTATCCTGCGGCTATCCTTGTCAGCCATTTAGTCAGGCCGGGGTCCGACGAGGCGAGGAAGATGACCGCCATATCTGGCCGGAAATATTTACCATTATTGAAGCAAAAAGGCCGCGTTGGGTTGTTTGCGAAAATGTGGCTGGACACATCAGTCTGGGCCTCGACCAAGTGCTATCTGACTTGGAAGGTGAAGGCTACACCGTCCAACCATTTGTTGTTCCAGCTTGCGCCGTCGATGCCCCGCACAGACGCGATAGAGTCTGGATCATTGCTGCACACGCCGACAGCGAAAGCCAATCAAATGTCACCGGACATGGTGAAGAAGGGCAGTGGCTGGGGCGTGCCGCGTCAGATGATGCCGACGCCGACAGCCAGCGATCACATCGAGCGAAACAGCACCAGCAGCGAGGCGGTAAACCCACTGACCGGCAAGAGCGTGAGCTTGGATCGGTTTGTGAGGTTCTGGCCGGACGAGGAAACGCAGCAGAGCGGTCAGCCGCGGATGTGGGCCACGCCGACAGCAGCAATCGCGCAGGGATCGTCAGCGGGAAATCCGAACAGGGAGAAGGCAGGAAGGGATTTGCGCCAGGATGTGAGGATGTGGCCGACGCCGACGGCCAACGAGGACGCGGCGGGCACGCCAACCGGCAAGATGCAAGCGATGTTGGACAACCATCCAGATGTCAGAGGCACGACGCCAGAAGAGTGGGCGCAGGGGTCACTCAACCCAGCGTGGGTGGAATGGCTGATGGGATATCCATCTGGTTGGACGAACCTAGAGACATCCCAAGAGTAGCAACCGGCGTGAAGCAGAGGGCAGCACGGCTCAAGGGGCTGGGCAACGCCATCGTGCCTCAGATTGCTATGCAGATCGGCCTGACGATTAAGGCGGTCGAAAATGGCTAGGGGCTTCAGCACAATGCTGGCGCGCAAGATCCGCATCTCAACAGTGCCAGGTGAATGGCGTGAGGTGCTGGAGTGCGAACACTGCGATGCCCAGGGCGAGTGCGAGGTCGAGATAGCTGTGCCGGATTATATCCGCGGCGGCGATCTGACCACAGGCTACGGCCAGTGTCCTGTCTGTGAGGGCAGGGGCTATGTAGAGCTGCCAGAAGATGAAGACGATGACCAGGGATGAGGCACTGGCAGATGCAGATCGTGAGATCAGCCGGCTCATCGCTGACGGACGCGGCCTGTTCTACATAGCCGAGGTGTACGGCGTGCCAGTGCGCCGGCATCAGTCCAGGCATTTCCCCAGCATCGACAGCAAGCATTTCATGCTGCCTGAGTACCTACAGGGAGAGCCTGGGACGCTGACGCTGGACTATCTGAGAGAGCAACTAGCAGACCTGGTGATGAGCATTGAAGCAACAAGACAGCAGGACAGACCAGTGCGCCGCCTGCGGCCACACTCATTGGATCAAGGAAGGGACGTGGGTCATGCTGGCCAGCGGCCACTTCATCTGCGCCAGAGAGCAATGCCACTTGGCCATCAGAGGGCAGCAGGATGATCGAGCAAGGGGATGGAACGATGGACAAGCGCGAGAAGCTGGGCCAGTGCGTGAACTGTGAGACAGCGCTGACTGAGCCCGGTCAGTGCCGTGTCTGCGGCCTGCGATTCGGAACGCAAGCCCGCCCCACAGCTATATATGGCGTTGTTAATGACCCTAACCAAAGGCCATCACCAAAGCCATCTAAGAACCAAAAATCTTGATTAAAAAAGCGCTATCGAGAGCGCGTAAGCAGGGAGATTGCTTAAGCCATGATTTTATCGAGGCCCGAAAATCCGTCAAGTGAAAAGTTGCAAAGGCAACGAGTTCAACAACTTATAGGCCGCGTTGCGAAAAGGGCGAAACACCCTTATCGCACTGCCGTCGAGAAGCGTAAGAAGAATGACTTCCTCGTCAGACAGCAAAAGGTCTTCGCCTCACTGCAGGAAATGCACAGCCTCGACCGCTACAAGCAGATTCGGAAAGCCTACTGGCACATGGGGCCATTCCAACAGCGCAAGTTTGTCGATCACTGGGAGACGTATTTCTATGAACGTAGAACAGCTACACGACCTGTTTCTCCAGGCAGCAGAGACTGACAGAAGGTTGCCGCCGGCAACCCGCAAGCAAAAGCTCAGCTCATGGCCAGACTACCCGCTGGACTGGCACGGCTACGGCTGGACGCAGATTGGGCCAACAAGACTGCACCCGACCTCAAAGCAGATCAGTGACTTTGATGAGGCCATGCGCCTCACAAGCATCATGCCAGAAGACGACCGTCGGCTGGTCTGGGCTGTAGCGCACAGCGCTGCGTTTCGGGCCCGAGGGCCAGCGTGGAAGAAGCTGGCGATTATGCTGAGCCTGCATGATCCTCGGAAGGTGAAACGGCACTACATGGATGCCCTTCTGACATTAGCTCTAAAGTTAGGGAAAGGCGTGTGATCTCATCATATGCCGCACCTTCTTCCAACTGTGAGCAAAGGCTATTCAAAGTTACGCCGCAACGATCATCAGACAAGACGCTTGCAGCCTCACGCAGTAAAGCTCCGGCGCGGAGAAGGGCGTCAATCCGGTACTTGCGGTTGGCGGGCGACAAAACCAATTCAAGCATCAATGTTTGATAGTCGCTCAACCCACATCTCGCATATTCATCCAACAAGTTGTCGTAGATAGCGTCATATTGCTTCTTGTTCATTGCCATTCTCCTGTCGTTAAACGACAATGAAGATAAGCAATGCGGCAAGCTCAAGCAATAAAATATATCAAGGTGGTTGCAAGTGTCTCTAAATCTGGTATCGTTCCTGTAGACTGCAACCAGATGTGGTTGCGTGCAACCAAGGTTCCCAATAATGCGAAAGTACCAGCCGGCCCAAGTTGATTGGGCTGAGATAGAGCAACGCATCCAAGCAGGCGAGAGCTTTAACGCAGTTTCCAAGGATTACAGCGTCTCACGGCAGGCCATACAGAAGCGATGCCAGCGTGAGGGATGGATCAGCGACAAGCCGCTGACGGTTGCAATCAAACGGCAGCGTCGAGAGTTGCAGGTTGCAACCATGCAACCAGATGCAACCAACCAAGCGGTTGCCAAGGTGCAACCATCGTCACCAGTGATCGCCAGAGACGACAAGAAGGCTGGAGTGCTAGAGCTACTGCGCGATGGCGTGCCAAAGAAGCACGCGGCGCAAGTGGTTGGAGTGCATGAAACAACGCTGCATAGGTGGATCTCTGAGTGCGAGAACTTCGCCAGTGAGGTACGCGCAGCAGAAAGCGCTGCTGTCGCTCTCAGGGTGCGCCGGATCGGCCAGGCCGGTGAGCGCGACTGGCGGGCCGATAGCTGGTTTCTTGAACGAACTCAAAGGGATAGCTTTGGCAGCGACAGCTCAAAGGGCGGCGCCGTAAACGTCCAGATCAACATCGAGCGCGGTGGTTCTGAGACAGTTTTGAGACAGGCAGACATCGTAGACTAGCGCAAACCCTTGCTGGGCCTGCGTTACAGCGCAGACGACCTCCTGCTTACGAGGCATTTCTGACACGATGGCCCCCTGGGCCTGACCCCCGCCGGGCCGGCTTGCGCGGCGACGTATGCGTTATATGACCACGCGCGCTTCCATAAAAAACAGGTTTCTCAGGTTGCACACTGGCCCTCGCATTATTGACCTTGCGCCCTTTGACGGCAGCGACAGGCGTGCGTTCTTGGACGGCGCTGGTGCATCCATGCTGTCGAGGGACAGGCGTTACTGCACGCAGGAGAACATTGACGCTGTTGTGGCTCGATGCGGTGAGATGCGTTTGCAGAGCGTTTGGGTCAACTCTTTGGGGCGCTTGGCGCATCTGGGCGTAACCAACGACCAGTATTGCCTGATGCGTGCTGTCGGTTGGGTCTGGCGTACTGACAATGTTGCTGAGTATCGCAAGATGATGCGTTCTCGGCCCACCAGGGATGAGTGGAGTGCGCCGGAGGCTTTTTGCGAACCTGGTTTTGTGAACAGTGCTGCCGCTTTGCTGTTTATGGAGCGGCATTTCGGTAGGGCGGCACAGTAATGGCAGAGCAAGGATTAGCCCGCCAGATGATGGCGCAGCGCTTAATGACAGAGAAGCGCGACGATCCGTTCAGCGACAGTCGGTTTTTCAATGCTGGTTCCACGCCGGATCAGTTCGTGCGGGAGCTGCCTGACCCTGTAGATGCTTCGCTGGCCCGCGAGGGTGCGAACTTGGCTGATGTAGCGTATGGCACGGCGGCTACTGGCACTTTGTTTGCGCCTGGGGCTGGCGTTGCTGATGTCTTTGGCTATGCGCCTGATCCGTTTAATCGCGGTGAGTTCTTGCCCAGCTTTGGCGAGAACATATCTGCCGGCAACTATCTTGATGCTGGGTTGCAGACGTTGGGCGTTGCTGGCGATGTGGTTATGGCTGGCGGGGCTTTGTTCCCTCCTGCCTTGCCGGCGGCGACAGCGGTATCAGCGGCCCTGAAGGCTCCTAGAGCGGCGCGGGTGGCTAGTGCGGCCTCAGAAGCCAATACGCTGGTTGATGACTTGCCGGTCGCTGATCTTGAGGATTTTGTCGGCAAGAAGATCTTCCCGATCGTGGCTGACCTGACGGCTGCGGGTAAGCAGTTTGAGGGCATAGATGCCAGCAAGTTGGATGTGCCGGTTGATCTGCAGGGTGGGCCAGAGTTCCCTAATTTGCAGGGTTCACGCGATGCAAATGTCGTTTGGGCTGTGCAGGGTAAGGGCGTTGGCACCAAGAAGCTAAGCAAAGATGCGGATTATGGGCTTGTCGTTGCGATGAACCCAGATTCACACAGATCTAACGCCACTTTCGTCAATGCGGTGCTTGGCAACACGCTTGCATATGTGCGTGACGGTCGAATTGCTGCTGAGAACGTGGCTGAGCTGGACAACTTCATTCGTACTGGCACAGATCAGGCGCAGTTACAGGAATTGAAAAACTGGCCTGGGTTTGCCAGCCCTGCGGCGGGTGACTTTATAAAGTCGCTGAATTTCGAGGCCAGGAAGCGCATTTCTGACGTTGTGGGCAGTTCGCGTGGCCAGGCCTTGGGTGCGCCGAATATTGACAAGATCATCAGGGCGACTGGTGACGCGAATTTGCTGGGCCTGAACAGTCGTGACAGCATCTTGTTGGTTGAGATCGACAAGGGCAGCGACCTTGTGCGGCTTGGCGAGGGCGGCACGATGGGTCATGCGTCGTATGACTTCGGCATCCAGGGGCGTCCTGTGGCCAGGATACCGGCTGTCAGCGCAAGGAATATGTTCCCTGACTTCTATGCCCAGGCAGAGGCGCAAGGGAAGCAGAACGTGCGGCGTGCTTTTGACCTGGCGTTGCCAGTTCAAGAAATCACGCCTGAAATGGCTGAAAATGTCGCAAAACTTGCCACACAGACGATTGCAAGCCCTCGGCAGGCTCAGCTTACTAGTGATTTGCTTGTTGGTAATTGGAAATCGTCAAAGGTTGCAAAAAACCAGGGCGGCGTAAGCCCCGCTGAGTTTGTCCAGGCATTGAACGCAAGCGATGCATCATCAACATTAACGATGATGGACATACCGGATGTTACAAAGAAAATCCGGGGCGGCAATTTTGATCTGTATCAGCTCGGTGATGGGCAAGTCTTTTTTGGTCTCGAAAAAGGCTATGATTATGATGATGTCTACGGCATCAATGACAATCCGACCTTTGTGCGGGCTGAGGGTGGCCCAGAACTAGGATCTGACGAGGTTGCGCTTGTCAGCGTCATTAACAATGAGGTGGGTGCCAAAGGCGTAGGCAAGGCAACTGTCCTGAAGGCCATCGAGGAGGGCGCTACTGCGCTTGACGCCTTTGCGGTGCCGTCAGACAAGTTTCCTGATGGATTTTTGCCGGACTTTTATGCTAGTTTTGGGTTTGAAGAAGTGGGTCGCATTGATTTCGACCCATCTTTTTACAGTCAGACAGAATTGGCTGACCTGGAGGACTATTGGCGGTCTACAGGCTGGAATGAAGATGCCGGCCCACCAAAGATCGTCATTATGAAATGGACTGGTGACGATGGCTTACGAACAAACGCAACTAAACGCTTTGTCTCAGAAGGTCGCTTCTACGCTGGGGAGCCAGCTACTGGAGTATTCGCCGGAGCAGAAAGTCTTGTTCGAGCAAGTGATGGGCCGAATCTTGAAGCGGCACCAGGGCAACGCGGAAGCAGTGTCCCAGCAGGAAATCCTGGGGGCGCAGGAGCTGGTACGCGACCACTTGCTCCCGATCAACTTGCAGCAGTTGCAAGAGAACTCTTAACGCTACCTGATGAAGCAGTAGCCAACCTTGGGGTAGACCCAGGGTTGCTGCAAGGTGTGCGCCAAGATTTGGGCATTTTCCGATAATGCCTAAAACCATCAAGATCGACTATGACCCGCAGCCAAAGCAGGCGTTGCTCCACAAGTGTCGCGCCAAGCAGATCTTGTTTGGCGGCGCTGCTGGTGGCGGCAAGAGCCATGCGGGGCGTTATGACCTGATCGGCTTTTGTCTGGAGAACCCAGGTTTGCAGGCGTTTATTTTCAGGCGATCGCTGCCTGAACTGGATGCCAACCATATACAGCCGTTAAAGCGTGAGCTGCCGCGAGAGCTTGGCAACTACAATGAGACGCGCAAGCGCTATGAGTTCTTTAATGGCAGCTCGATCCAGTTCCAGTATCTGGAGCGGGACAGCGACTGTGATCGGATTCAGGGAACAGAGATACATATCGCGCTGGCTGATGAGGCAGGACAGCTAACACCCTACCAACTTGGCTACATTAAAAGCCGGATGCGCTTGGGCAACTTTCAGCCAAAGGAAAGCCAGCGCCATTTACTGCCGCGCTTGGTAATGACGGCCAACCCTGGTGGTCAGAGCCACAATTACTTGAAGGCGCTGTATATCGACCCAGCCCCGGCAGAACAGTATTTTTACGACCACACCATGCGTGATCCGAATGACCCCAAGGATCGCGGCTGGTTGACTATGTATATCCCGGCAAGGATGTCGGACAACAAGTATATCGACCCCTCATATGCCTCTAGCTTCTCGGCGCTGCCGGAGGAGTTGGCCAGGGCGTTGCGTGAAGGCGACTGGGATCTGGTTGTAGGTTCGTTCTTTGGCGATGTCTGGAACCGCGATCTGCATGTCATCAGGCCGTTTGACATCCCTGAGCATTGGACAAAGTTCCGCAGCTTTGACTGGGGTTCTGCCTCGCCGTTCAGCGTTGGCTGGTGGGCGGTTGCTGATGATGACCCAGATTTTCCTGATGGGGCGCTAATTAGATATCGAGAATGGTATGGCGCTGCCGGCCCTAATCGGGGCTTGAGAATGACTGCAGAAGAGGTTGGCGCTGGCATCCGCAGCCGTGAAGGGCATGAGCGGATTGATTTTAGTGTCGGTGATCCCAGCATCTGGAAGTTCGACGGCGGCCCCTCGATCGGTGAGCGCTTGTCGAAGATGGGGATACGCTTCCGCAGGGCAGATAACAGCAGGGTGGCCGGTTGGGACCAGGTGCGCCAGCGCCTGATTGGTGATGATGGTTGCCCAATGCTTTTTGTTTCTAGCGAGTGTACGGACACGATCCGCACGTTGCCAGTGCTTACGCACGACAAGCACAGGGTTGAGGACATTGACACGACTCAGGAAGATCATGCGGCGGATGACATTCGTTACGCTTGCATGGCGAGGCCGTATCAGCGCCGCGCTCCAGAGATTGATGAAGACCCGTGGCGGGAGCCGACCATCGAGGAAATGATGGCCGGCCTTGAGTATGCCAGCAAGCCCAAGGGCTGGAGATTGTAAGTGGAAAGCTACAGCTTTGAAAAAGAGCCGACCGACAAGTTAGAACGGGCGCGGTTCTGGCATCATCAGATTATGCGTGCGCGTCGGTTTGAAGAGAACTGGCGCAATCGTTGCCACGATATCATTGAGCGCTATCGCGACGACCATCCTGAGCGGATGCAGCGCGACGTGCGGATGAACATCTTCTATAGCAATGTCGACACTTTGAAATCAGCGCTGTACTTCAAAACGCCAAAGCCCAAGGTGAGCCGGCGTTTCAGGGACAGTGATCCGGTTGCCCGTTCAGTAAGCACGGTACTAGAACGGGCGCTCCAATATCAGCTTGATGTCTACAACTTTGATGCCACTGTTCGCAGGGCTATCGAAGACATGCTCATAGTAGGGCGCGGTGTCATCAGGCTGGTTTACGAGCCGGTGGTGATTGAGGGTGACCCGGAAGTTCTCCCTGTCAGGGTTGCGCCAATCACGGGTGTGGGGGAGGTTGCCCCAGGGCAACTGGGTGAAGTGCAAATCGGCCAGCGTTTTGTGGACGCTGAAGGCAATGAGGTAGAGCAAAGCCAGGTACAGCAAGGGCCGATGGGACCGTTTATGCTTGGTGACCCGGTTGAGTTTGTTGCTGAGCAATCAGTGCGCTGTGAATATGTCCACTGGCAAGATTTTGTTATGTCACCGGCACGATGCTGGGATGACACCTCATGGATTGGCTTCCGGCACCTAATGACCCGCGATGAGCTGGTTGAGGTCTATGGCGCAAAGGGGGAGATGATCCCGCTCAGCTATCACGGCGATGATGGCGGCTATGATGACGACAAGCAGCCGGATCGTGCTGAGGTCTATGAGATCTGGGACAGGCGCAGCCAGAAGCAACTTTTTGTAGTGCTGAACCATGATGAGATACTGGACGAGTTCGACGATCCTTATAATCTTGATGGCTTTTGGCCTATGCCGGAGCCTCTTTACGCCATATCGACCACCGACACCTCGCTGCCTGTCCCTGAAATCTTCAGCTATGAGGACCAGATTCACGAACTGGATCTGATCACACAGCGGATTGCCAGCCTAACAGAAGCGCTGAAACGGCGCGGCGTCTACGATGCTAGCTTCCAAGAGCTGCAACGTCTTGCAGAGGCAAGTGATAACGAGTTCGTCCCGGTCGATAACATGGCCATGCTGCAGGCTGGCGGCGGTCTGGCCAACGTCATGCAGGAAGCCCCGCTTGATAATCTTATCAAGGCGCTGGGGCAACTTTATCAGTCACGCCAGATTGTGGTCCAAACGATTTACGAAATCACCGGCATCTCGGACATTATGCGCGGCACAAGTGCCAGCCGTGAGACTGCTACCGCCCAGCGCATCAAGGGCCAGTTCGGCGCTATGCGGCTGATGAACCGGCAGCGCTTGGTTGAACAGTTCCTTGACCAGATCATGGAGCTGAAGGCTGAGTTGATGGTCGAAAACCTAGAGCCAGAGGTTCTGAGCAAAGTCACCAGCGTTGTCGTCACGCCAGAGATGGTGGCGCTGATGCGTGATGAGCGGACGCGCAACTACCGGATTTCGGTTGATACAGAAGAATCTGCCGCTGTTGATACAGCTATTGAGCAACAGCGCCGTACAGAGTTTTTGACCGCAACCGTGCAGTTTTTGCAGGCGATTGGCCCGTTGGTTGCCAGCGGTGCTGTGGGCTTTGAGCAAGCCAAGCAGATGCTGCTGTTCGCTGCCAAGGCGTTCCCTGGTGCGCGTGACCTTGAAGAGACACTTGAGGCGATACAGCCGCCACAGCCAGGGCCAAGCCCAAGCGATAAACTGGTAGAGGTCGAGGCCGCAAAGGTACAGGCGCAGACACAGCAGGCGGCGGCCGATGCCCAGGTCAAGGTTGCCCGATTGCAGCTTGATCAGCAGAAGGCCGCGCAAGACGCACAGTTCAAGCAGCAGAAGCTGGAGATTGATGCAGCCAAGGTGGTCACACAATGAAAAACACCGAGGCAGTCGGCATGATGACCTGGCTCATGGGCCAGAGCGATCAGCACTGCAACTGGACGATAGAAGACGTTCACCGGCTGATTATTCCGCCGGTAGCACTCCAGCAGTTTCGCATCTGGCAAGTGGAGCATCAACCGGTCGGCTTTGTGACCTGGGGCTTGTTTAATGAAGAGACTGAGGCTGGTTATCTTTCCGGTTCTCGCAAGATACAGCCTGACGACTGGAACGCAGGCGATAGGCTTTGGCTGGTGGATTTCATTGCACCGTTTGGCGGCGTCAGTCAGATGGTGCGCGAGGGCAGACAGCATCTGCGGTCTGTCTTAGGCAAGGGCGTGGTCGGGCGTGCCAATCGTGAACACAGGGGTAAGTTATGGTCCGCAGTTACCTGATTGAAAACCGCATATGCTACAAAGGCGATGGGGCAGCCGCTGCTGAGGCTCGGGAGTCTGCAACGCCGGCACAGACTGATGACCAAGACCGTCCGCTTGCGCGTGGCACAACGAATTTAATTGATGAAAGCCGCCAGATTTCACCACCAGAAAATAATGAGCGGAATGTTTCGCCTGACCCAATGGCCCTTGTTCAGCAAGCTGCATCTCAATCAATCGCGTCACGACAAACGCCGCCGCCAGCCGGCGGATCTCAGGCTGAGCTTGCGCGTCAGCTGATCAACCAATCTGCACAGCAGAATCTTGCCAACCCTAATCGGCCACTACCTATCAATCAAGTCGCCGCTGCGCCTGGGCGAAATGACCCAATGAGCGGGTTTTTTGCAGATGCTTATGATGACCTTTATGGCACGCCAGATCCCAATGACGCGCCAGCCACACCGCCAGGCACTGGACTGGCTACAATTCTTGGCGGTGGCCCTTTCTCCCAAATTACAGACAATCTTACAAACAGGCCCACTCCTGTAGACGCCCAAGCCTTCAACGTCGGCACGTTGCAGCGTATGGCGCGGGAAACCGGCACAGGAACAGTTGACCCTAATACTGGCGCAGTTAGAGGCGTACAGGCTGGGCCTGGTACGCTGAGCATGAACGCACTGGGCGGCATCGTCTACAGTGGGCGGAATGATCCAAACTATGAAGGGCCGTTTGCAGACTTGGTGCGCGGCACGGCCGGCATGAATATGGCAGGCGATGATAATGGTGGATCGCAACCTCTAAGCCAGCCGCCGGACACAGTTGATCCTGGCACGATCACGCCAGAACAGATTGACGATCTGGCTGTGAACTATCTACGAGATCCGTTTTTCCTCTACAGCGGTCAGGGCAATCTGTTCCAGCCGTATGGATATGCCGGCGGCACTCTGGTTGATCTGCTGCAGACACGCCGTATGACGCCGCCACAGCAGGCCGCAGCCAACCTTAATCTATTCGGGAACCCAAGGGACTTTGTGTGATGGAAGTTGACCTCGAAGCTGCAGATGCCGCCTACCAAGCGCTGTCTGAGCAAGAAAAGGAATTGATTCGCGAGGCTTTGGACAGCCCTCTGGCAGGCGTGCTTGCCAAGGTGTTTCCTGAGCTGATGCGCTCACTCGGCAGTTTCAATCGGCCTCGCCGCAAGATGGATGCAGCACAGCAGCAGATGGCGGCAAGGATGCTGATGGGATGAGCAAGCAGACATTTGTGTATCGTGACGGCAAGATCGTTGCGAAGTCAGAGGCCGGCCCTAGAGCCGGCCTAAATATTATGCGCGACATCGAGCCGTACCAGAACATGAAAGATTTCGGTTGGATCACCAGCCGTTCGCAGCACCGCGAGTTTTTGCGGCGCAACAACTTTGTCGAAGTAGGAAACGAGCAAAACCACTTATTTGAAAAATGACTGAACAAGAACTCCCGCTTGATAGCACTCAAGCTGAGGCCGCAGCCGATGCTGCCGCCCCAGTCGAGCCAGCAAAGTCGGAAAGCGTTGCACAGACACTTGCACGCACTTTGCAAGAATTAGACCCTGAAGCCGAGGCAGAAGAGGACACCCTGCCTGAAGCGCCGCCGATGGACGATGAGCCAGAGGAAGAGCAAGCGCCTGCCGAGGCTGAAGATGAGCCAGAAGAGGATGCGGAGCCAGAAGAGCCGCAGGCGATAGAAGCGCCTCAGCACTGGCCGCAAGACTTCAGAGAAGAGTTTGAGGCTATGCCGCCAGAGGCGCAGCAGCTCTTCATGTCGCGCTATCGTCAGATGGAGGGCGACTATACCAAGAAAACACAAGGCGTTGCAGCTTTCAAAAAGCGAGCCGATGCCTTTGAAGAACTCCTTGCCCCGCACCGGCAAACCTTTGCACGGGCTGGCATGGATGACGTGGCTGCTGTCAGGCAACTGTTGGCAGCCAACGACTATCTGCAGAAAGACCCTCAAAACGCTATTGCCTGGCTTGCAAACCAGTATGGTGTGGATATTGGGGCAATCGGTAACGATCCAGCCGCAGAGGATGAATATGCAGACCCACAGGTGAAGGCGTTGCAGCAACAAGTAAATCAGCTCACCGGCTTCATCCAGAACCAACAGACACAACAACAGCAAAGCGTACAGCAAAGCACACAGTCGATGATCGACCAGTTTGCCGCGCAGACCGATGACAATGGCAATCCAGCGCACCCGCATTTTGAACAAGTGCGGAGTGTCATGGGGACGCTCATCAATGCCGGCAACGCACCAGACCTAAAGACAGCGTATGAAATGGCGGTTTATGCCGACCCGAATCTGCGCCAGCAAGAGATGCAGCGGTTCGCCGCCAAGCAGTCTCAGAGCGAAGTCAAGAAAGAGGCGGTGAAAAAGGCCAAGAAGGCCCAGCGGTCAACGGTCAGAGGCAGTGCAGCACCCGCTCAACCTACGCTTCCAGCAAAGATGTCTGTTCGCGACACAATAGAAGCATCTATCCGTCAACTTGAAAGCAACAGGAGCTAGATTATGGCGAGTCCAAATCTCTCCGAGATCGTCACCACGACTCTGCGGAATCGATCTCGACAGCTTGCTGACAACCTCAGCAACCATAATGCGTTGCTTCAGCGGATGCGCGAACAAGGCAACCAGACAACTGTGACTGGTCGCGATATCGTGCGCGAGCTGGAGTATGCCGCAAACTCAACGGTTCAATTCTATCAGGGCTATGAAACCCTGAATGTTGAGCCTTCAGACGTGCTGTCCGCAGCCGTCTTCGACTACCGTCAGATGGCCGGAAATGTAACAATTTCAGGGCTTGAGCAGATAAAAAACTCAGGCACCCAGGCTATCATCAATCTTCTTGAGGCACGCATCAACGTGCTTGAAAAGAGCCTTATGAACACTCTCGCGACCTCTTTGTACTCGGACGGAACGGGAAGCGATGGTAAGGAGGTTGGTGGTCTGCAATTGATCATCGCAGATGGTGGCACTGGGACGGTCGGCGGGATCAACTCGTCAACCTTTACCTTCTGGCAAAACCAGCAGACCACTGCAACGTCGAGTGCTTTCAGCACAACAAACGTGCAGGCAGATATGAACAATATGTATCTTCTGCTTGTTCGCGGTGCCGACGCGCCTGACCTCATCATGGCAGATGCCAATGCCTATAAGGCTTTCCTTGGAAGCCTGCAGGCAATCCAGCGCATCACCAGCGATGATCTGGCACGGTCTGGCTTCACCAGCGTTCAGTATCTGAACTCTGATGTCGTCTATGACGACCAATGCCCAACCAACAAGATGTACTTCCTGAACACCCAGTATTTGCGTCTTGAGGTTGCCGAAGGCAGGGACTTTGTTCCTGGTGAAGCAAAGATGTCCGTAAACCAAGACGCATTAGTCACTCCTGTATTTTGGAGCGGAAATCTAACGTGTTCCAACCGCGCCCTTCAGGGCGTCATTCATGTGTAAGGAGGTCTGAGATGTTTGCATCAGTTATCGGTATTGATCCGACAGCCGTTTCCTCCACACCTGAGTTTGGAGTGGGGCAGATTGGTGCCGTCGTTAGCAATAACGGCGTGACCAAAATCTACAAGTATGTCGAATATAAGGTTGGCTCTGGCAGCGTCGCCGCGGTGAGCGGAAACGCATGTTATTACAACACCTTAGACGGCTACAAGCTCAACCAGGTCACAAGCGATCTTAGTGACTCGGTAGAGATTGGCGCTGGCATACTGCAGTCCGCTCCGACTGACGGTCAGTATTGCTGGATTCAGATCAAAGGTGCCGCAACCATGGCAGCAGCTCTTACTGCTGGCGCGGACGGTGACCCTCTGACAGCGACCGGAAGCTCAGACGGAAAGCTCGACGTTACTGCTGACGTGACCAGTGTTGTGGTCGCATACGCAGGCGATGCGTCTGACAAGGAAATCATCTGCGATTTCCCGTTCTAACTTCCTCCGACTGGGGCGGCTTCGGCCGCCCCCGTTTTCACCATGATCAAGGGAGAGATCATGCCAGCCAAGGCTATATTTTTTCAGCGTGAGCTGAATGGAGAACAACGAGATTTTTGTCGCATTTCTGTGCAGGGCATCCGCGATGTCTGGGAAGGGCCAGTGCGGCCCCAAGACCTTAGCCGGTTCCCTGATGAGTGGGACGAGTTTAAGAAGCAGCAGAAGAAGCCCAAGAAAAAAGGCGGCAACCTCAATGATTTGCCAGGCATGTCTGAGCCGCGCCGCGTTGAGCTAGAGCTTGTCGATATAGAAACCATCGAGGAGCTTGCCGCTGCTGATGAAGTGCTTTTACGCAATATGGGTGAGCCGTATGTGCAGCTCAAAAAGATTGCTGGGCTACACATAGATGCAAAGCCCAAGCGAAGCCGCAAGCNAGCGGCAGAACCAGGTAGAGGAGCCGGCTGATGAGCCTGCTGACGATAGCCCAGACGATAGCTGACTTCACAGGGTTTGAGCGCCCCAGCACCGTAGCTGGGAACACAGATCCTATCGCAAGGCAGCTTCTTGNCATAATTAACCGCGAGGGCAAGCAGCTCATGCGGTCAACGAACTGGCCAATCCTGATGAAGGAACACACCTTCTCCACGGCCAACGGCACTCAGAACTACGCGCTGCCGACAGACTTTGACAGGTTTGTCAGTGGCACAGCCTACAACCGCAGCGATCTAGACCAGATGACTGGGCCTATCACACCGCAACAGTATCAAGCGGACAGGTTTGGCACCGACCAGCACCGGCATCATTGATCGCTTTCGTCTGAAGTCCAGTAGCAACGCGCTGCGGTTTGATATCACTCCGACTCCCACCGCCACAGAAACAATCGGCTTTGAATATGTTTCAAGCCACTTCAACCAAACCAGTGGCGGCACCTCGCAAGCTGCTTTTGCTGCTGATACCGATGTCGGCATCCTTGATGAGACATTGATAGAGATGGGCGCGACTTGGCGCTTCAAGCAGGCGCACGGCCTCACTTACGATGAAGACTTCCGGCAGTATCAGCTTGAGCTGCGTCAGGCGATTAGTCGGTCTGGCGGTGCGCCAATCATAACGATGACCGATGCGCGGCGTCTGCTGGTCAGCCCTTACTCCTACAACTTGCCTGACAGTGGCTACGGGATTAGCGGCTGATGCTCCAGGCACTCCCACAATCCCGCCGGTTTGCAGTCAAGGCAGCGGCGGTGCCGGCCCCTGTGGGCGGCCTGAACAGCCGGGACAGCATCGACGCCATGCCGCCGACTGACGCCATCGTGATGAGTAACTTTTTTCCATCTGTTGAAAAGGTGACACTGCGTGACGGTTTTACTCAGTTCTGCACTGGCATCGGCACAGGCGATGTTGAAACGCTTGTCGAACACAATGCCGGCGCAAACCGTCAGCTTCTGGCTATCGGCAGCGATGGCGTCTTGTACCAGATTGATAGCGGCACGGCTGTTAGCAAAAAGACCGGCCTTGCCAACGGCAGGGCAGAATCGGTCGAGTTCAACGGCCTTACCATCTTTGTGCCGTCAGGGGCGAACGTGCCTTTTAGCTGGAACGGGTCAAGCGCCAGCGATCTGTCAATCACGTTGTCTGATAGCGCGAACGCAAACACGCTGACTGGCGTTCACGCATATAAAAACCGCCTGTATTACTTCACCGGCACAGATCAGAACTTTTATTATTCTGCGACTGTAGACACTCATCAGGGCAACTTTACCAAGTTCCCCACCGGCCTAGTTGGCACATTTGGCGGCAACCTCATTATGATACAGACGATCACAATCGACGGCGGTGAGGGCGTTGATGATCTGCTGGCCCTGATTATGAGCAGCGGTGAGGTTCTTGTTTACAGCGGTTCAGATCCTAGCTCTTCCAACTTTGCCTTGGTTGGCACGTTCCGCATAGCCGAGCCGGTCAATGAAAAGCGTGCCTGCGCAAAGCTAGGCGGCGACGTGATTGTGATGACCAAAGAGGGCTATCTGCCGCTGAGCGCTGTGATACGCCAAGACAATGTGGGTGCCAAAGCTGCTGCAATATCAGAGAAGATTCGAGGCACTGTGATTGCCCAGGTGAAGGCCACTGGCACCTCTACAGGCTGGCAGATCTTTGTCAGCCCTGATGGCGACAAGGTGATCTTCAACTATCCGACCGGCGAGACAGACGCCTACAACCAGCACGTTTTCAACCCCATCATCCGCGCTTGGTGTGTCTTTGAGAACGTGCCGGCAAATGTGTGGGGCCAGTTCAACGGCGACACCTATTTCGGCAGCGCGTCCGGCAAGGTTTTCAAGGTCACTGGCGACAGCGACAACGGTGAGAACATCGTCGGCGATATCGTCACGGCCTACAACTATTTCGGTGACCGTGCCAGCTTCAAGCGCTTTAGTTCAGTTCAGCCGATGCTGGAGGGCGACACCGATGTCGTCTTCAGCTTTGGGGTGGCGACAGATCAGAAGCCGGCCAGCACTATCGACGTTTCACCTGTCACTTTCGCTAGTAACTTGGCGGCCTGGGACACGGCAACTTACGATGACTTCTTCTACGCGGACACCAGCGGCGCAGGAATTACGAAACGGCGCAAGGCTGTAAACCGCGTCGGCTACTCTGCGGCTTTACGCATCAAGGTTGCCACCAGTACGCAAACCATCAGCTTCATTTCAGCTCACTATACTTTCCAACCGGGAGGGCCAGTCTGATGCCATTCTCATCCGGCACCTTTACGCGCACGTTTGACTGTACGACCGACAGGGACAATGGCGTCAAAATCCTTGCTAGCAAGTTCGATACTGAGTTCGACGGCATAGCCACCGGCCTATCGACTTGCATCCTTAAAGACGGCACGCAGACTTGCACGGCGGCGATCCCGTTTGCTGAAGGTTTGACTATACCTGACAACAAAACCATCGTCCTTGGCACAAACAGCGACATCACAATCCAATATGATGAGACGACCAACGACAGCCTAGAGATCGCTGCCAACGTGGAGGGCGCGGCGCTCGGCGTTGTACTGAAGGCCGACCAAGGCGATGACAACGCAGACCAGCACAAGCTCAATATAGCTGACGGCGGCGTGCTGACCCTGCAAAGCAAGATCTCTGGCGGCTTTGTTACCTACCTCACTCACACGCCAAACGCCACGGTTGCCGACAGCACAACGGCTGTTGCAGGCAATCTGACTGTCGCTGGCGACCTGACGCTCGGGTCTGGCGCTGTCATCAATGAAGCAGAGCTTGAGGCGATTGATGGCATTACAGCCGGCACAGTGGCGGCTTCAAAGGCGGTAATCGTTGACAGCAATAAGGACATTGCTAGCTTCCGCAACGTGACCCTGACAGGCGAACTTGATGCTGGCAGCCTAGACATTAGCGGCGATGCCGACATTGACGGCACGCTTGAAGCAGACGCCATGACGCTGAACGGCACAGCCATCACAGCGACAGCCACGCTGGACACAGGCATCTCAAACAACAACGTGCCAAAGTTCACCAGCGGCGTGGCCGATAATGACTTCCTGCGGGTCGATGGCACTGCGATTGAGGGGCGTTCTGCATCTGAGGTCTTGTCAGACATAGCCGCGTTGCCATTGGCTGGTGGCTCAATGACCGGCGGGGTCACAATTACCACCGCCGACAACAGCGCACAGCTTACGCTGAAATCTACGGACGCAGACAGTTCTGTTGGCCCAGTTTTAGATTTAGTTAGAGACAGTGCGTCTCCTGCTGATGGAGATGCCATTGGGCAAATAAAACATACTGCTGACAACGATGCGGGTGAGGCCACCACTTATGCAAGTAGCTTTGTCACCTTGAGAGACGCCACCGATGGCGTAGAAGACGGTCAAATTATACAATATGTGATGAGCAGTGGCGCATTAGTAGACCATTTGCGTATGGGCAAAAGTTCTGCCGGTGGTCAATCTGAAGTGGTTGTTAATGAAGGTAGTGTAGACATCGACTTCCGCGTTGAGGGCAACGGCAATGCCAACGCTTTCTTTGTGCAAGGTTCAGACGATTTTATTGGCATAGGAACTGGCACACCAAAGAAGAAGCTGCACATCCAAGACACTACATCTGATGGCATGATTATTTTGGACCGTAACGGCACCTCAACGGACCATCAAATCTGTTTTGCACACAATTATCAAAGCGGAGGTCAGTCCGGCGGTAACTATTACGCAATCGGCGTTGATGACTCTGAAAACAAATTAGTCTTTGCCTTTGATGCAAACTCACAGGCTAGTCTTTCTGCTGACGCTAAAATGACTATGAATAGCAGCGGCGACGTAACCACCGCCGGGGGCGTGAGTGCCACGGGCGAAATCACAACTACAAACTCATTGTCACAAAACTCCAACAGTATCCGCACAGCCATAGGCAATGACGGTGGCTCTGGCACTTTCGGCACATCAACAAATCACGCACTCAAATTGTTCACGAACAATAACCATATGGCGACTCTCACCAACAACGGAGACATACTGATTGGCAAAACCAGCACTTCTGCTTCAACTGATGGCATAAGGCTCACTGCTGCTTCTGGCAACGCTAGTAATTTTAGCATTAATGCTGGCACTCCGATGCAAATCAACCGCAATGGAGACGATGGCGGTCTAATCAATTTTCTCCAAGCTGGTTCGCTTGAAGGCGGCATATCTGTAAGTGGCTCAACGGTATCGTATACTGGAGGACACCTATCCCGCTGGTCACAAGCCGCTGACGGCAACCGCATCGACGGCCTAGTCAAAGGCACAGTGATGACGAACCTTGACCAAATGGCGAAGTGGCATCACGAGGCAAAAGCAGCCACCCTTTATGAAGATGATGACGAAATACCTGAAGGCAAAAAGGTAGGTGATCAGAAGACACCGGCTGTTGATGCGTATGACGAAGACAACGAGCAGCTTAACTGTATGGCCGTCTCATCTGTAGAAGGTGATGCAAACGTAGCTGGCGTATTTGTTAATTGGGATGAAGATGACAAAGATCACACCAACGACATGGTTGTCGCCATGACCGGCGATATGGTCATCCGCATTGCACAGGGTACGACAGTAGCACGAGGCGACTTGCTGATGTCAGCAGGCGACGGAACGGCCAAGCCACAGGGCGATGATATCGTTCGCAGCAAGACGATTGCAAAGGTCACAAGCACCAATAAGTCACACACTTACGATGATGGCAGCTATCTTGTGCCGTGTGTCTTGATGGCGTGTTAGAATGAGCAAGCCCACCGCATCATCGGTCAAGGCCGAGCTTGACACTTTGTCGGCTGTTAGTCAGGAGCGCTTCATTGAGCTGCTTAGCCGCGTAAAGCGCTTGGAAACCATTATGGTCGGATCTGCCGGCACAACCATCGTTTTACTTATTGGCGTGCTACTCACAGAGTGATTCACGCCTTTTTGCTGTTCGTTTACCTTGACGGGAAACTAGTCTCCAACGACCTGTATTTTTACAACATCGACGACTGCACATACTTCGCCCGTGCGCTCCATAAGCAAGCCGGCAAGATCACGGCTTACTGCCTTCCGAAGCTAATCAACCCCGAAAAACTCAAGGTGTACTGATGGACCCAGTTTCCACGCTGGCAACCGCCTCGGCGGCTTTTTCTGCATTGAAAAAGGGCTTTGCCATTGGGCCGTGTCCCCCTCTGGCCTAGCTGGAGGGGGGCGCGGCTTTGAGGACGTGATCTTGAAAGTATGGCAAGCGACCTGTCGCGGTGGATGGGTGCGCTGAGTGATCTTGAGCAGGCCCATAAAGAGAGTCTGCACCCCCCCATATTTAAGAAGCTATTTGCCGGGTCAACTGTTGAGCAGGAGGCCGCAAATGTGTGGGCCGCCAAGCGAAAAGCAACCGCTCAAAGAGACGAGCTACGACAGTGGGTGCAGCTAACGCTCGGTCAGAAGGCTTGGAACGATTTGGTGGCCGAAGAGGGGCGCATCCGGAAAAGACGCCAAGAGACTCTGTATCGACAGCGTGAGCGCAGGCGCAAGTTTGTCGAGATCGTGGCGTGGACAATAATGATCGGCGCTGGCGTGGCGGTGCTGACAGCCTTCGTGCTGTTGCTCAAGTCACATTCTGCGCGTGCCGGTGATCCAGAATATGTCACCTGTCGGCTTGTCGGTTGCGAGGTGATAGACAAAGAGCGGATCTGCATCTATCGGGGGCCAAACTTCACGCAAGACGTGCTGCATCTGCGTCGAGGCGAGTGGTATCCGACCGAGTTTCAATGCAAATACAAGCCCAACGTAGAGCGCCCGCCAACGGTGCGCGAGGTGCTGGAAGCCATCAAGGAGAGCCAGAATTGAATCGCATGATTTTTGGTGCTGACGATTACCTCAAGCAGTGGGCTGCTGCGAGGATCGGCATCGAGGGCTTTGGGCCTAGCGCGTCAATCGGCGTGCAGCGCGACGGAGAGATTATTGCGGCCTGTGTATATCACGACTTGAGAGATGGGCAGATCGAGGCGTCTATTGCGGCATCCTCCCCGCGCTGGGCAACTCGGTCTGTTCTTTATGGGCTGTTTGCTTATCCCTTCATCCAGGTTGGTGCAAACAGACTGCTGGTGACGTGCAGCGAGGGTAACGCTAAGGCAATGAAGATGAACAAGCAGCTCGGCTTTGTGGAAGAGGGCCGGCTGAGGCAGATGTTTGGCAAGCACGACGCTGTGCTTTTCGGAATGTTACGAAACGAATGTAAATGGATCGGAGTAAAAGATGGGCAAATCGGCACCTTCACCACCGCCAGCGCCTGATCCCAATGCGCTAATCTCAGCGCAAGCCGACGCTAATCGGATCACACAATTTACGCCTTACGGAAACCTTCTGTTTGGCTCGGTCGGTGATCAAGGGCAGTTTGTGCAAGGCCCGGTGCCAGAAGACGGACAGGCTGCAGCTTTCACTCAAGAGACGCCGTTCCAAGCACAGATGCGTGCAGCCACAGAAGGCACCGGCTTGGGGCTTGGGAATCTGGCGTTTGAGCGAGTGACCGGACAGACTGTCATTGGTCAGAACCCAGATGGCTCACCAATCTTTGCCGATGACCCAGACTTTCAAAACCCGTTTCGTACGTCGCCAACCTTGGCTGGCATCACGGCCGCACAGGAAACAGATCCGACCGCTGGTCTGCAGGCGTTCCAGCAGAATATCAGCACTGATGCAGCCCTGCCCTCTGCGCTCGACACAAGCGGTCTGACAGCCCTTACAAGCGATCCAGAGGGCTTTCGCACGAACATCGAGCAAACGCTGTTCAACAGGCAGCTAGGCTTGTTGCAGCCAGAGTTCACGCGGCAACGGAACGTGCTTGAGCAAAACTTAGCAGACCGTGGCATCCCTATCACTTCCGAGGCTTACGATGACTCAATCAACCGCCTTGAAACACAGCAGAACGAGCAACTGCAGCGCTTGGCGCAGCAGGCCACACTGGCGGCTGGTCAAGAATCAGACCGCCTTGTGAACCAGGCACGCAACATCAGGGCGCAGCAGTTTGGCGAACAGGCAGCCACTGGTGAGTTTGGTCTAGCACGACAGGGACAAGCGTTCAGTCAAGCCGCAGCCAACACGCAGCTTGCAAACGCAGCCCGGCAACAGCAGATCGCTGACCAGCTCCTTAGCAATCAGATTGCGAACCAAAGCCGGCAGCGACAGATTGCTGAGAGACAGGCGCTGCGCGGTCAAGGCTTCAATGAGCTTGCAGCCTTGCTCGGAGGCCCACAGGTGCAGCAGGCCAGCTTTTTTGCACCCGGCTCTATCGATGTTTTGGGCGCGTTTGGCGCACAGCAAGCCGCACAGCAAAACGCTTTCAACCAAGCTATGGCCGCCCGTTCTGCAAATCTTGGCGGTCTATTTGGCCTCGCCGGCAATCTTGGCGCAGCTTACTTACTGGGGTAAAAAATGGTGCTACGACCACGCGCAATGCCTACGTTTCAGTTTCAACGACTGAACCCTGCTTTTCAATCTGACCCGCGCCGCATCCTCGGCCAGCAGCTCATGGGCCAGGGTGCCAGCACGGCCCCTGTCAGGACGCCTCTACAGGGGCTTGGCAGGCTCTCCAGCGCACTCGTTGGCGCTTACCTACAGCGCAACGCTTTAGACGCTCAGGCGCAGCGTGAGGCGCAGGCTACAGAGGCACTGATGGGTGCGCTGCCAGAGAACGTATCGCCGCAAATTCGCGCTATGGCTCAAGCCGCACCTGGCACGTTTGAGCCGGCACTAATGTCAGCCCTTTTACAGCCGACCACCCAGTCAAGCCTTGTAGACCAGGGCGACATGACGTTTGTGCAAAACAAGACCACAACCCCGCTGACCGGCGCAGAAAACATTAGCATTGGTAGTGTTGTGCAGCGCAGAGCTGCGCCAGTTACTTACACGACGTTGACGGAGGAACAGGCAAAAGCAGAGGGCTTTGACACAAGTAAAGGCCAAAAATATCAGCGTTCTAGTGCCGGTGCGACTAAGCAAATAGGGGCTACGCCTGCCACCACAAATATTACTGTGGACATGGCAAAAGAATCTAACAAATCTCTGATTGAAAAGTTTGAAAACTTAGAAACAGCGGCAACCGCCTCACGCACAGCGGTAGGCAAGGCAGATCAAATGCTTAGTCTATTAGATCAGGGAATAAATACGGGTTTTGGTGCTAGATTCGGGTTGGCTTTGCAACAAGCCGGACAGTTTTTTAACCCTAATTATGCCGTCAAGGAAATTGCTGGGAAAGAGAATTTTCTTTCAGCTTCAAATGAACTTGTTCTGCCGCGTGTAAAACAACTTGGTTACAATCCGACTGACGCAGATTTGAGTTTTATTAATCAGGCCAGTCCCGAATTAACCAAGTCAATTGCAGGCAACAGATTGATGCTGCAAACCATACGGATTGTCGAAGCAAGAAATATTGCACTGTTTCAAGAGGCCAACAGGTTTATTCAAAGCACAGTCACAGAAGCAGACCCCGCAGGCATCACTGATGACCCAATGGGCAGATTCAAACTTGGTGATCATTTGATGAAATTTCAGGAGAACAATCCGCTGTTTACTGAAGCAACTAAAACTTTGGAAGAAGAGTTCCAACGCATAACTGGCATTGCAGCAAGCGACGTGCAACCCGCAAGCGTTGTGGATGATTTGATTACGCGCGGACTTATTTCGGAGTAACGGCAATGAGCAAAAAAAATAATTTTGAAATGTTGCAGAAATACCGTGAGGCCTTAAACGACGCAAAATTTGATAACAAACTTACGCCTGAAGGCAGAGCAACTTTAGACGCCATAGATTCTGGTGCTTTTACAAGCCCTCGCGTTGCTAATCTTATTCAAGGACTGACCTTTAACACCGGTGACGAGATTCTGGGATATTTGCGATCTGCGGTCACGCCAGGTTTAAGTTACGATGACGCTGTTTTGATTGAGAGAGGACAACTTGAGGAAAGTTCTACGGAACGACCTGTGGCCTCAACAGTTGAACAGCTTATAGGTACGGCAGGCAACGTGGCTTTGACGCGAGGTGCGGGTGCGCGTGGCGTGGCAGGACAAATATTGCCAGGGATGGCTTATGGGGGCGCTTTTGGCTTCGGAGCAAGTGAAGGCACACCCACAGAAAGGTTGCCGGATGCCGCTGTTGGTGCAGCAGTCGGCGGTGTAACTGCACCAGCCGTCGAACTTGTGTCACGCCCACTTACTAATGTTGCAGGCAGTGTTGGGCGTATGCTGCGAGGTCCAAAAACACTCGCCAATCAGCAAGCGCGTGAACTGCTGAAAGAAGCACTTGAGAATGACGCGCAGTCGGTTGAAGAAGCTGTGCTGTATGTTCTTAACAAAAACACCACCGGCAAGCCTTACACACTGGCTGACCTTGGGCCAAACAGTCAGGCGTTGCTTGATGCTGTCAACGTTCTGCCTGGGCCAGGCAAGGGTTCAGCACAACGCTTTTTGCGTTTGCGTGACCAAGGCGTTTTGGGCCGTTTATCTACTGATCTGCAAGAGGCGTTTGGCAGTCGCGCAGCATTTTTTGATGAGTTTAAAGCGCTACAAACAGCACGCAAAACGACGGGCGATAGGCTCTATCAGCGTGCCTACCGTAAAAACGTGCGTATTAGTGGCGATTTAGAAAAAATATTCAGCCGCCCTGCGGTGCGATCTGCTTTGGATCGTGCGTACAACATTGCGGCAGAAGAAGGTGTGAATCTGCCAAAATTTAATGTTGGGACCAATGGCAAATTGATCGGACCACAAGGAAGTGTGGTTCGCACGCTGCCAACTAGATTTTTGCATTATGTCAAACGTGGCCTAGATGATGAGGCTTTTGCGGCGAAAGGCATCGCCAGCAACGCTGGTAAAGATTACTCTAGCGCAGTAGCTGGCACGCGCAGGGCGTTTCTTGAACTGCTGGATGATGCAAATCCTACATATCGAATTGCCAGAAATTACTGGTCAGGCAAGTCGGCGGTGATGGATGCCATGACCGAAGGCCAGAACTTTTTGCGTGCAAACCCAGAAGAGTTGGCTGATTTGGTTGGAGACTTTTCTCAATCTGAGTTAGAGGGGTTTCGCCTTGGTGCCATGCAGGGCATTTTGAACGAAATTGATAGCGGCGCAGAGCGCACAGCAGCGCAGCGTTTGGTCCGTAGTCCGATGCGGCAAAGATTACTGCGCTTGACCTTTCCACAGACTGAAGAGGGCAAGGTTGCCGCCGACAAGTTTCTGAATCGGCTGAATGATGAAATCATTATGCGTGACACTTCACGCGCCGTTTTAGGTGGCAGTCAAACAGCACAACGTGGCGAGTTTGTCAGTCGCATGAAAGAAGGCGCGGCACGCGACCCAGCCACCGGCCTTACAGATTTGGTGCGTCGTTCAATTAGCGCAGATTTCAAAGGGCTGGAAGACGCACAACTGCGCGAGGTAGCAAACCAACTGTCATCTATGTTGACAGCAACAGGCGAAGCAGACTTGCAGGCCATTCAACGTGATTTGCAAGGCAAGGGCATCAAAGCTGTCTTGAGAAAACACGCACCTTCTGTGTTGCCGCGCCTTACAAGACTGATTGTGAATCCGCAAGTTGCAGCCGCTGGCGGTGGCACCATGTCGTCAAGCGTAGGTGCTGGCGATGTGGCTCTTGAGTTGATGGGCAGAAACGTACCTTAGTGGCCCAGAAAAAGCTGGAGAGGTCTAGCGAGTTTGAGCGTTATGATCTTGACAATGATGGCGTCGTCTCTGACGCAGAAATAGAACGCGCACGCGAGATCCGAGAGACAGAAGATAAAAGCCGCAAACACCTAGCGCAGCTCCGGCTTGCCAGGTTCGCGCTCATTGGTATGGGCGTCTACACGATCCTGCTGTTCATGCCGTTCATACCCGACAGCCGCATCAAGCTACTGAGCGAGGTCAGCCCGTTGCTGTACATCTCGCTAAGCGGCGTTGTGGGCGCTTACATGGGGTTCACTCAAATGGGAGATAAAAAGTGATCCAAGCATTGATTGGGCCGGTGACTGGACTGCTGGACAAGTTCATCGAGGACAAAGACCAGAAGGCGCGGCTGGCGCATGAAGTCGCCACGATGGCACAGAACCACGCTCAGGAGCTGGCTAAAGGGCAGCTTGAAATCAATAAAGCAGAGGCACAGCACCGCAGCATCTTTGTAGCTGGCTGGCGTCCTTTTGTGGGCTGGACGTGCGGCATTGCCTTGGCGTGGCATTTCGTTTTAGCGCCCCTAACCATGTTTGTATGCGCCTACATCGGCGTCACTATTCCTGATTTGCCGACCTTCGATATGTCGTCTTTGCTGACAGTTCTGATGGGCATGTTGGGGCTAGGCGGTCTGCGTACCTTTGAGAAAACAAAAGGGATTGCCAAGTAATGCCGTTCTCCAAGTATTCCCCAAAGCAGAAGCGCCTGGCTGCCGCTGCCAAGCCGCGCAACAAAATCACTCGCGCTGACTTCACGGCCCTCAACAAGAGGAAAAAGAAAAAGAAGACGAGGCGCGCATGAATATTGAGCTATTGCGCGAACAGATTGCCAGCGATGAGGGCCGCGTGAACTCTTTGTATTTGTGCTCACTCGGGCACAAAACTTTGGGGGTGGGCCATCTCGTGACTCTTGATGATCCTGAGTGGCCGTTGCCAGTCGGCACAGAGGTCAGCGACGACCGAATCAACGAAGCGTTTGAAAGTGACATTGCGGTAACGATTGACGACTGCCGCATGATCTTCAAAGACTTTGACAATATGCCGGAGGAGATACAGCTCTGTCTGGCAAACATGGCGTTTCAGCTTGGCCGGCCGACTTTGAGCAAGTTCAAAAAGTCGGTGGCTTACGCCAACGAAGGCAACTGGTCGGCACTAGCTGACGAAATCCTCGACAGCCGCTGGGCTAAGGAGCAAACACCGCACCGCGCCTATCGCATAAGCGACCGGATCAGAGCCGTCGCAGATGGCTAGGACGCCTACTTGGCAGCGCTCGGCTGGCAAGTCTCCATCTGGTGGCCTGAACCGCAAGGGCAGGGCATCTGCACGCCGCCAGGGCATGAACCTCAAGGCACCCGTTTCAAGAAAGCAGGCAAAGCGCAGCCCAAAGGCCGCAGCTCGTCGCAAGTCCTTCTGCGCCAGGATGCTGGGCATGAAGAAGAAGCTCACCAGCAAAAAGACAGCGCGTGATCCTAACAGCCGGATCAACAAGGCGCTGAGAAAGTGGGATTGCTGATGAAGATGAAAAAGCTCACGGCACGCCAAGAGGCGGCATTGAAACGGCACAAGGTGCATCACACTGCCAAGCATATGGCCGAAATGAGACGTTTAATGCGTGCCGGAAAAACATTCAAAGAATCGCATCGAGCGGCGATGCGTAAACATGGAAAGTGAGGTTGACATGCCTGGAATGATGAAAATGAAAAAGGTGATGCCCAAGCGCAAGCCAAGGCGTGCGGCAGCAAAGAAGAAGAAGCCAGCAATGCGTCGCGGCGGTCGCATGGGGCGCATGAGCTACTAGATGCCCCGGCGTAAGTTCAAGCGCGTTCCCAAGGACAAAAACACGGGCCTACCGTCCAAGTATGTTCGAGGGGCGCGTAGTCCGTCGAAGCAGGCTGCAGAGATTAAGCGCACTGCAGCCGCCTATCGACGTGGTGAAAAAATTGATCTGAAAAAGGTGAATGAAGCTCGTGGCAACCAAGGCAAAAAAAAGACCCGCAAAAAAACGCGGCGGCGGTAGTTCTGACGAGGCTTTCCTGCGGAAGAAGGCAGCCGAAAGCCGGTTCAGTGTTTCAACTCTTCGTAAGGTTCTGCAGCGTGGCAAGGCAGCGTTTTTGTCCAGCGGTAGCAGACCAGGCACAAACATGACGAGCTGGTCGAGGGGCCGTGTGAATAGTTTTGTCAGTGGCAAGGGTGGGGCGCGTAAGGCAGATGCGGATCTGCTGAAGGGCGGCGCGAAGAAGAAAACGAAAAAAGCCTGACCGTACCCGACCGTACCTTGCCGTACCTTTTTCTGGCATATGCTAGCTCACTGTGTTAAACGTCTTTTTGCGAAAAATGACGGTTTTCAGCGGTTTTTGACGGATGAGCTACGCAAAAAAGCGGCTTCGGGAGCAGGGGGTCGGAGGTTCGAATCCTCTCGCTCCGACCAGCATCATCCATCAGAAATCTTTGGATAAATAGCCGTCAGGGTTTTCGCCTTGGCGGCTGTTTTTTTGGTGACCGTACCGAAAACCGTACCTTTTTTGTGTTTTATGCTTGTCGTTGAACGATAAGTGCCTTATATTAAGAGGGTAAGAGGAACACAGGGAGACACGACGATGACTACACTGCTTGAAAAGATTGATCGCTTCGCCGTCGAGGTGATTGGCCAGAAAGATTGGGATGCCGGTATTGATCTGGGCGTTGTCTGTGATTGCTTGCGTGAAGACATGGCAGACCCCGCCGATGATGCAGATGCAGCCTCATGCCTGACCATGACAATTTGTGATGATCGCCCGCTGCTTGAGCCTTGGCTCGACGCCATCATCGCAGAAATCAAAAAGGCGGTGGCCTAACGGCCCCGCCAACTAGGGAGATCATCATGGCTAAAACAAAGTGGCTTTTGCCGGTTCGCCAACGCAAGGACGCAGGCACCTGGTTCATCGATGCACGCAAGATCGGCCTATCTCAGAAGTATGTGCCAGAGGGTATGCAGCTCTGGACAGAGGATGAAGCTGGCCAGGCTGCGAATCACCTGTGGTCGGATCACAACCGTGGGCTGGTCGTCAAAGCTGATCCGGTCACTATCGGCCAAGAAGCTGCCGATGACTTCCTGGCATTTGTCAAAGGCCGAGCTGAGGTGGGCGAGATCCAATCGACCACCTTTGGCGAAACAGAACGCAACCTTGCCTTTGGCCTGGCGATCAAGATCGACAATAAGCCCATTGCCAAGCACGACCTCGGTAAGCTCATCACCCGCGAGACTTTTGAGCGTGTCCGGTTGGCTATCCTGAAGGCTGTGCGTGATGAGGGCAAAAGCGCATCCACACAGCAGCACCGCGTAAAGGCTCTCAAGCACTTTTTCAACTATTGCTGGGGCAAGGGCTGGATCACGCGCAACCCAATGGACAAGATTCGCCTGACACGATTCGGTGAATGTTCTGATCGCGCTCCGCGCATCCAAGCAGAAACCATCCAGCGCCTTGTGCGTGACGGCTTGGTCGGGGAGACGCTGGTCAGCCGTGCAATGGTTGCGGTCGCACTCGCAACCGGTATGCGCCAGGGTGAGCTGCGCGGCCTGCAGTGGCAGGACATCAACTTTGACGCTGAGGAAGTTCGCATTGATCGCGCTGTGAAGAAGGACGGCAAGATCGGCCCACCCAAGACTAAGGCTGGCTTCCGTACCATCGACATCGAGCCAAATGCACTGCAGCTTGTGCGTGAGTGGAAAATGCAGTCACCTCACAGCCTGCCGACAGACTTCGTATTTGCGACCGCTGCCGGCCTACCCAAAGCATACAAAACGCTTCGCGCACTGATGGATCGGATCTGCAAGCGTGCAGGCGTGCAGCGGACTCTGTGGGGCGACATGCGCCACTTCTTTGCCTCAACGCAGCTTAGCAAGCTGGGTGAAGACTGGCCTGAAGTGTCTCGGCAGATGGGCCATGAAGACGAGGCGTTCACGATGCGCCAGTATGGTCATTATGTGAAGAACGCTGACAAGAAGGCCAAGGTGAAGAACAACATGGCAGAGGCGATCTGGGGCAAATGAGAAGGGGCGCTATCGCGCCCCAACCACTAGATTCAAGAATCGCTGCCACAATGTTGGCGGCGTTTTCTTTTTGCGCCACCATGCTTTCATGGCCTCACTGTGCGCCGCTCGTTGCGCAACTGTCCACGTCCTGGGCATTTTGTCCTCCCGATAGTCGATTGATTTCTGCACGCGGGATGTAAAACTTTGAGCCATCCTGCACTGCCTGGATGATGCCTTGCTCGATCCAGCGCTTAACCCTGCGCCGCTCATTGTCGTTGTATTGACCAAGGAGAAGCACGCACGCCTCACTCAAGGGCAACAAAGCCTGCTTAGCCATTCTTGGCCTGCTGATAGCTGAAGCCGCCCTGCGGCTGCTGGAAACCCTGAGCTGGCTGTTGGGGCGCTGGCTCTTGAGCCGGGAAGCCCTGCGGCGCTGGTTGCTGTTGCGGCTGCTGCTTTTGCCCCTCATACGGATCAAGCACGTCGTTAAACATCTTGGCCTTTGCCACGTCCTCGTAACGGTCGTTAACCTTCTTTTGTATTGAAAAGCCTGGGCGCTCTCCAGTTGAATGATAGAACGCCATCACGGCTTCCAGTAGCGCAGGATCGGTGATGTTCAGCCAGCAGCTCATACTAACGCGATCAGATACACTGAACCCGCTCACAAGCTGCAGCTTGCCGTTTTTGAAGTCAGGTGCTGCCATTTTGAATCTCCTTCTCTTTTTCTTGCCACACACTGTAAAGACGCTGAAAGGCGTCAGTATTTTCATTTTGCAGTCGCGTGATTTCGGCCGCGTTGTCTTGGTTCCACTGGTTCAAAGCCACTAAGGTCTTCTTGCTTTTGATTTCGGCCTCTAATTCTTCAGGCGTTTTTGAACTTACTTCTGGCACTACGCCGTCAACGCCGTCTTTTGGTGCCGGCAGGTGAAAATCAGGATCGTCTTTTTCACCAGTGGAAATCATCAGCAAGCCGCGCAGATATTGCTTGAGTGCATAGCTCTGAGCTGACCCGCTGGTCTGCGCCCCAGTCAGGGGCAGCATCACATCCATGCCCACTTCATCTGTGCTTTCGCCAGACTTGTGGCACGTCTGGATGATATAGCTGAACTTGCACCAGAGCTTGTTGCTGCCAGCCATAAATGTTTCAGCACCGGTGCCACTGATGTTCACATACAGACCTTCAGCCGCCATCATTGGTCGGCACAGCTCTAGGAAGTCATCAATTGACGCAAAATTGTAGCTGCCGTGTGCATTTTTGTGTTCTTTAGCCAGCTTCGTGACGTTGCCCATCGCTGTAGAAATGGCAGCGTTGATGTTGCTACGCTCAGTCATCCATTGTCTCCAAAAACTCACGACCGGCTGCTGTGATCTGCCAGACGACCTCTTTGCGACCACGGTCGTTTTTCTCTCGGCGCTGGCTGTCTTCAACCAGCTTCATGCGGTCAAGCTCTGTCAGGCGAGGTTTCACGCTGTAGATCCAAGCGCCCATTTTTTGGGCCACCTGACTGCCAGTCAGCCCTGCCGGCGCGTCTCTGAGGGCTGTGAGAGCCTTCAGCCGCAAGCCGGTGACTTTAGGGGCCACAAACTCTGCAGCCTCGATTTCTGTGTCTCTAGCATCTTTGTGGACGTTGGGGCCGGCGCGACCAGGCCATTCAAGCAAATCTTGTTGCACCATCTCAGCCCCCCAACAACGAAAGAAGGACGACAAAGCACCAGAGACAGAACAGGTTACAAAGAGACAGCCAACCACGACGCCCATGACCCGCAGCGCTTCGCGCAAACGGCTGTACGGACGCAGGGGACGGCCAGCTTCATCAACGTGAAGCCAGATAAGGTTTCTGTTCATCGGAACCCCCATGCTGTTTTTGCTTGTTTGAGAACCTCGGGACGGACATCCCAAGCCCAGAAATGGCCGAAATCAGGCTCGACCAGCGTTAGCAGCTCCTCAACGGAATCTGCCTTTTTAAGAAGGTTTTCACGCACCTGGCATTTTGCGGTGATCTGGTTCAGCGCGGCCTGCATACCCTCAGTGGTGAGGCGATCACAGTTGGCGGCGCTGAAGACGCGGTGGCCCTTGGCATTTGCGTAAACGATAAGCTGAGGCTTGCCTGTGGCAGACCAGTATCCAGCGACCTGGCAAATGTGCGACCAATCAGGATTTGATGGTAGGCTTGTTGCTGATTTGCCGTTCTTGGCCTTGATATTAATCTTAGACCACTTGGTCTTTAATTCAACCTGGCCACTAAAGTCTGGAAAACCGCTGTAGGGCAGCTCCAACCCCGGCAAGCGGGTCAGCACTTCGCTCTCGCCGGTAATTCGGTTCAGCCCCAGCTCACGATGAGCTGCCATTACGCCCTCAACAGCGTGCTGCGCTACATCTGCCAGCTCATCACGGTTAATTGACGCTTTGTCAGCATCTTTGCCATGATCCCATTCACGCGGCTGGTATTCATCCATTGCAGCAATGCCGTGACGCAACGCTTCATCAAAAGTCATGTCATCGACAAGGTGCTTGTTGGCAATGTCCTGCACGACACGGCCCGCCATCATGTTGGCGTTGTCGTCTTTATAGATTTCGATTAGCTGCCTGGCGTAGTCCTTATCCCCAACAATCTCATCTTTCAGGATCTGCCAGCATCTGTTTACAAGTGGGCGAATTACGCACTTATCGTAAAACTTTTTGCAAACAGGCACAGATTCCGGGTTGGAATGATGGAAATAATGTTTTTCAGTCGCCCAAGTGGGCAGAATTGTGAAGGACATAGAAAAACCCCAAGACAATCACCTTGTCTTGAGGTTTATCACGCCTTGTCGTAAATCGACAAGCTATTTTTGTTTGTCGTTAATCACAATTTGCAGTTCTCGCATATCGGGCATCATAAAATTAATGATATTTGGTGTGGCCCAATCCAGCTTTTGACCATCGATCCTGCGGCCGACCTCTGGGTTGTCGATGGTGTATAGATTGCCTGGCTCTGGAAATATATTGCCGCACAAAATGTCAGAGCCATGCTCGGTCGGCCCATTGCTGAGCTTACACCAGGAATGTCGGCCGATTGCGTCCTTTGAAATGCGATTTTCATCTATGGGCGCGCGATCCATGAAACAGATAGCGCCGTTCCAGTGTGACCATCTGCCGTAATAATCGTCATCAGTTGAAAAAACGACAGCATAATTCCTGTGAAATTGAGCGTGGCCGTAGACTTTGCCGCGCGGCGCTTCTGGTGTGATATCTCGCAAAAGGTTTTCGTTTGCATCAATGTATGTGAAGCCAATGATGTCGGCCGGCTGTTGCACAAAAAGGACTTGCTGCGGTGTGCAGTTCAAGATTTTTGCATAATGCTCGGCATCTGCAAGGGTGATGTTGGTGTGGCCATTGACCTGGCGTGACAAATTCTCAGGAGTGATGCCCTTCAAGGCAGCAACTTCGCGCTTCGTCATGTTCGCCTGACGGATCATTTGATTAAGGTTATTCGGCATAGGAATCATAGTAATCACCCTGTCGCTGAATGATAAGCTAAAACATCAATAAGCTACCTTGTCACTCAACGTCAAGCACGTTATTGTCCTGTGCATGACACTTGATGATTGGCGAAATGAACAGGGTTGGTCGAAATCGCTGCTGGCGCGTCAGCTTGGTGTGCCGCAGACCATCACTGTCACGCGTTGGTGCCACCCCCTCGATGATCCGAGGCGGTCTGTGCCAAACCCAGATTATATGCAGCGCATCATCAACCTGACTGGCGGGAAGGTCACACCTAACGACTTCTTCCCGATGCAGGCAGATGGGTAAGGCGTCACGCGATAAAGGCTACAGGGCCGAGAACAGCATCCGCAAGAAGTTGGAAGCCAACGGCCTAGACTGCTACCGCGTCCCGCTGTCTGGCGGCGCCGCCATCAAAAATGACCTGGTGATCCGCAAGGGTGACCCGCTGCCAGTTGACCAGTGGGAGCTAGAGGTCAAGTGCCGCGCTAACGGCTTCAAACAAATTTACGACTGGATGGAAGGCGCTGATGCGCTGGTGCTGAAGGCTGACCGTAAGCCTGAGCTAGTGGTGCTTGACCTGGATGACTTCTGCCTTCTGCTGCGGGGCCAGGATGGCTAGGGGCTTCAGTACCATGCTGGCGCGGAAGATCCGCATCTCAACAGTGCCAGGTGAATGGCGCGAGGTGCTGGAATGTGAGCATTGCGATGCTCAGGGCGAGTGTGAGGTTGAGATCGCTGTGCCGGATTATATGCGTGGGGGCGATCTGACAACAGGGCTTGGCCAGTGTCCTGTCTGCGAGGGCAGGGGCCATGTAGAACTGCCAGAAGATGACGATGATGACCAGGGATGAGGCATTGGCAGATGCAGATCGTGAGATCAGCCGGCTCATCGCTGACGGACGCGGCCTGTTCTACATAGCCGAGCTGTACGGCGTGCCAGTTCGGCGCCATCAGTCAAAGTATTTTCCCAGCATAGATGCAGCGCACCTAGCGTTGCCAAGCTACCTACAGGGACAGCCTGGGACGCTGACGCTGGACTATCTCAGAGAGCAACTAGCAGACCTGGTGATGAGCATTGAAGCAACAAGACAGCAGGACAAACCAGTGCGCCGCTTGTGGCCACACTCATTGGATCAAGGAAGGGACGTGGGTCATGCTGGCCAGCGGCCACTTCATCTGCGCCAGAGAGCAATGCCACCTGGCCATCAGAGGGCAGCAGGATGATCGAGCAAGGGGATGGAACGATGGAAAAGCGGGAGAAGCTGGGCCAGTGCGTCAAGTGCGAAACAGCCCTGGTTGACCCTCACCAGTGCCGCGTCTGCGGCTTGCGATTCGGAACGCAAGCCCGCCCCACAGCTATATATGGCGTTGTTAATGACCCTAACCAAAGGCCAGATCAAAAGCCATCTAAGAACCAAAAATCTTGATTAAAAAAAGCGCTATCGAGAGCGCGTAAGCGAGGAGATTGCTTAAGCAATGATTTTATCGAGGCCCGAAAATCCGTCAAGTGAAAAATTGCAAAGGCAACGAGTTCAACAACTTATAGGCCGCGTAGCGAAAAGGGCGAAACACCCTTATCGCACTGCCGTCGAGAAACGGAAGAAGAATGACTTCCTCGTCAGACAGCAAAAGGTCTTCGCCTCACTGCAGGAAATGCACAGCCTCGACCGCTACAAGCAAATCCGCAAAGCCTACTGGCATATGGGGCCGTTCCAACAGCGCAAGTTTGTCGATCACTGGGAGACATATTTCTATGAACGTAGAACAGCTACACGACCTGTTTCTCCAGGCAGCAGAGACTGACAGGCGGCTGCCGCCGGCAACCCGCAAGCAAAAGCTAAGCTCGTGGCCAGACTACCCGCTGGACTGGCACGGCTACGGCTGGACACAGATCGGGCCAACAAGACTGCACCCAACCTCAAAGCAGATCAGTGACTTTGATGAGGCCATGCGCCTCACAAGCATCATGCCAGAAGACGACCGCCGCCTGGTCTGGGCTGTAGCGCACAGCGCTGCGTTCAGAGCCAGAGGACCAGCATGGAAGAAGATAGCAATTATGCTGAGCCTGCATGATCCTCGGAAGGTGAAGCGGAACTACATGGACGCTCTTTTGACCTTAACCTTAAAGTTGCGCAAAGAAGCATGATTTTATCCATTGTTTCGTGTTCTTCTAAGTCTGAGCAAAGGCTGTTCAAAGTTACTCCGCAACGATCATCAGACAATATGTCAACGGCTTCTTGCAGCAAAGCTCCAGCGCGCATCAAGGCTTCAATTCGATGTTCGCGGTCTGCTGGCGATAAAACCAGCTCAAGCATAAATGTCTGACAGTCGCTTAACTTGCAGCGCCCATATTCACTTAACAAGGTCTCGTAAATAGCCTCATGTTGCTTCTCGTTCATTGCCACTCTCCTGTCGTTGAACGACAATGAAGATAAGCAATGCGGCAAGCTCAAGCAATAAAATATATCAAGGTGGTTGCAAGTGTCTCTAAATCTGGTATCGTTCCTGTAGACTGCAACCAGATGTGGTTGCGTGCAACCAAGGTTCCCCATAATGCGAAAGTACCAGCCGGCCCAAGTCGATTGGGCTGAGATAGAGCAACGCATCCAGGCAGGCGAGAGCTTTAACGCAGTTTCCAAGGATTACAGCGTCTCACGGCAGGCCATACAGAAGCGATGCCAGCGTGAGGGATGGATTAGCGACAAGCCGCTGACGGTTGCAATCAAACGGCAGCAAAGGGAGTTGCAGGTTGCAACCATGCAACCAGATGCAACCAACCAAGCGGTTGCAACAGTGCAACCATCGTCACCAGTGATTGCCAGAGACGACAAGAAGGCTGGAGTGCTAGAGCTATTGCGAGATGGCGTGCCAAAGAAGCACGCGGCGCAAGTGGTTGGAGTGCATGAGACAACGCTGCATAGGTGGATCTCTGAGTGCGAGAACTTCGCCAGTGAGGTACGCGCAGCAGAAAGCGCTGCTGTCGCTCTCAGGGTGCGCCGGATCGGCCGGGCCGGAGAGCGCGACTGGCGAGCCGATAGCTGGTTTCTTGAACGAACTCAGAGGGATAGCTTTGGCAGCGACAATGCAAAAGGCGGCGCTGTAAACGTCCAGATCAACATCGAGCGCGACTCAAAAGGTACGGAGCCGGTACGGATAGAGTCTATCGACTAGCGCAAACCCTTGCTGGGCTTGCGTTACAGCGTAGACGACCTCCTGCTTACGAGGCATTTCTGACACGATGGCCCCCTGGGCCTGACCCCCGCCGGGCCGGCTTGCGCGGCG
>FUFK010717438.1_pt1 | contig 43803 bp, 37 predicted proteins | sample 1021851 | NCBI WGS metagenome assembly FUFK01 (sample SAMEA51879418, study PRJEB19060) | metagenome
CGGCGACGCCTCGGTGGGCGGCCCTTCGGTGCGCGGCTCCGGCGTCACAGGCNCCTTGCNCCGCGGTACGCCGGGACGTGTCACCGCCGAGCAAGGCGCGCAGATCCCCNGGCCCGCCGCCGCCCTGGGGCGACGGCGCCGGGGCGTCAGGCTTTTTTGCCGGGGCGCGGGCCTCCCCGCCCGGCAGCACGCCACGCGGGGAGAACAGCACCATGCGCAGCAGGATCATTTCCAGCGCCGCCCGCGCGTCCGGGGCGTCCTGGATATCCCGTCGGCCGCGCAGCGCCACATCGTAATAGAGTTGAATCTGTTCCGCCTGGAAGCGCTCCGCCAGGCCCGCCATGGCCGGGTCGGCGCCCTCCCCGCCCAGCGCCTGGATCACCGCCAGCTCGTGCAGGGCGGATACCAGCTCATCGAGCAGGGCCAACTCGTCGGGCGCGTGCTCGGCGATCGCCGCCAGCCCCTGCAGCACACCGGCGGCTTCGCCACCGGCCAGCGCTTCCAGCAGGGTATGTACATGGCCCCGGTCCACCGTGCCCAGCATGGCGCTCACCGACTGGGCGGTGAGCTGCTCGCCGCCGAACGAAATCGCCTGGTCGGTGAGGCTCAGGGCGTCGCGCATGGAGCCCTGCGCCGCCCGGCCCAGGGCCAGCAGCGCCGGCTCCTCGAAGCGGATCATCTCGCGCTCGAGCAGGGCTTTCAGGTGGCCGGCGATCTGCTCGGCGGGCAGCGCCTTGAGGCTGAACTGCAGACAGCGGGACAGCACCGTCACCGGCAGGCGCTGGGGATCGGTGGTGGCGAGCAGGAACTTAACGTGCGGCGGCGGCTCTTCCAGGGTCTTCAGCAGCGCATTAAACGAGTGCGCCGAAAGCATGTGCACCTCATCGATCAGGTACACCTTGTAGCGGCCCCGGGTGGGCGCGTACTGCACATTCTCGAGCAGCTCGCGGGTGTCCTCCACCTTGGTGCGGCTGGCGGCGTCCACCTCGATCAGATCCACGAAGCGGCCCTCGCCGATTTCCTCGCAGGTGGGGCAGACCCCGCACGGGCGGCTGCTGACCCCCTCTTCGCAGTTCAGACAGCGGGACAGGATGCGCGCGATGGTGGTCTTGCCGACCCCGCGGGTGCCGGTGAACAAATAGGCGTGGTGCAGGCGGTCCTGATCCAGCGCGTGGGTGAGCGCCCGGGACACATGCTCCTGGCCCACCAGCTCGTCGAAGGTGCGCGGTCGATATTTGCGGGCGAGAACCTGGTAACTCATCGCTCTCCAGCCAAAGGGCTATCCGGGGCTTCGGGGGAAAGCCGTATGCTAGCGAATCTGACCGGTTTAAGACAGCGGGAGGGGCGTGACGGGGGAAGAAATTGGAGGCCTTCCCGCCAGCCGCACCCCGGCACACGAGTCCACTGCTACCGTTGCTCCCTTCCGGGCCTGGCGGGGTTTACAGTTTGTCGTTGCGGGGGGACCAGCGGGTCGGCCATAACGCGCTTTTCAGCGAGCGCGCATTGTGGCCAAAGGCCGGATTCTTTGCAAGCGCGGCTCAGTCGAACGGGCTGAAAGAATCCTCGCGGCCCACTTCCCGGGCCTCGCCGTGGCTGTCGTNCATCACCCGCACGATGCGTCCGGCCTGGGCGTCNTCATCGGCGTCCACCATCACCAGGTACTGGCCCTTNTCCACCTCGCGCCAGTAGGGCCGNAGGTGGTGGTTGCGCGATGAAATACCGAAGATNCCNCCCATCCAGGCGCCGAAACACAGGCCGAACAAGGTGGTGACCGGCACCACGCTCACGGACAGCTGCCAGCCCCAGGGGTCCATGCCGGCGAGCNTGAAGCCCANCACGATGCCGGCGATGGCGCCNATCAACGCGCCCAGGAAGCCGGTATGCATGATCTCGGTGTCTTCCCAGATGGTGGTGCCGTGCACCTTGGCCGCTTCCAGCGGCCCCGGGTCGCGCCCCAGCACGTGTANCCGTCCGGTGTCGATGCCGGCGCGGTCCAGATCCCGGGAAATATGCTGCACGCTGTCGATCGACGCGGTCAGATAATAGAGCCGTTTCATGATGCTTNTCCCTGTCACCTTGGGTCGGCCCGGTACCGCCCACTCCGGGCCGCTCAAAATGATTGTGCTACCGGCGCGGCGGAGAGCGGAGTGAAGAAGCTAGANCGCTTTGCTATATCCGCAAGACGGTCATATCGAAACGGGATAAAGGAAAAGGGCCGGCTTGGGCCGGCCCTTCAGGGGTTTCAGTGCGGTTCCCCGATCGGGATCTGGCGCGGCTTGTGCTCCTCCGGGACCACCCGGGACAGGTGCACGATCAGCAGGCCGTCTTCCATGGTCGCCCCTTCCACCTGAACGTGGTCGGCGAGCCGGAAGCTGCGTTCGAAACCGCGGCGGGCGATNCCCCGGTGCAGCCAGGTACGCTGCTCCGTGTCCTCTTCCGCCGGTTTACCGCTGATGCGCAGAAGATTCTCCTGCACGGTGATGTCCAGATCNGCGCGGCTGAAGCCGGCCACCGCCATCACCACCCGGTANGTACCNTCGCTTTCNCGNATNATGTCATAGGGNGGGTANCCGTTGGACTGGTCCGACCGCANAGCNGTCTCCAGCCAGTCGTCGAACCGNTCGAAGCCCACGCTGTGCCGGAAAAGGGGTGCCAAAGTATTCATCACGTTACCTCCATAGCATCGTAAGCGGTCCCCGCAGGCGACCGCGCAAACAATCTTCAAGTAGGTGTGACCACTTTAGCCGGCTGTTCGTCACGGTGACNTAGATAGGGTCACCCAAACGGATTTCAAGNCTTTAGAGANGGGATTAACGGGGCGGATCGGGACGGTCCGCGGTGCTGTTGTTACANCGGAACCAGCCGGCCACGGAGACCCTCTGCCGGCGCGCTTCCAGTACCTCGTGGGGAATCCGGTCGCTGAGNAAGCACACCAGGGTACCGGCGCGGGGTTCCACCTCGGTGGCCGGGTGAATCGCGTCCGGNTCGGCCCAGATACGNAGGCGGCCGCCCTCCTCGCTGCGCCACTGGTCGTTCAGGTAGACCACCACGGACAACACCCGNCCGTTGCGACCGTTGAANGCGTCCAGGTGGCGCCGGTAAAACGCCCCGGGATCGTACACCGCGAAGTGNGATTCGAGATCGAACAAGCCCATGAACAGCTGCCGGTTCACCGCCAGGCGCAGTTGCTCGAACTCGCCCAGCAGACGGCACTGGGCCAGCGTGGACCCGTCCANCCACAGGGTGCGGTCACGGCGCACACGGGCGTTGTGCTGGTGCTCGCCGCGCCGGCCGATGCCGGCGCTCTGGAATTCACCGCGCCGGTCACGCAGCAGGGCCTCGCGGCGCAGGGCGCGTACCAGGTGGGCGGGGAANTAATTGGGCGCCACGGCGTACTGCNGGGCCACCAGATCATCGATCAGNCGCTGGCAGCGGGGGCTGCCGCCGTCGAACAGATCAGCGTGATTTTCCAGGGCGGGTTCCTCGGAAGGCGAATGCCGTATTAGTGCAACGAGCCCGGTTCGGCGGGCGGGATCTCGTCGTCGGGCCAGAACAACCAATCGGCCTGCTGGGAATCTTCCAGCAGTTGCACGGTGGCGTCCAGCGTCGCCTGCACGAAATAGAGAAACTGCTCGAAGGTGACGCCCCGGCGGCCCAACAGCAGGTCGCAGGCGACCAGCCGCGGCATGGAGTCGTCGTTCACATCCAGGAACAGCTTCAGCGAGGGGTAGTCCATATTCAGCCGGGTAAGGTCCGCCTGCACCGTGAACAACGCCGCCGGCCTGACTTCCAGCTCGGTGGAGAACAACACCCCGTCNTCTTCCACGAACAGACGCGCGTCCACCACCCCTTCCCGGCCCTGCAGTTCGGAAAGATGCAGGCCATGGCACTGGTCGCAGATATAGTGTTGGATNTTGGCCTGTTCCAGCCAGCGCGTGACTTGCTCCGCATCCGGCGTGACCACCGTCAGCATCGGCTTNCTCCTTCTGTTCAGGGGGCGCATCATCCGGCATTCGCANCCTAAAGGAAAGAGGTCNCCTCGGAAAATCGGCCCACTTGCGCCGCCGGGTGGAACGGTGGTTATGATTCNGCAAACTCCCCNACAGAGAGAGACAATGACAACAACTTACGTGGCCTTCCGCTCCAGCGACGACCTGCACCAGACCACCGACGGCTTCATCCAGCGCATGCGCGNCGGCGCCAGCAANCCCGAGCCCAAGGTGGTGGAAAAGATCATGACCACCTTCATCGANGAAGCNCTGGACGCCTTCTTCCTGCAACCNGCCGCCATGTCCGGCCTNAGCGGCACCCAGAAGCGCCTGGTGCAGGTNGCCTCGGACACCATNTCCAAGGCCACCCGCCTGGTGATCGGCCGCAGNGCCCGCAAAATGGACCTGGAACANAACAANGCCGCCGCNGAATACATGGATGAGATNCGCTTCCCCGGCCCGGACCNNGCCTACTGGTACGTGGCCTTCCCGATCAGCGACCCGCTCGCCGCCCAGGGGCGCGNTCTCGCCGACATGGCCGAGGACGGNACCACCAACGCCACCGCCCGCGACGAGATGGTCGCCTACCTGCGCGGCGTCACCGACGAAGCGCTCAAATGGTATTTCAACAAGCCCATCGCACTGCTCGGTTTCGGCCCCATCCTGCGCAAGGTCGCCGACGTGGGCGTGGACACCACCCGCCGGGCCAGCTATGGCGTAATCAATAAGGTGATCCCCAACCTGGACGACGAACAGTTCCTGCAGTCCGCCGTGTACTACCGTTCCATGCAAATCACCCGCTAGGCCGACGGCCGTCCCGGCGCCGCCNGGCGGCGCCCGGGTTTCATTCCGNTTCNNAAATAAAACGATTTGATAACAAACACTTACGCTCGTACCGGGAGCGGAAGGAACGTCACTAAGTTTTTACAAAANTGCTTATACAACGGATTGCGCAGCGCGCAAGCGGCTCTCTACTATCCCCCTAGTACCACGAATAACGAACCGAGGAGTCAGCCGTGTCACTGCGCCACGCTATTCTTGTCCTACTGCAAGACCAAGAAGCCAGCGGCTATGACCTCGCCAGGGAATTCGCCAACAGCATTGGCCTGGTGTGGAATGCCACCCACCAGCAGATTTACCTGGAACTGGGGAAGCTTAACGAGCAACACATGGTCAGTTTTCGCCATGTACCGCAGGAGGGGAAGCCGGACAAAAAACTCTACAGCATCACGGAGGACGGACGGCAGGAGTTGATCCGCTGGCTAAAGAAGCCGGCCGGGCCCGCCCGTATCCGCGACGCCTTCATGGTCAAGGTCGCGGGAGGACAACTGGCGGACTCGGGCGCACTACTGGGGGAATTGGAACAATTGTCCAAACAACGACGGGAACGACTCGCCACCTTTGAAGCCCTGGCCCAGCGCCTGGACGAACAGGGCCGCGAAGAGAACCTGTACAGCTACCTGACGGTACGCCGTGGCATCCTCGATCAGCGCGCCTGGCTGCAATGGGCCGAGGAAGTCCGTCAGGCCCTGGAACACGCCTCGGTGGGCCTGCCCACCTCGTGAGCGACCCGGCGACCCTCGCCGGGGAGCTGGCATGGCTGACTCAGGCGCCGCCGCTGATCACACCACCACCCGGCTGTGACAGCGCCGACGCCCTCCTCCGGCAGTGCGCCGGCGAACCCGGCGTACTCCGCCGGGCCGCCGGCACCCTCGCCGAACAACCCCGCCCGCGCCGGCTCGGCCAGCACTTCGAAAACCTGGTCGCCGCCGTTCTCCAACACAGCCAACGCTACCGCCTGGTGGCCCGCAACGTGCCCCTGCGCCTCAATGGCAAAACCCTCGGCGAACTGGACATGCTGGTCGAGGACCGGGACACCGGCGAACTGATGCATTGGGAACTGGCGCTGAAGTTCTACCTGGGCTTGCCCGGCGAGCCGGAAGAACGCGCCTGGCCGGGACCGAACAACCCCAAAGACCAGCTCACCCGGAAAATCGATCACCTGTACCATCAACAACTGCCGCGCAGCACCGAAGCCAACCGTGGCGGGCCTGCTGGCCGAACAAGGCCTGCACGTCGATCGGCGGCTGTTACTGACGCGCGGACGGCTTTTCTATCCCGCTGATGGATCAGCGACACCGCCCGCGGAGGTCACGGACAAGCATGAACGGGGAACGTGGCGATACGGCCCGGCGCCCGATCAGGCGGCCGTGATACCGCACGGACTCTGGCATTACCCTGCCGGCTACCGCACCGAGGCCGGGCCAACGGACCGCCCCGCTGATGGAAGAGCCTCAATGGTTCTGGACGCGACCGGCGAACCGGTATTTGTTCTCGGTGAAACGTCCTACGTGCAGTGATCGTTTTCACCTGACATTCCTGCAGACGGAGCTCGCGGAACGGCGCGACTTTATAGAAAATAGCGAAGCCCCAGCAAAAATAGAGCAAGATAAGTCAGAAACCCAAGCCCATACACCACCCACCAAATTCCACATGTCGGGTCCACTTCAGGCCTCTGGGAAAACCAGAAGCTCAGCGGCGGCGTATGCTTTCCCCTTATAATATTTACGAACAGCAGGAGGAGGTAAAAAGAAAACGCAGCCAGTAAGAAGTAATCTTTATTCACCGTTTATCCAACCCCCAAACAAAAGACCAAACTAAAAAATAACGGCTTTCTGATAAGCTCTCTTAATGGTGCTATGCAAACCCTTAAACAACGATGCCCCAACTGCTTTACCCTATCCGAGCTGTGACACCGGACGCCAGAGCCACCAACCGAAATTCTAGACATAGTGCAACCAAATCGACCTTTTGTCGGACAAGGGTCCCAAGTTTCTTGCCGCAGGGATCGTGCGGCTTTATGTTCACTCCCACTATCGCCCGCAAGAGCCCTCGTCGCCTATGACCCAAGCCCCTCCGAACCCGTCACTGGTGGACGACCGCGGCCGGATTCACACCGGATTGTTCGAAGACACTGTTTCCTCCATCAACGGCCGCGACTACGACTACCGCACGCCGCTCGGCAAGCGGGCGTCCCGGCGGGCGCGGCACTTTCATTACAAGCAGTTCCAGTACTTCGGCGTGGTCAGTGATGAACTGCTGATCGGCTGCGCGTTCGCGGATACGGCGTATCTGGGGATGGTGTTCTTCTACGTGTTCGACACCCGCAGTGGTGAATTGCTTGAACACACCTGGCGCTCGCCGCTGGGGCGGGCGCTGACGTTGAGCGATTCGCCGGTGGACGGCGAGAGCCGCTTCCGGCAGGGCAAGGTGGATATCGCCATGGGCTACCACCAGGCGCCGGACGGCACGCGCCGGAAGTCGCTGACGGTGNCGATGCCGGGGTTGNATCTNNAGGCGGCTCTGCATGAGCCGGCCGGGTATCANCCNATGTCGCTGTGCACGCGNACCGGCATNAACGGCTGGACCTACGCCAANAAGGTGGCCGGTGTGGATGTNTCCGGGGAACTGCGTCGTGACGGCGACACGCTGGATCTGGGNACGNTGACCGGCGCCGGNGGCCACCANGATTTTTCCGCCGGNTATATGCGNCGNGANACNTTCTGGAACTGGGCCTGTTTGTCGGGTCGGGTGAAGGGNCGCCGGCTGGGGCTGAACNTGTCCTGCGGNGTGAACGAGACCAGTGTCAATGAGAACTGCGTGTGGGTGGACGGCCGGCGGATCAAGGTGGACGGCACCGCGTTCGCGTATGATCGCGACGATCTGACACNGCCCTGGCGGGTGGACAGCCGGTGCGGTCAGGTGGCGCTGCGGTTCACGCCGTTGGGCAGCCACCGCGAACGCCTGAATCTGGGTCTGTTCGCCAGTAATTTCCAACAAATTTTCGGGCGCTTCGACGGCGAGATACGCGTCGCCGGCGAACCGCCCCTGGCCGTGCACGGGCTGCACGGCTTCGTCGAGGAGCAGTACGCCAAATGGTAGACGACCATCGCGAGAGCAACGACACCGGGCCGGCCGACGCCGGCNCACCCCATCAGCCTGAGCCGCCCCAGGGCGACGCCGTCAATGAACGTCTGCGACGCGGCCTGTTCTGGGCGCTGCAGTACTGGCGGGAGCTGTTCAATTTCCGCTTCGACAAATACATGATCATTCAGGTGATCCCGGGGGTGTACGGCGTGGCGCTCACCGCCATCGGCCTGGGCCTGATGTACCTGTGCGCGGAGGCGTTCATGGCCTCCACCTGGCGCGGTCTGTTTTTCCTGTTCGTGGGCGGGCCGCTGCTGTTTCTGTTCATGGCCACGCTGCTGCGCGCGTTGCTGGAGTTCTACATGGTGGTGTTCAAGATCTCCGAGCATGTGGATCAGCTGGTGGGGCTGCGCGATACCGTGGACCGATTGTCCGGCATCGGCGATTCGGTGGACGAAATGGTCTCGGTGACCCGGCGGATCCCATTCTGGCGGGTACTGGCCGGGCCGCGTCGCGGCGACATGCGGCGCGACGACAAACCCCGGCCCGGCGAACGGGACGACTGACAACCGGCGCCGGGGCGCCATCCCCGGCGTATACTGAAAGCCTCAGCGCCGAACGAGGCCCTCACCATGGAACTGCTTAAACCCCATGCCCGCGACATCGGTTTCCCGGTGCGCCGGCTGTTGCCCGCCGCCGGCCGGCAGCGCATCGGTCCCTTTATCTTTTTTGATCATATGGGGCCGTCGGCGTTCGAGGCCGGCGGCCGCAATGGCGACGTCCGCCCGCACCCGCATATCGGCCTGGCCACGGTCACCTACCTGTTCAGCGGCGCCATGGACCACCGCGACAGCCTCGGCACCGTGCAGCGGATCGAGCCCGGCGCCATTAATCTGATGACCGCCGGCCACGGCATCGTGCATTCCGAACGGGTGCCCGAGGACGTGCGTCGGGACGGCATCGAAGTGGAAGGGATCCAGACCTGGCTGGCGCTACCGGAAGACAAGGAGAACGGCGAGCCCGCCTTCAGCCACCACCCCCAGGACAGCCTGCCGGTCTACCAGAGCCGGGGTGTGCGGGCACGGGTGTTGATCGGCGGCGCCTTCGGGCTGCAGTCACCGGTGCCCACCGCCTCACCGGCGCTGTACGTGGATATTCAACTGGATGCCGGCGGTTCGCTGCCGCTACCGCCCAGCGATCAGGAGCGCGCCGTCTATGTGGTCTCCGGCAGCCCCACGGCCGGCGACGAACCGCTGCCGCTTCATCATGTGATGACGCTGGGCGGCCAACGCAGCTGGTTGCTGGAAGCGTTGGAGGAGCCGGCCCGGCTGATGCTGTTCGGCGGCGCCGCCCTGCCCGGCCGGCGCTATATCAACTGGAATTTCGTGTCGTCCGATAAAGAGCGCATCGAGAAAGCCCGGGACGACTGGCGCCACCAGCGGTTCCCCGGCGTGCCCGGGGAAACCGAATGGATACCGCTGCCGGAATGAGCGGCGGCGTCAGGCTTCGGTGGCGTCCAGCGCGGTGAGCAGCAAGCGCTGGTAGAGGCGCTCGCGCAGGCCGTCGGTGTCCGCCAGCCCCATGCGCGCCAGCTCGGACTGGTAGCGTTCCGCGTCGTGATCGCCGAGCAGCGCGCGGCGCCCCAGGGACAGGAAATCCTTCTGGCTGACTTTTTCCTTGAGCCAGGTGAGCGCCTTCATCAGGCGCTGCTCGCGCTCGTCGAAGTCGGTGCCCAGCGGGAAGGTGGCGAAGGACCCTTCGCCGCCGGTCTCCGCCACCCGACGTAGAAATTCCGGATTGTTGTGCCGGAAGCGCTCCGGAATGCTGTAATCCCGGCGCAGTTTGCCCGCTTCCTGAGCCTGCTCCATCAGCTCCACCTGGAAACGGCTGTCGGCCACGTTNAGCATGGCCATGACCACTTCTTCGTCGGTCTTGCCGCGCAGGTCNGCGACCCCGTANTCGGTGATCACCATATCGCGCAGGTGGCGGGGAATGGTGTTATGGGCGTAGGAGAACAGCACATTGGANGCCGCCTCGCCGCCGCGCTCGCGCCACGCCCGGGTCATCAGAATGGAGCGNGCGCCGGGCAGTTCGTGGGCCTGGCTCACGAAGTTGTACTGGCCGCCNACNCCNCTGAGCACGCGCCCGTCCTCGAGCTGATCGGAGACCGCAGCCCCCAGNAGCGTGGCCGTGAACGCGGTATTGACGAAGCGCGCGTCGCGGCGTTGCAGAAGGCGCAGCGCCTCGCCGCCGTAGAGGTCGTTGATGAGATTCACCCGGGTCATGTTGATCGCCGCCCGGGTGTCGTCGTCCAGTTCCCGCAGCCGCTGATAGAAGGCTTCCGGGCCGAGGAAAAAGCCGCCGTGCATAATGATGCCGCCGCTCAGCCGGTCACCGAACAGGCCTTCCAGGGCTTCCCGGGTGTCCGGGTGGTCCAGGTCGTTGGGGACCCGGTCATCGTCGGGCAGCCGCAGGTGGTTGGCTTCCACCACCACCCCGGCGCGCAGCACGCCGAAGCGGGTCAGCCGGTCGAGCTGTTCCGGCGTCATCGGTGATGACACACCNCCGTCCCGACGCAACGCGTCCAGCATCGANAGNTNCGGCCGCGCCTGAGGGTGTGNCAGAACNTGGCGCTGCAGCGCCNACCAGTCGTACACCGGACGGCNGATGATACCCTCGTCGATCAAACGCAGCAGACCGTGGGTCATCATCTCGCTGCAGCCGTAGAGGCCCTGGTCGAAACGGCCGGTGCCGCCTTCGCGTTCGATCAGCGCCCGGTGTTCGTCGGGCAAATCCAGTGCTTTCAGCAGCGCGCGATAGTTATCGTTGTGCTGCTCGCGGCGCAGGGTGTGATGCACCAGGGCATCCCCCAGGGCGCCGATGCCGATCTGCAGCGTGCCGCCGTCACGGACCAGGGAGCTGGCGTGCAGGCCGACGAAATGATCCTGCAGGTTCACCGGCATATTGGGCGTGCTGAACAGCCGGGTATGGCCCTGGGGATCATCCAGCAGGATGTCCATATCGGTGAGCCACGCCCCCACCCGCGCGTCGTTTTCCATGAACGGCAGATCGCGGTGCACCTGCCCCACGGTGACGATGGTTTCGCCGGCGTCGCGGCGCGCCTTGAGCATGGGCAACAGTTCCAGCGTCACTTCCGGATTGCAGGAGAAGCTGTAATCGTTGCCGTTTTCGCCATCGGCCCCCGGGAGGCGCGCCAGCAATTGCGCCACCACGTTCACCCCGCGCGCGTTCAGGTCGCGGGCGGCGTGGGTGTAGTTGACGCTGATGTAGTGGCGTTGCGCGCTGCTGCTGCCCAGCATGCTGCCCGGCTGAAAGAAAAACTCGAACACGCGGATGTTGTCGGGCAACTGGTCTTTCTTGGCGGCCTTCAGGTAGTCCAGCTCTTCATAGTCGCCGAACACCCGCTCCGCGAAGGGTTTCAGAAAACGCTTTTCCAAATCGCTGCCGGCGCCGGGGCGGCCCAGTGACAAAGCGGTATAGATATCCAGCCGGACGTCAGGGTTTTCCGTGGCCCGCTGATAGAGCGCGTTGACCAGGCGGTTCGGCTTGCCCAGCCCCAGCGGCAGCCCCAGCCGGATATCGCCACCGGTGAGTTCGATGACCTTGTCGGCCGCTTTCAGGGCATCGTCCATTTGCTCGGGCACGGCGTTCTCCTTATTGGGTACGTTTTTAGTGGCCGGCGGTGCGCGACACGGCGCTGACCAGCACCACGCCGACGATGATAAACAGCATACCCAACACCGCGGGCAGGTCGGGTAACTGTTTGAAAAAGATGGCGCCGGAAATCGCGATCAAAACGATGCCGGCGCCGGCNCACACCGCGTAGGCGATGCCCATGGGCACGGTGCGCAACGTCAGCGACAGAAAATAAAACGCCAGACAGTAACCGACCACCGTAACCATGGACGGCCAAAGGCGCGTGAACCCCTGGGAGGCGTTCAGGGCGGAGGTGGCGACCACCTCACTGAGGATCGCCACCACTAAATACCAATAGCCCATATCGGCTCCTTGCGGGCGTCGAATCAGTCCGCCAGCAGCGGCAGGCGCGTTTCGGGGGGCGCGATGCGGCGCTCGAAACGGTGTTCGCCATTGACCACCAGCGCGTTCAGGGCAACGCCGTTGAGAAATTCCAGCAGCGGCACGTCCGCCGCCACCAGCCCGTCAGGGCTCTCGCAGCGCCAAGCGTAGCGGGCCTGGAATTCGGCGGGGTCCGGGGTGGCGGGCGGCATCAAAGTGGTGCTCGCCTCCTCACGGGTCACCGTGCAGCCGGCTTCCGCCGCCGGCACCAACACGTTGTCGGCTTTACCGAGCCGCGCCAGCGCCTCGGTGACCGCCATCTTTTCCTCATCGCTTTGCGGCCGGTGGCTGAAGCCCACCACCTGCTCGGCGGGCAGCGTCAGGCGAGCGATCAAGGCCTGGCCCTTGCGGGCGATTTCCAGGTCACCGGCGGCGCCACCACCCTCGGCGGCACCGGTCACGGCAACACTCAACATCATGACAGCGATAAGAACACGCATGATCCTTCCTCGTTTCCATTCCATGGTAACCGGGCTCAGGCACTGGCCACGTCCGCGAGCCCGAGATAACGGCGCCAGTTCTCCAGCCAGCGCGCCGGGGTGCCGGCGTCCTCGCCGGTGGCGATCACCACCAGACGGCTGTCCTCGTCACCGCCGGGCCAGGCCGGCAACGGTGCCACTTCCACCGGCTGGCCGGCCACCCCCTGGATCAGCAAGGGCCCGTCCAGCTTATCAATGGCCACCAGGCCTTTCAGGCGCACCAGTTCCTCGCCGGCCTCGGCCCGCAGTGCCGCCAGCGCCTCCTGCAGACGATCATAGGCGATACGCCCGCGCCAACGCAGGCCCGCCGGATGCAGATGGTGCCCACCACGGTCCGGCCGTGGTGCCAGGGTGGCCATCGCGCCGGCCGGCGCCAGAGTGCCGGTGATGCGGCACTGGCGCGGGAAATCCCGGTCCAGCAGCCCGGCGTCGGCGCGGTCGGCGTCGAGCGCCTCGGCGCGGGGATTGAGGCGACCGAGAGCGTCGACCAAAGCGCCGCGTTGCGCCGCCGTCGCCCGGTCGGTCTTGGTCAGCAGCAGTTGATCGGCGGCGGTGACCTGCTCCAGGGCTTCCGGGAAGCGTGCCAGTGCCGCCTCGCCGGCCATGGTATCCACCGTGGTCAGAACCGAGCGCAACGTGAAACGCTTGCGCAGCCAGGCGTCCTGCTCCAATACGGCGGTCACGCCGAAGGGGTCTGCGGCACCGGTGGTCTCCAGCAGCACCGCCGAAAACGGCGGCAGATCGCCGCCGGCCCGGGCCATGTAGAGATTGCGCAAGGTGGTGCGCAGGGTGCCCTGCACGGCGCAGCAGACACAGCCGCCGGCCAGCAGGCTGATCGGCGCGCCCACGCGCCGGGCCAGATCCCTGTCGATGCCGATCTCGCCCAGCTCGTTGATCACCACCGCCAGGTCGCCGCGCTGGTCGAGCCAGCGGTTCAGCAAGGTGGTTTTGCCGCTGCCGAGAAACCCGGTCAGCACCACCAGCGGGATCGGCGCCGTCATCGCTCCTCGCGGATCGCCCAGGGCAGCGCCTGACCGGCCATGAACGGCACCATCTCCTCGCCGGCGGCGGTGACCGTCTCCGGCACGGCCCAGTCACGGCGCTCCAGGGTCACGGTGTCGGTATTGCGCGGCAGCCGGTAGAAGTCGGCGCCGAAATGGCTGGCGAACCCTTCCAGCTTGTCCAGGGCACCGTGGCGGTCGAGGAACGACGCGTACAGGGGCAGCGCCGCCCGGGCCGAGTAACAGCCGGCGCAGCCGCACGCCGCCTCTTTCTTGTCACGGGCGTGGGGCGCCGAGTCGGTGCCCAGGAAAAAGCGCGGGTGCCCTTCCAGCACCGCCTGCTGAATCGCCTGCTGATGGGTGCGCCGCTTCAACACCGGCAGGCAGTAGTTGTGCGGGCGCACACCGCCGACCAGCAGATCGTTGCGGTTCATCAGCAGATGTTGGGGGGTGACGGTGGCGGCGGTCAGGTCGCCGCCCTCGCGCACGAAGTCCACGCCTTCCGAGGTGGTGACGTGCTCGAACACGATACGCAGCGCCGGAAAGCGCTCACGAATGTCGTTCAGGTAGCGGTCGATGAACACCCGCTCCCGGTCGAAGATGTCGATTTCCGGCTCGGTCACCTCGCCGTGCACCAGGAAAGGCAGATCCTGTTTTTCCAGCGCCTCGTAGAGGTGGTTAATGCGCGCCGGATTGGTGACGCCGCTGTCCGAATTGGTGGTGGCCCCGGCCGGGTACAGCTTGAAGGCGTGCACGAACGGGCTTCGCGCCGCCCGTTCGATCTCCTCCACCGGGGTCTCATCGGTCAGATAGAGCACCATCAGCGGCTCGAAATCCACGCCCGCCGGAATCGCCGCCAGGATGCGCTCCCGGTAGGCCTCGGCCAGCGCCACGGTGGTCACCGGCGGTGTCAGATTGGGCATCACGATGGCGCGGCGGAACACCCGCGCGGTGGCGGGCACGGTCTCCTCCAGCATGGCGCCGTCGCGGAAGTGCAAGTGCCAGTCATCCGGGCGGGTCAGGGTCAGAGTATCGGTCATCAGCGCGCCCTCAACGTTCCACCGCCAGGGCCACGCCCTGACCGCCACCGATGCACAGGGTGGCCAGGCCCTTCTTCACATCGCGGCGCTGCATTTCGTGGAGCAGCGTCACCAGCACCCGGCAGCCGGACGCGCCGATCGGGTGGCCCAGGGCAATGGCCCCGCCGTTAACGTTGACCTTGTCCTGGTCCCACTCCAGGTCCTTGCCCACCGCCAGGGACTGGGCGGCGAAGGCTTCGTTGGCTTCGATCAGGTCCACCTGATCCAGCGACCAGCCGGCCCGCTCCAGGCAGCGGCGGGTGGCGGACACCGGGCCGATGCCCATGATCGCCGGGTCCACGCCGGCGCTGGCCTGGCCGGCCAGGCGGGCGAGGATCGGCAGGCCCAGCTGGTTGGCGCGGGCTTCGCTCATCAGCATCACCGCGGCGGCGCCGTCGTTCAGCGCGGAGGCGTTGCCGGCGGTGACGGTGCCGTCCTTCTTGAAGGCGGCGCGCAGGCCACCCAGGGACTCGGCGGTGGTGTCGCCGCGCGGCTGCTCGTCGGTGTCGACGATCTTCGGGTCGCCCTTGCGCTGCGGCACTTCCACCGGGGTGATCTCGTTCTTGAAGCGGCCTTCTTTGATGGCCGCCGCCGCCTTCTGGTGGGAGACCGCCGCGAAGGCATCCTGGGCTTCCCGGCTAAGGCTGTATTTCTCCGCCAGATTCTCGGCGGTGATGCCCATATGGAAGTCGTTGAAGGCGTCCCACAGGCCGTCCTGAATCATCGAATCCACCAGGGTGGCGTGGCCCATGCGCAGGCCGGTGCGCGCCTTGGGCAGCACATAGGGGGCCAGGCTCATGCTCTCCTGACCGCCGGCGATCACCACGTCGGCCTCGCCGCAGCGGATCGCCTGGCTGCCCAGGTGCACCGCTTTCAGGCCCGAGCCGCACACCTTATTGATGGTCATGGCCGGCACTTCGTCGGGCAGGCCGGCGAAGATCGAGGTCTGGCGGGCGGTATTCTGGCCGGCGCCGGCGGTGAGTACCTGGCCCAGGATCACTTCGCTGACCGCGCCCGGCTCCACGCCGGTGTCCGCCAGCAGGCGGCGGACCACCGCCTCGCCCAGTTTGGTGGCGGGGACGTCCGCGAGCCCGCCCTGGAAGCGGCCGATGGCGGTACGGGTGGCGGCGACAATGACCACGTCTTGCATGTTGTTCTCCCAAGCTAAGATTCAAGAGCAGCTGTTAACCGCGCATGGTAACACGGCCACCGGGACGCCCCCATTGCGCTGAACGCGAAAGGCCGTTAGGCTTCAAACAGCGAATTTGGAGATTTCATGGCCGCAGCACTGCTCGACAACCTGATGCTTGTGAACACCGCTTCCGCGGTGGCGCTGGCTGCTGCCTGCTATTTCTACGGATATTGGTTTAGCCGCGCGCGCGTCTGACCTCTGTCCGGTCAGGCGCCCGCTTCGGGACGCCTGCCGTAGAATCCTGAAACCCCGGCTGGTCGTCCCGCCGGGGTTTTTTCGTTTCAGGATGATCAAAATTAAGGAAGTTGCTATGAACGCCAGTCTTGCCGCCGTCACTGCCGACGACTCTTCGACACCCGCGTCGGGGGCCGTGAGCCGCCGGCTGCCCAGCGCCCGGCAGCTCCGCCAGGGGCTGCCCGTGGACACCGCCCTGGGCACGCGCATCGCCGCCCAGCGCCAGGCGGTGCGCGACATCCTCAATGGCGAGGACGATCGGCTGCTGATCGTCACCGGCCCGTGCTCGCTGCACGATCCGGACGCGGCGCTGGAATACGGCCAGCGGCTCGCCGCCCTCGCCGACCGGGTCAGCGACCGGGCCCTGCTGGTGATGCGCGCCTACGTGGAAAAGCCGCGCACCACGGTGGGCTGGAAAGGGCTGCTCTACGATCCGCACCTGGACGGCCGCCAGGATCTGGCGGAAGGCCTGCGCCTGTGCCGGGCACTGCTGCGTGACCTGGCCGGCCTGGGCCTGCCCCTGGCCAGCGAGCTGCTCAGCCCGCTGGCGGCAAGCTACCTGGAAGACCTTCTCAGCTGGGCGGCGATCGGCGCCCGCACCACCGAATCCCAGATCCACCGCGAGCTGGTCAGCGGCCTGTCCTTGCCGGTGGGCTTCAAGAACGGCACCGACGGCGGCATCGCCGTGGCGCGGGACGCCATGCAGGCGGCCGCCCACCCGCACGCCCATCTGGGCGTCGATGACGAGGGCCACCCCGCCCTGCTGGAAACCGCCGGCAACCCGGACACCCACCTGGTGCTGCGCGGCGGCCGGGGCGGCCCCAACTACCACGCCGAACAGATCCGCACGGCGCGGGAACAACTGGCCCAGGCCGGGCTCAACCCGCGTCTGATGGTGGACTGCAGCCACGCCAACAGTGGCAAGGACCCGCGCCGCCAGCCGCTGGTGGCCCGTGACCTGATCCAGCAGCGCCGCGACGGCGAGCGGGCCATCGCCGGCGTGATGCTGGAGAGCCACCTGAACGACGGCAGCCAGCCGCTGGCCCACCCGTTGCGCTACGGCGTGTCGATCACCGACGCCTGTCTCGGCTGGACGCAGACCGAAGAACTGATTGGAGAACTGATCGAAGGCTGAGGAAGTACGAGCGGGCTCACGGGGGAGCGCGCTCTAACTCGTCGCCAACCGAAACTCGCTGACTTCACTCATCAGCAGACCGGCCTGATTCTCCAGCGTCTCCGCGCGCTCGGCGGCGGCGGCCACCAGGGTGACGTTCTGCTGCGTCACCCGATCCATCTGCGACACCGCCAGGCCGATCTGTTCGATGCCCCGGGTCTGCTCGGCGGACGCGCCGCTGATGCGCGCCATGATCGCCGATACCCGTTCCACGGCGGCGACGATCTCGGCCATGGTGTCGCCGGCCTGGGCGGCCTGCTCCGAGCCGCGCGCCACCTCGGCGCTGGAGTCGAGGATCAGCGTGCGGATCTCCTTGGCCAGCCGGTCGCTGTTCTGCGCCAACAATCGCACCTCCTCGGCCACCACCGCGAAACCGCTGCCGTGCTCGCCGGCCCGCGCCGCCTCCACGGACGCGTTGAGTGCCAGGATATTGGTTTGGAAGGCGATCCCCTCGATCGAGCCGACAATCTGTTCGATGCGCTGGGAGCGTGTTTCGATCAGCCCCATGGTATCCACCACCCGTGCCACCGCGTCGCCGCCCCGGGCCGCCACGCCACCGGCATCGCCGGCCAACCGGTGGGCCTGGTCGGCGTGCTCGTCATTGTCCTTCACGGTGGCGGTCAGCTGCTCCATGCTGGCGGACGTTTCCACCAACGACGCGGACAGTTGTTCAAAGCGGCTGGAAAGATCCGTATTGCCCTGGGTGGTCTGCACCGCGGCCTCCTGAATCCGTTCGCTGCTGGTGCGCACCTGGCCGACAATGGAGGCCAGGCTGGCCTGCATGCGGGCCATGCCGGCGTAGAGACGGCCGATGTCGTTGTCGCCGCGCGACGGAATAGCGGCGGAGAGGTCGCCGTCGGCGATGCGGTCCAGGTGCCCGATCACATCGCGCAGGGGACGGATCACGTTCACCGTGACACCCCATAACACCGCGCCGACCATCAGTAGCGCGGCCATCACCGCCACCGCCATGGCGGCGTCCAGACGCTCCACCCACCGGTCAAAGCGCGACGCCAGCGCGTTCGCGGCGGTCCGTGACTCGGCCAGAAAATCGTCGGCGGCGTTGATAAAGTCCTGGCTCATGCCGTTGAGCCGCGACCGCCCGGAGCGGTAGCCGGCGAAGTCTCCCTCGCGGAGCAGCACCAGCTGCAGCCGCAGGCCCACGTCCGTGAGCCGGTCCATGGCATCGGACAGCGGTGTCAGGGCCTGCTGCGTCGCCGCGCCTTCGCCGGCCATCGTGAGAAAGTGATCAAAATGCCGCTGGGCCTGTTCGATGAACCCCGCCGCCTGATCGAGCACCGGCCCGGGTTCATCGAAGGACGGCACCCGAATCAGCTCGGCGGCACGGTCCATGGCCACCTGCGCCTGCAACAGATTGATATAGGTGCGTTGCAGGGCGCCGGCCTGCTCCACATGGACCCGGTTCAACGTCGCGAACGATTGCCGGCTCTGGTGGCTGGTGTAGATGCTCAGCCCGCCGATCATCACAATAATCAGGCTGAATCCCAGCAGCACCAGGCTCCAGCTCGTCTTCACCGTCATGTTGTTAAGCCGAATCATTGGCTTCCCCCCAGCTCGTGAACAATGGCTGGAAAGGCTATTCGAAAACCATGAAGGAAAGACGACAAAGTGCCTTTTTGTTGTTTTAAATCAATGTTTTATAGAGGAAAGGCGAACGCTGAAAAAGAATAAAAAACCGAAAAAAGCATCGGCCGAGGCTCTAAATTCTTTAGAAAAAAAATATAAAAAAAGGCGGCCGAAGCCGCCCTAGGGAGGAGAACCGTATACCGACAGGCTCAGTTGCAGCCGCCGGCGTTGTCGTAATCACCATCGACCACGGTGTTGATCCACTGCCGCATCAGGGCGGTGGCGCCGTCGTGGGCAACGCTGCGCGCGATGGGCGGCATCATCCGTTGCGGGTCGTTCTCCGCTTCCATGCGGCAGGAGACGATGGAATCGTCGCTGTTGCCCGGCACCACCACGTGCTGACGGCCGCAGGAGCCGCCGCCGGTGGCGGTGGGCTTTTTGCAGATNCCGTAACCCGCGTCCACGGCGCGGAACACNTCCAGGTANTANCCGGTNTTGGACGCNGCGCCNTTGTCGTTNTGGCANTGCTGGCAGTTCACTTCCAGATAGGCGCGCAGGCGGTGCTCGATNTCCGCCGGTGAGTTGGCNNTGTCGCCGCCGTCGCCGGGCACGTTCCAGCGCGGCANNCGCTCCACGTTGGTGGCCACGCCCTGCCCNTCCAGTTCCAGCTCCGGGGCGCCGGCCAGCAGGCCCTGNTCGACCCAGTACTGCAGCTGGTTNACGCGCGGGAANCCGGCCTGACCGGCGGTGCCCATGAAGCTGCTTTCCGGCTGGTAGGCGCGGTTCAGGTTGCGCGGCTTGGGGCCGATCGGCGCGCTGCCGGCGGGCCGGTCGTCGTTGCCGTGGCAGGTGATGCACTGGTTGGCGTTGGGCACGGAATAGCTGTCGGTGGAGCCGGTGATCAGCGTGCCGGTGTCGGCGTCGCGGAAGTGCCAGCTCGCCGCCCGGCTGCCGCCGCCGGGAGTGAGCACCGCCACCGCTTCGCCGTCGTCGTTCCGTTCCCAGATGTAGGGCAGCCCGGCCCAGAACGGTTTGCCGCTCTGGCTCACTCTCTTGATCAGCAGCCGGGTTTCCACCAGCGCTTCGCTGTTGTTGGCTTCATCGGTGAAGGCGAAGGTCTTGGCGATCACCGTGCCCACCGGGAAATCGATGGTGCCGTTCACGTTGTTGCCGCCCTGCCCGTCGCGGTAAACGGCCTGCTCGCCGGGCGGCACGAACAGCACCCGGTACTTGGTGGCGTGGTCGGAGAACAGTTTGCTGTTGAGCACATAGGGCACGCCGCCTTCGTGGGGCAGGCTGCGCGGGTCGTCCGGCTCGGCGAACAGGTTGTACTGGGACAGCAGCGGGCAGTCCACCTCGAAGGCCGCGCGGTTGATCTCGCCCTCTTCCACGTCCGCCTCGCAAAGATGCTTTATGTACTCTTCGGAGGCGGCCGGGTCGAAGTCACCGCTGGGCTCGAACGGCGGAATCTCCACCCTCGGCAGGGACGGCAGTACACTGCCGAAACGGGCCTGGCAGTCGTGGTCGGACAGGTTGGTGTCCGACGGGAAGTTAAGCAGGCCACCGACGATATCCAGCAGACCACCAGGGGTGAGAAGGGAGAGGTCCTGATCGACCAGGCCGATCACCAGTTCCAGACCGTCGGTGCCGTGGAAATTCAGGTACGGCGCGCTGTCGTCGGACAGCTCATTGTCGTGGATGCAGGAACCCCAGCGCGGCAGCTTGCGGTTGCCCTGGTCGTCGAACTTATAGGCGTTGTAGTGGCAGGACGGGTTGGGATGCTGGTTGGTGTGCAGCGGCTTGCCGTGCTCGTCCTGGGGCACCGGGTTGCCCTGGGCGTCCACCGGATAGGGGCAGTCCTCGTCCAGCTCGTCACGCAGACCGTCCCAGATAATGTGCGCGCCCTTGCCCAGGTTGGCCAGGTTCCGCAGGCTGGAGAGCAACTGCGCCGGGTCGTTGATGGTGGGCAGGTTTTTAAGACCGATCAAGGTGGGCAGCACGCTTTCGATTTCCCCGTTGAGGGTTTTCTCCAGATCCGGCGGCGGCAGGTCGTAGCCGGAATTGCGCATCACGTTGTCGTGGATGTGCAGCCCTTCAGTGTAGGGATCGAGTTTCTTGTCGGCGGTGCCGCCCGGGCCGTCGATCAGCTCATAGCTGATATAGAGCACCGCGGCGGTGCTGTGGTCCTCGAAAACGTTATCCACCACCTCGATGTTGTCGTACCCCAGGGTGATAAAGCCGACGCCGCGCGGCACCACCGACACCAGACCGCTGTGGGCGAAGTTATAGGTGTTGTTGTTGCGCGCGGTGTTGTTGAGCATCACCGAGGTGTCGCCGTACTGGGTGATGTTTTCCAGATCGTAGATCAGGAAGCCGCCGGTGTTGCACTCCGCCAGGTTGGAATCGTATTCACCGCCCTGGACGTTTTCGATCTCGAAGCCCATGACGTTATACACCGCGCGGCTGTCGCGGATGATGGCGGTGTTGGTCTGGCCCACGTAGATGCCGGCGTCGGAGGCGCCCACGGACTCCGATTCCTCCACCAGAATGTTCTCCGACTCCACCGGGTAGATGCCGTAGCGGCCGCTGTCGGAGCTGGGCACATAGTCCGGGGCCGGGTCGCCCTCGTTGAACGGCGGCGCGGTGCAGGCCACGTTAAGGCGCTGCGGATAATTGTCCTCGGTGATCGGCCCGCCGCCACCGGACCAGATCGCGCGCACGTTGCTCAGCGTGCCCCATTTGACGCCCTTGAGTTTGAACGCGTCGCCGGGGGAGTCGAGGATGGTCAGGTCACGCACGGTAATGCCCCGCACGTTGAGCGCTTCCAGGCCGGTGACGTTGGCGCTGTCCCGGAACGACAGCACGGTCTTGTCCTTGCCGCAGCCCTTGATCAGCACGTCCTCGGTGGCCTGGATCAGCAGGCCCTGGTCCAGATTGAAATAGCCGCAGGCGAATTCCAGGGTGTCCCGGGGGCGCAGCTGGATCATGGCGTTGACCATGTCCTCGGTGGCCCCTTCGCCGGGCTCGATCAGAAACGTGCGGCCCTCGGTGAAGCGGTCCGGTTCTTCTTCCTCGGGCTGGTTGGGCGTGGGTGCCGGCGTGACGCCGTCGTCGCCGCCGGAGTCACCGCCGCAGCCGGCCAGGGTCAGCCCCAGCATCAATGTCAGTAGCGCTAGCCAGGATGTGTTGCCGTTCATGGTCGTTCCCCTGTTGATGTTGGCCGCCCCGTTCATCGCGGGGCCTGCTCCAGTCTTTCCCACATGCGCAAATAGGCTTCCGCGGAGGTGAACAGCTGGTTCACCGCCTCTTCGATCCGCGCCCGGGGGCGGTCGCTGTTGGCCATCATGTCGGCGATCTGATCCGCGTAGAGGCCGTAGTGCGCCACGCCCCTGCCCTCGTAGAGGCTGAATTCGTGGTCGCCGGTGCGCTGCATGTCGAAGCGCACGCGACCGTCCACCGACTCGAACGGATAGAGCTGGTCGCGCTGGTCCTCGGTGCCCGGGTTGCTCGCCAGTTGCGCGATGCCGTTCACGTCCGAGGCGAAGCCGGCGCCGCCGAACGGCCCGACCTTGAGCGCCTCGTCGCGGGGGCGCTGGCCGTCGCGGGTGAGTTCGTCCACCCAGGCGCCGCGCACGCTGCCGAACGAGGCCGCCACGCCGCCCTGGGAGGCGACCCGGTCGCGCAGCGCTTCGGTGCCGCCCCAGGCGCCGTGGCTGTTGATCACCGGGTAGCCGCGCCGGCCGGTCAGTTCCAGAATCTGCTCCGCCGCCTTGCGGCTGATGTGATCGGTTTCGATCATCATGCGGCGCTTCATCAGTTCCTCGATCAGGAAAAAGCCCAGGTCGGACAGGCCGCGGCTGTTGCAAAGATGGTCGGTGCCCCGGCGCGGGTCGTATTCCGCCAGCTGCTCCGGCGTGGCCGGAAAACGGTCGCCGACGTAGTCGAGCTGGAACAGCAACTGATCGATGAGGCCCAGCGGCGCCAGCGGGTCCGGCAGGGACGACACCGGCGGCGCGTCGTCGCCGTGGTCGTGGGCGCAAGTTTCGAACTCGATGGTGTGGCCGGTTTCCAGAATGTTGCCCGCATAGAGCACCGGGCCGATGCCAATGCCCGAGGACAGATCCGGCAAATGACCGCCGAAGGCGTTGTCGAATTTATGCACCGGGAACAGGCTGCGCACGTCCATGGCATAGAGGCGGTCGAGCCGCTCGACGATCTGCTCGCGGGTGCATTCCGGCGCGCCCAGGAACTCGCCGCAGTTGAGCACCTTGGAGGCCTCCACGCCGAGGATCACCGCCATCTTGCCCTCGCCGATCACCTCCCGTGCCTGGGCCGGATCGGTGACGATGCGGAACCAGCCCTCGCCGGGGCCGCCGTGNTGGGCGTCGATATAGTCCTGCATGGCGTGCATCTGCTCCGCCTGCATTTCGATCGCCGCCATGGTGTCGCAATCGTTCTGTTTCTGCGGATTGAGCTGACACAGCACCTGGTTGTGCACCAGATGGTTGACCAGAATCTTCAGGCCGGNGAGGTGGGCCCGCTCGATCCAGCGGTAGTAACTCTGGTGGTGCTGCAGCGAATCGTGGCGCGGCCAGAACTCGTAGCCCGGCCAGCCTTCCGTGGCATGGGGCCCCGGGCTGCTGGTGACCTGCTCCACCAGGCCGGTGAGCCCCTGGGGGCCATGATTAACGGCGCAGTCGTCCAGGGCATGATCGACACCGAAGGGGTGAAAAGGGTCGCCGTAATTCACCCGGCCGCCGATGAACTCGTAGGCGGAAATATGNCTGTGNGNGTCGACGAAGCCGAACACGTCATCGTCGTCCAGCCCTTCNACGTTCTGGAACCGGGGCACCTCGNGCAGGTAGTTGGCCGGGCCTTCCTCGGCCACGGTGGCGTTGAGTTCCGCTTCCGGGTAGGCGTCACAGCCTTCCGCCGGTAGTAGATGGAAGCGGTTCGCCGGGCTCTCCAGCGACGGCGACGCCAGGGTCAGCGCGTCCTCGCCGACGGTGAGCAACAGCCCGGTGGCGTCCGAGGCCACCGTGAAGGTCTCGCCTTCACTGCGGTTGAGATTCCACACCGCCAGGTCACTGGCCCTGTCCACCTTACCCAACGTCGGCCGAAGGGTATGGTCGCCGAGCCGGGTCCCCGCCACCTCCAGACTCTCGCCCAGCTCCCGCAGCACACCCCCCAAGGGCGCCACCGGATCCAGTATCAGATTGAGGGTGTCGCCGAGACCGGCGACCAGGTAGCTGACTTCCGCGATCAAGCGACCGCCGTCGTCGAGGAGCTCGCCGGCCGGGTCGGAGATACCCAGCAGTTCCTTGTCACCGGCCTGGCCCGGATCGCGGCGGTAATCGGACAGCAGCAGATAGGAACCCAATGCCGTGGGCTTCATATAGAACGACGCCGCCCGGCCCGGGTCCAGGGTCACACCGTAGCGCCCGTCCAGACCACTGAGGTAGCGACCGTCGGCGTACAGGTGGTAGCAGCCGTTGGCGAACTGAAAGCGGTTCAGGGCCCGCGGCTCGGGTTCCGGTTCAGGTTCGGGCTCGGTGGGCGGCTCCGGTTCCGGCTCGGAGGGCGCCGGCGGGTTATTCGCCTGCCGGTCATCGGACGAGGACGATCCGCCCCCACAAGCGGTAAGGCCGAGAGCCAGAAGCAGCAGCAACCAGTACGTCGACATCCGACGCGCGCCTTTCACGGTCATAGCACCTTCCTGTTCTTGTTTTATTGGTACGTTTGTACAACTTATTACCGTGAAACGTTGTGGCGTTATTGTGAACGATTGGTGAACGGGCCCGCGGCACTCAAGTTTTTCGCCCTTCCGCCGAGAAATGCGTTGGATGGCGCCGTGTTGGCGGCTATGGCATATTCAAAAAAAGGCGATAGATAGTATGTATACGGCGCGCCGTGTTACCGCGCCACGCCATGCGGGGAGGGGGACCCTGATGCGGGACAAGGGGATGTCGGAGACGGAGCGGGTCCGGCTGGAAAGCCTGGCCAGCTACAATATTCTGGACAGCGCCCCGGAACACGAATACGACGACATCGTGCGGCGCGCGGCGGCGCTCTGCGATTGTCCGATCTCCACCGTCACCCTGGTGGACCGGCACCGCCAGTGGTTCAAAGCCTCCGTGGGGCTTGATATCCAGGAAACCGAACGCGACATCGCGCTCTGCGACCACACCATTCGCGGCACCGGCTCTCTGATCATCCCGGATACCCGGCTCGACCACCGCTTCGCCGATAACCCGGTGGTCACCGACCCCAACGGCATCCGCTTCTACGCCGGCATCCCCTTGCTGTCATCGGAAAACCAGGTGCTCGGTACCCTCTGCGTGATGGATCACCGCCCCCGGGACCTGAGCGATGCGCAAGCCAACTACCTGGCCCTGCTGGCCGACCAGGTGATGATGCACCTGGAACTGCGCCGTCAGAATCTGAGGCTCCAGGACACCATCGACGAACAGGAGCGCACCCAGCGTCTCACCGGCATCGCCGGGCGGCTGGCCCGGGTGGGCGCCTGGAGCGTGGATGTGGCCACCGGCCGGGTAACCATGTCACCGGAGATACTGGCGTTGCATGACCTGGGCAGCGACACCCGCTTGACGCTGGACGAATGCCTGAACTTTTACGTCCAAGAAGACAAGCCGAAGATTCAGGCGTTGTTCGCGGCCTGCGTGAACGAAGGCATCCCCTACGACGAAGAACTCCAGGTTCTCAACACCAGCGGACAGCCGTTCTGGGTGCGCGCCCTGGGCGAGCCGGTGTTCGACGACGCCGGTGAGGTGATTCGCGTGGACGGCGCCTTTCAGGACATCAGCGAGCAGCGCCGCGCGGCCGGCGCTTTGCGCGAGGAGAAAGTCCGCTTCGAAGCGGCGGCCCGCGCCACGGCCGACGCCATCTGGGACTGGAACACCTCCACCGACCGTCTGTGGTGGAGCGAGGGCATGCAAACCCTGTTCGGCTACAGCGCCGACGACCTGGAACACGACAGCCGTTCCTGGACCACGCGCATCCACCCCGACGACAAGAAACGGGTGCTCACCGACATCGAACGGGTGATCTACAGCCAGCAGCAGAAGTGGGAAGCCGAATACCGCTTTATATGCAAGGACGGCAGCGTCGCCTATGTGTCGGACCGGGGCTATGTGATCCGTGACGAAAACGGCGACGCCCTGCGCATGGTGGGCGGCATGAGCGACGTCACCGAGCGGCGCCGGTTTCTCGCCAATCTGGCCCGCCAGGCGACGCTGCTGGACAAGTCCAGCGACGCCATCATGGTGCTCGACCTGGCGCGCCGCATCACCTACTGGAACCAGGCCGCGGAAGCGATCTACGGCTGGCGTCAGGATCAGGCGCGGGGGCGCCGTATCGATCACGTGCTGGGTGAAGACCAGGCCCTTCTCGAGGCCGCCACCCGGGCGCTGTTGGACAACGGCCAGTGGGCCGGCCGTCTGAGCGGCCAGAATGCCAACGGCGACAGGGTGATTTCCGAGGCGCGCTGGAGCCTGGTCGTCGACGACCACGGTACACCGGAGGCGGTCCTCGCCATCAACACCGATATCACCGAACGTCTGGCGCTGGAAGAACAACTGCAGCAGTCCCAGCGTCTGGAAGCGGTCGGCCAGCTCACCGGCGGCGTCGCCCATGACTTCAATAACCTGCTCACCGTGATACTCGGCAATTCGGAGTTGCTGGAGGAGCAGTTGGAGGAAACGCCGCTACTGCGCGACTCGGCGCGCCTGATCCGCGGCGCCGCAGAGCGGGCGGCGGAACTGACCCGGCGCCTGCTGGCGTTCGCCCGGCGCCAGCCCCTGGCGCCGGAGATCGTCGACGTCAACGAGCTGATCAACGGCCTCACGCCGTTGCTACGCCCTACCCTGCACGAACACGTGGACTTCAACATCGTGCCCTGCACTTCACCCTGGCCGGCGTTCATCGATCCGGCGCAGCTGGAATCGGCGATTCTTAATCTATGCATCAACGCCCGTGACGCCGTATCCGGCAACGGCAGCATCGTGCTGGAAACCGCCAACGTCACCCTGGACAAAAACTACGCCAAGCGCGACTCGGAAGTAGTGCCCGGCGATTACATCCAGGTGGTGGTTTCCGATACCGGCGAAGGCATCCCGGCGGCGGCGCTCAAGAAAGTGTTCGAGCCGTTCTTCACCACCAAACCCAAGGGCAAGGGCACCGGCCTGGGGCTGAGCATGGTGTACGGCTTCGTCAAGCAATCGCGCGGGCATATCAAGATCTACTCCGAACCCGGCGAGGGCACCACGGTAAAACTCTACCTGCCCAGGGCGGACCGGACTGAGCAAAAGGCCGAGGTCCCGCCGGTCTCGCCGGTGCGGTTCTCCAACCGCGCGGAGACCATCCTGCTGGTGGAGGACGACAGCGCCGTGCGCGATCAGGCGACAAGTCAGCTGCGGGATCTGGGTTACCGGGTGATCAGCGCCGTGAACGGCGAGGCGGCGCTGACGGTACTCGGAGAACAGGAAGTGGACCTGCTGTTCACCGACGTGATCATGCCCGGCGGCCCCAACGGGCCGGAACTGGCCCGTTGGGCGCGGCAACGATTCCCCGGTCTGCCGGTACTGTACACCTCCGGCTATACCGAGAACGCCATCGTCCATCAGGGGCGCCTGGACCCCGGCGTTCACTTATTGGAGAAGCCATATCACAGGGACGAGCTGGCGCGTAAAGTTCGTGACGCTCTCAATGAGGTGCCGAGATGACAGCATCGGAACAATCAGACACCGTGTCCCGGTTACTGGTGCTGGATGACGACCCGGATATCGGCCAGACCGTGCGCAACATGGCCGAAAACCTGGGCTATCAGTGCCGGGTCACGACCCGACCCGAGGACTTCTTCGAGACCCTCGACGGTTGGCGGCCGAGCCACATACTGCTGGATCTGGTGATGCCCGAAATGGACGGCATGGAGGTGATTCGCCACCTGGCCGACCGCCGCTGCGGCGCCACCCTGATTATTTCCAGCGGCCTGGGCAACCGGGTGATCGACGCGGCCAGCCGCGCCGCCAGCCAGCACCAGCTGAGCATGGCCGGCGTACTCGCCAAACCGTTTTCAATCCGTGATTTACGCACGCTGCTGGGGCGGCAGCCACCGGCCAGCCCGTCACCACGCCCGGCCCCCGGGGCCGCGCCGGAAATCACCCCTGCCATGCTCGCCGACGCCATCCAGAACAACCAGATCACTCTGATGTATCAACCCAAGGTGCGCTGCGCCGACGATACCGTGACGGTGGGCTTCGAGGCCCTGGCCCGCTGGAACCATCCGCAGTGGGGCCCGATTCCGCCGGACCGCTTTATCGTGCTCGCCGAACGCGAAGGCCTGATCGAACCCTTGACCCGCAAGGTCCTGGTTCAGGCCTGTGCCACCATGGCCGGGATCCGGCGGGCCCGCGGCCCCGCCGCCGATCACTGGAGCATGGCGGTGAACCTCTCCGCGCGCTGCCTCACCCATTTCGATATGGCCGACAAGCTGGTCACGCTGTGCCAACTGCACGGCCTGGAGCCGCGCCATCTGACACTGGAACTGACCGAGACCGCGGCCATGGAAGACGGCGTGCTGGCGCTGGACCTGCTCACCCGGCTGCGGATGAAAGGGTTTCAGCTGGCGATCGATGATTTCGGCGTGGGCTATTCATCCATGGTGCAGCTGGCCAGGCTGCCGTTCTCCGAGCTCAAGCTGGACAAGGCGTTCGTGGCCGCCGCCAGCGAATCCCGTGAGGCGCGTACCATCATCAGATCCGCGGTGGACCTGGGCCATCAGTTGGATCTGAAGGTGATCGGCGAAGGGGTGGAAAACGGGGAGTCCCTGGCGTTCCTTAGCGAGGTCGGGTGTGATTTCGTGCAGGGGTATTATATCGCGCGGCCCATGGGGAAGGAGGCGATCGGGGGGTGGTTGGATGGTCGCGACCTTGGGTGATCAGAGGGCTTAGCGATGGTCGGTCTTTGCGGGGGCGCTTGCTGAGAGGTTTGGGTGCGCCTGAGGGAGGGATTGATTCGCAGGTGGAGCCTGCTGGCCGCGGCGGTGCTGGCGGAGAGGCCTGGGCGCGCTGGGGCGCGCCGAGAGGGAGGGATGGGCTCGCTGCGCTCGGGGCTGCGCCCCGTTGCCGCTGGGCGGCAACGCCCCTCACGGCGCTTTGCGCCGTTCGGTCGAACGGAGGGTTCTTATCAAGTCATCCCTCTCCGCCATACACAAAAAAGCCCGGCGCTGGCCGGGCTTTTTTGTGTATGGCGGAGAGGGAGGGATTCGAACCCTCGATACGCGCAATGCGTATGGTTCCTTAGCAGGGAACTGGTTTCAGCCACTCACCCACCTCTCCGGAACTCGGTTTTTTCGATCGTTGGATAACGATTTAGCGGCGCATGATACCAGCTTGCGCGAAAAATACAGCCCAAAAATCAGGCATTCTCGCCGCTGTCGCTGCTTTTTTCGTGTTGGATCCGCTGGTAGATCTCTTCACGGTGCACCGCGACTTCCTTAGGGGCGTTAACGCCAATACGGACCTGGTTGCCTTTGACGCCAAGCACGGTGACAGTGACATCGTCGCCGACCATCAACGTCTCGCCGACGCGACGCGTAAGTATCAGCATGGAAAATCCCTCCTGGGTCCATCAGATTGTTCAGTGAGCGCGTTCCCGCACACCGAGCGTGAGCGGACCCGTCATCCTTGTATTCCATGATGCGGACGACCCGGCTCTACGGTGAGCGAGGCCGGCATTATGCCGCATCAGATTAGGAAAGTCTCCCTAGAGACTAGCCACGCCCGCCCTGTGAACGCAATCACAGGGCGGGTGCCGACATCATGCCGCCGGCTGGTCCAATTCGAACGCCTGATGCAGCGCGCGCACCGCCAATTCGAGGTATTTCTCGGCCACCACCACGGAGACTTTAATCTCGGAGGTGGAGATCATGGTGATGTTCACGCCTTCGGCGGCCAGCGTCTGGAACATCTTGCTCGCCACACCGGCATGGGAGCGCATGCCCACGCCCACCAGGGAGATTTTCGCGATCTTGTCGTCACCAATGATTTCCGGATTACCCAGTTCCTCGGCGGCCTGCTTGAGGGCCTCCTTGGCTTTGGCGAAATCGTTGCGGTGCACCGTGAACGTGAAGTCGGTGGCGCCGTCGGCGCCCACGTTCTGCACGATCATGTCCACCTCGATGTTGGCGTCGCTGACCGGTCCGAGAATCTTGAAGGCAATGCCCGGGGTATCCGGCGCGCCGCGTACGGTGATCTTTGCTTCGTCACGGGTAAAAGCGATGCCAGAGATAACCGGCTTTTCCATATCCACCTCGTCGTCGACGGTAATGAGGGTGCCTGGACCCTCTTGAAAACTGGACAGTACGCGCAGCGGCACGTTGTATTTGCCGGCGAATTCCACCGAGCGAATCTGCAACACCTTGGAACCCAGGCTGGCCATTTCCAGCATTTCCTCGAAGGTGATGCTGTCCAAACGGCGGGCGGTGTCCACCACGCGCGGATCGGTGGTGTAGACCCCGTCCACATCGGTGTAGATCTGGCACTCGTCGGCCTTCAGCGCCGCCGCCAGGGCCACCGCGGTGGTGTCCGAGCCGCCCCGGCCCAGGGTGGTGATGTTGCCGTCCTGGTCGATGCCCTGGAAGCCCGCCACCACGCACACCCGGCCGGCGTCGAGATCGGCGCGCATCTTGCGGTCGTCGATCTCTTCAATGCGGGCCTTGGAGTGGGTGTTGTCGGTGCGGATGGCGACCTGGCCGCCGGTATAGGAACGGGCGCCCACGTTGAGCTTCTGCAGCGCCATGGACAGCAGCGCGATGGTGACCTGCTCGCCGGTGGAGACCAGCACGTCCATCTCCCGCGCCGGCGGGTTGTCGTGCACGCCGTTGGCCAGTTCGATCAGGCGGTTGGTTTCACCGCTCATGGCGGAGACCACCACCACCACCTGATCACCACGTTCCCGGAAGCGCGCCACCCGCTCGGCGACGGCCTGAATGCGTTCGACGGTGCCTACCGAGGTGCCGCCGTATTTCTGGACAATTAGAGCCATAGTGACTTGGTTTCTGCCAAAAGAGGCGCGCAAGCATAGCATTTGCGCCCCTGAGTTTCATGTGAGGGTGGTCAGAGCTGCTCCGCCACCCACCGATACGCACTCTCCAGCGCCGCCGGCAGGGCCGCCGCGTCGGTGCCGCCGCCCTGCGCCATATCCTGCCGGCCGCCGCCCTTGCCGCCGACCTGCCCGGCAACGTGTTTCATCAAATCACCGGCCTTGACCCGGTCGGTGAGGTCCTTGGTGACACCGGCCACCAGCGACACCTTGTCGCCTTCGGCGGCGGCCAGCAGAATCACCCCGGAGCCCAGTTTGTCCTTCACCTTGTCCATGGTGACGCGCAGGGTCTTGGCGTCGGCGCCGTCGACGCTGGTGGCCAGCACCTTCACGCCCTGGACATCACGGGCCTCAGCCGTCAGGTCGCCACCGGCGCCGGACGCGAGCTTCTGCTTGAGCCGTTCGATCTCTTTTTCCATCTCCCGCACCCGGCGGGTCTGGGCCACCACCCGTTCGGCGGCCTGCTCCGGCCCGCTTCTCAGGGTCGCGGCGATCTCGCCCAGCGCCTGCTCCTGCTGGCGCACCCGCGCCAGGGCGTACTCGCCGGTGACCGCTTCGATGCGGCGCACGCCGGCGGCGGCGGAGGTCTCCAGGGTGATCTTGAACAGGCCGATGTCGCCGGTGCGCTGCACATGGGTACCGCCGCACAGCTCCTTGGAGAAGCCGTCGCTGCCCATGGTCAGCACCCGCACTTCGCTGTCGTATTTCTCCCCGAACAGGGCCATGGCGCCGGCGTCCTTGGCCGCTTCCATGTCCATCAGCTCGGTGGTCACCGCCGCGTTCTCGAGAATCTGCCGGTTGACCAGGGTTTCAATCTCCTCGCGCTGCTCGGCGCTCAGGGCTTCGCCGTGGGCGAAATCGAAGCGCAGGTAGTCCGGCGCCACCAGTGAGCCTTTCTGCTGCACGTGCTCGCCGAGCACGCGGCGCAGGGCGGCGTGCAGCAGATGGGTGGCGGAGTGATGCCGCATGATGGCGCGGCGGCGCTCCACGTCCACATAGGCGTCCACCTTGTCGCCCACTTTCAGGGCGCCGCTGCTCACGGTGCCCACGTGAATGTGCGCCTGGCCGCGCTTGCGGGTGTCTTCCACGTCGAAGCGGGCGTCGCCGGCGACGAGCACGCCCCGGTCGCCCACCTGGCCGCCGGACTCGGCGTAGAACGGCGTGCGCTTGAGCAGCACCATGCCGGTATCCCCGGCTTCCAGGCTGTCCACGGCGGCGCCGTCGCGGTAGAGCCCTTCCACCTCGGCCTGGTCCTGATGCTTCTCGTAACCGGAGAAGTCGGTGACCGCCTCGATGTTGAGCCGGTCGCTGTAATCGTTGGCGAAGGCGCCGGCGCCCCGGGCGCGCTCACGCTGCGCCTGCATTTCCTGGTCGAAGCCGTCCATGTCCACGGACAGGCCGCGCTCGCGGGCCACGTCGGCGGTCAGGTCCGGCGGGAAGCCGTGGGTGTCGTACAGGGCGAACACCACCCGGCCGGGCAGCTCGTCGCCCTGCAGGTCGGCCATGGCGCCTTCCAGCACTTTCATGCCGGCGGCCAGGGTGCGGCCGAACTGCTCTTCCTCGGCCAGCAGGGCCTTCTCCACCCGCGCCTGCTCGCGGCGCAGCTCCGGGTAGGCGTCGCCCATCTGCGCCACCAGCGCCGCCACCAGGGTGTGGAAGAACGGCTTGTCCTGGCCCAGTTGGTGACCGTGACGCAGGGCGCGGCGGATGATGCGGCGCAGCACATAGCCACGGCCCTCGTTGGACGGCACCACCCCGTCGGTGATCAGGAAGCTGGCCGAACGGATATGGTCGGCGATCACCCGCAGGGATTTGTTTTCCAGGTCGTCGCAGCCGGTGGCCTGGGCGGCGGCCTTGAGCAGTGCCTGGAACAGGTCGATCTCATAGTTGGAATGCACGCCCTGCTGCACCGCGGCGATGCGCTCCAGGCCCATGCCGGTATCCACGCTGGGCTTGGGCAGCGGCTTCAGCTCGCCGTCGTCCTGGCGGTCGTACTGCATGAACACCAGGTTCCAGATCTCGATGTAGCGGTCCAGGTCGCCGTCCTCGGAGCCCGGCGGGCCACCGGGCACGTCGGCGCCGTGGTCGTAGAAGATTTCGGAGCTGGGGCCGCAGGGGCCGGTGTCGCCCATCTGCCAGAAGTTGTCCTCGTCCAGGCGCGAGAAGCGTTCGGCGCTGACGCCCATTTCCTTGAGCCAGATGTCCGCCGCCTCGTCGTCGGAGACATGCACCGTGACCCACAGCTTCTCCGGCGGCAGGCCCAGCTCACCGGTGAGAAACTCCCAGGCGAAGCGGATGGCGTCGCGCTTGAAGTAGTCGCCGAAGCTGAAGTTGCCCAGCATCTCGAAGAAGGTGTGGTGGCGGGCGGTGTAGCCCACGTTTTCCAGATCGTTGTGCTTGCCGCCGGCGCGCACGCAGCGCTGCGAGCTGGTGGCGCGGGTGTAATCGCGCTTGTCGCGGCCGAGGAACACATCCTTGAACTGGTTCATNCCCGCNTTGGTGAACAGCAGGGTGGGATCGTTCTCCGGCACCAGCGAGGACGACGCCACCACGGCGTGNCCCTGGCGGGCGAAGTAATCNAGAAAGGCCTGGCGAATCTCAGCGCTCTTCATACGCAAGCAACTACTTTAGACAGGNAAATGGGGAGCAAAGTATAGCGTTGTCAAAGGGCGGTTGCGATGGGGAAGGCGCGCCCGGGCGGCGCGCCACTCTACTTGAGCGCCGCCGCCGCGCAGACCGTCACCACCATCACCAGCAGAATCCATTTCAGGACCCGCTGGGAGACCTTGTGGGCAAAGCCCACGCCCAGCCGCACGCCCAACAGGGTGCCGGCGGCGACCAGCAGGCCCGGCAGCCAGGCCACCTGGTCCCGCCACACGAAAATACTCAGAGCGAGAATGGTGAAGCCGGCGGTGATCGCCAGCTTCAGGCCGTTGGTGCGCACCAGGTCGTAGCGGAGCTGGCCCGCCAGCACCGCGATCAGCAGGAACCCCACGCCGGCCTGGGCGAAGCCGCCATAGGCCCCGGTCACGAACAGCCCGGCCCAGGCCGCCGGGGTGCTCGCCAAAGCACGGGGCGCCTCGTCGGGGCCGGCGACCAGGGTGGAGGGCTTGAGCACCATGACCACCGCCATAACCACCAGGGTGGTGAGCAGAACCGGTTCAAGGATGGTGATCGGCAGGAAAGACGCGGCCAGGGTCCCCAGCAAGGCGCCGGCCAGGGTCGGCACCATGATACCCGGCAGCGCCGCCACCGGCATGGAGCCGTGACGGTGGAACTGGCGGGCACCCTCCAGGCACTGGATCAGCACACCCACGCGCATGGTGCCGTTGGCCAGGGCCGGCCCCATGCCGGTCAGCATCAGCAGCGGCAGAATCAGCAGGCCGCCGCCACCGGCCAGGGTATTGATAAAGCCGGCGATCACGCCGGAACCCAGCAAGGCCGCCACCAGCCANGGGTCGCTCAGGTATTCCACGTCGATTCCCCGCTACCNGTCAGAAAGGGAAAGCATTATGACCTGTCCGACGGGGGAATAAAGNGGNGNNGCNNNCCGGATCAGTCGAGNTCCTCTTCCCCGGCCAGATCCAGCGCGTTGAAGCTCTGCTCCGCGTCGAAGCCCCGGGACTGCAGAAANCGCAGCTGGCGGGCCTTNTCCTTGCGGTCCGCCGGCGGCCGGCGNAAGCGCCGNGCNTGGGTCTCNCGGGCCAGGGCNAACCAGTCACANTCGGCCTGTTCNAGGGCNTCCTTGANCAGNNCNTCCGGAAGGCCGCGCTGCTGNAGCTCGGNGCGGATGCGCAACGGGCCCTGCCCGCGCTCGATCCGCGAACGCACAAAAAAANCGGCGAAGCGCCGGTCATTCAGAAAGTCGTGCTCCTGGCACCAGTCCANCGCCGCATCCAGCTCCTCGCTGTCGCCGAACTTGCGCGCCATCTTGNCGCGCAACTCGGCACGGCCGTGGTCCCGGCGCGCCAGCATCTTCACCGCATACTGGCGTANCTNNGCAGGGTCGNCGGGGCCGTCTTCAGGNCCCCGCTGTCGCCGGCGCCGTTCAGTCATCCTTGCCGTCTTGCGCCTCGTCGCCCTCGGCCACCGCCGCTTCCTCGCTGGCGGGCGGCACCACGTTCAGCAGGCGGGCACGGATCTCCTTCTCGATCGCCTGGGCCACGTCCGGGTGCTCGGCGAGATAGTCGCAGGCGTTCTGCTTGCCCTGGCCGATCTTGTCGCCCTGGTAGGCGTACCAGGCACCGGACTTGTCCACCAGGCCCTGCTGAACGCCCAGGTCCAGCACTTCGCCCAGTTGGTTGATGCCCTGGCCGTAGAGAATCTGGAATTCCGCCTGCTTGAACGGCGGCGCCACCTTGTTCTTGACCACCTTCACCCGGGTTTCGTTACCGGTGACTTCGTCGCCCTGCTTCACCGCGCCGATACGACGGATGTCCAGGCGCACGGAAGAGTAGAACTTGAGGGCGTTACCGCCGGTGGTGGTCTCCGGGTTGCCGAACATCACACCGATCTTCATGCGGATCTGGTTAACGAACATCACCAGGCAGTTGGCGTTCTTCACGTTACCGGTGATCTTGCGCAGCGCCTGGCTCATCAAACGGGCCTGCAGGCCCACGTGGGCGTCGCCCATCTCGCCTTCGATTTCCGCCTTCGGCACCAGGGCCGCCACGGAGTCCACGATCACCACGTTGACGGCGCCGGAACGCACCAGCATGTCGGTGATTTCCAGGGCCTGCTCACCGGTATCCGGCTGGGAAACCAGCAGATCGTCCACGTTAACGCCGAGCTTTTCGGCGTAATCCGGGTCCAGGGCGTGCTCCGCGTCCACGAACGCGCAGGTGGCGCCCTGCTTCTGCGCCTGGGCGATCACGCTCAGCGTGAGCGTGGTCTTACCGGAGGACTCCGGACCGTAGATCTCGACAATCCGCCCTTTCGGCAGGCCGCCGATGCCCAGGGCGATATCCAGACCCAGGGAGCCGGTGGAAATGGCGGGGATACGCTCGCGCTTCTGGTCGCCCATGCGCATCACCGAACCTTTACCGAACTGGCGCTCGATCTGGGACAGCGCCGCCGACAGTGCTTTACTCTTGTCACTCATTTGTGAACCCCTCTCCGATTCCATCCATTGGCACAGAAACTGACCCGATGGCCAGCACTGTCTTTCTGGACAGCATTATGGGCAGTGTTCGTGCAGGGTGCAACCCCTGCCCGGTGCCTGACGATGGGGGCCATGATACACGTCCCACCCACGTAACAAATAAGCCAATGGAGCACAGCGGCGCACACCGTCCACGATATTGTAATGATATTCATTCTCACCTATAGTCCGTGGCATTCTGCTTTTCACCGTTCGGGGGGCGGGCCATGTCCGGGGGAGAATCACAGTCACTGTCCGTGAATACGCTTTATGCCGAGTACCACGGCTGGTTGCACGGCGTGCTGCGGCGACGGCTGGGCAGCGCCGACGACGCGGCGGATCTGGCCCATGATGCCTTCCTGCGCCTGCTGACCTCGCCGCGACAGCTTGACCGCCAGGGCGCCCGGGCCTATCTGAGCCGCATGGCACGGGGTCTGTGCGTGGATCTCTGGCGGCGCCGGGAGGTGGAGCGGGCCTGGCTGGAAACCCTGGCCAACCGCCCCCTCGACGCCGCGCCCTCCGCGGAGCGGCAAACCGCCGCGCTGCAAGCGCTGGTGGCGGTGGACCGCATGCTCAAACGCTTGCCGGCGCCGGTGGCCGAGGCGTTTATTCAGTCCATGGTGCACGGCAGGACCGCCAAGGAGGTGGCCGCGGATCTGGGCGTTTCCGATCGCACCGTGCGCCACTATCTGTCCCGCGCCATGCTCGCCTGCCTGCGTTTGCAGGCCCGGCTGGGCCTGGATGACGGCGCCCTGTCCGACCACGGCGATCCGGCATGAACCCGGCACCGAGCCAACGGGTGCTCGCCGACGCCGCCGACTGGTTCGCGCTGTTCCGTTCCGGAGAGGCGTCCGAGGCCGACGTCCGGCGTTGGCGGCGCTGGCTGGCGGCCAGCCCGGAACACCATCGGGGCTGGCGGATGGTGGAGCGCGTGGAGCAGCAGTTCAACGCGGCGTGCGGTGACGATCCCGACCAGGCCGAGGCGACACTGGCCCGAACCCGCCAACGGCGTCTCGACCGGCGCGGCATGATAAAAGGCATGGCGCTGCTGTTGGGCGTGGGCGGGCTCGGTTGGGCCGGCTGGCGTACCTCCCCGCTGCCCACGGTGGTGGCCGCCTGGAGCGCGAGCCATCGCACCGGTACCGGTGAGATCCGTGAGCTGGCTCTGCCGGACGGCAGCCGGATCTGGCTGAATACCAACACCGCGATGAATACCGCCTTCACCGCGCAAAACCGACGTATCGACCTGATCACCGGTGAAGTTCTGATCGCCACCGCCCCGGATGCCCGGCCGTTTGTCGTCGCCACCGCGCAGGGCCAGACGCGCCCTTTGGGCACCCGTTTCACCGTTCGAAGCGGGGACGACGCCACCCTGGTGGCCGTCTATCAGGGTGAAGTGGCCGTTACCAACGAGGGCCAGGGCACGCGAATCGTGCCGGCCGGCCAGCAGACCCGCTTTTCGAGCACCGCCATCGAGCCGCCGGAGACCGCCGACCCCGCCCGGGAAGCCTGGCACCGGGGAGTGCTGGTCGCCGACGACATTCGCCTGGCCGATCTCATCGCCGAACTCAGCCGCTACCAGCACGGCTATATCAATGTGGCGCCGGAAGTGGCCGGGCTGCGCGTATTTGGCGGCTACTCGCTAACCCGGCCGACGCACACCCTTTCGCTGCTGGAGAAAGTGTTACCGATCCAGGTGTCTCGCCCGCTGCCGTGGTGGACTGAAATCCGGCCCGCCGGGGCCGGCCCTGAAAAAAGTAAAAAATAATTTTCCGCTTTCAGCGCCGCTGTTCGATCTCCTAGTAAACAACGCCAACAGGAGACACCGTGTTCTATACAAGCAACCGCCTGCGCGCGCTGGCCGTGGGCCTCGTCCTGGGGCTGGCGCCCCTGCCGATCCTGAGCGTCAGCGCCCAGGCCGCCGCCACCGACGCCGCCGCGCGGCAGTACGACATCCCCGCCGGGCCGCTCAATACCGTACTGACCCGTTTCGCCGACGTATCCGGCAGCCTGATCGCCGGCAACCTGCGGCTGGCGGCGGACAAACAGAGCCAGGGCGTAAGCGGCAGTTTCACCCCGGACCAGGCCCTGGCGCGAATCCTGGCGGGCACCGGCCTGGTGGCGGACCGGGGCCCTGACGGCGCCTATGTGCTGCGCGACGCCGGCACCCGGGGCACGAGCAGACTGGCCCCGGTTTCGGTCACCGCGCCTACTCAATACAGCGTGCAGAACAGCCTGAGTTACGACCGGGACACGATCGAAGCCCTGCGGCCCCAGGACATGAAGGACCTGTTCAAGAAGGAGTCCTCGGTGGCCGTTGGCGGCTCCATGCCCATTAACCAGAAGGTTTACGTGCGCGGCGTGGAAGAGACCGCCATGCTGGTGACCGTGGACGGCGCACGCCAGAACAACAAGGTGTTCCACCACAACGCCACCAATCTGATCGACCCTTCGCTGCTCAAGGCCACCCGCGCCTCGGCGGGCGTGGCCGCCGCCGATGACGGCCCCGGTGCCCTGGGCGGCAGCCTCGCCTATGAGACCGTGGACGTCGGCGACGTGCTCGCCCCCGGTGATGCGCTGGGTGGCTTCCTGGACGGACGCTACGCCACCAATGGCAGCACGGTTACCAGCGCCGGCTCCGTGTTCGGCCGCGCCGACGGCTTCGAGGCGCTGGGTTACGTGAAACACACCGACGGCGACGACTACGAAGACGGCAACGGCGACACCGCGCCGTTCACCGCGCCGGCGCTGCTCAGCGGCCTGGCGAAGATCGCCTACCAGGGCGACGGCCCCAGCCGCTTCGAGCTGAGCCACGAAACCGTGAACGACGAGGCCGCCCGCCCCTACCGCGCCAACTTCGCCGGCCTGGAAGGCGGCCGCCCGGTGCCGGACTCACGGATCTACGATCTGACCCGCGACAATACGGTTTTAAACTACAGCCGCGACACCGGCCGGGGTTACTGGAACCCCGAGCTGACACTGGCACACAATGAAACCGAACTGGAAACCCGGGAAATCCCACTCAGCGCGCCGGACACCACCATCGTTTACACCGGCATCACCGAAAGCCTCTCCGCGACGCTCAAGAACGTCTTCCATACCCGGCTGGCCAGCGTCTCCACCGGGGTCGACTATTACGACGACAGCGCCGTGTTCCGTTTCGAAGGCGACCCGGACCTTGAGGAAAACGCGCAAAACACCGGTGCGTTCCTGCAAGTGCGACAGCCGATCGGCCATAAGCTGGATCTCTCCTACGGTGTGCGCTACGACCAGCAGGACTTCACCGGCACCGACGATTCGGAACACGACGATGCCGGCGTCAGCAGCAACGTCTTCGCGGAGTTCTTCGTTAACGACCATCTCTCCTTCAACGCCGGTTACGCGGACGTCTGGGGCGGCACCGCCCTGGCCGAGAACTTCATTCTCAACGGCGCCTGGGACTATGGCGACCAGAAGCCGGTGGACGCCTACAACCACACCGTCGGCGGCAGAGCCGACTGGAACGGCTTCTTCGCCGAGGCCAACCGTTTCGAGACACGCATCAGCAACGGCCGGGTGCCCTCTTTCAGCGTCGGCCCCAACGAAGTCGCCGACTTCAATATCGAAGGCTACGACGTCGCTCTGGGTTACACCGGCCAGCGCGGCGAAGTGTCGGTGAAATACGCCAACATCGAATCGGAAAAGGACGGCGAGCCGGCCACCTCCTTCGACGGCAACTATTTCACCGCGCCGCTCGGCGAGATCATCACCATCAACGGCGCGTTCAGCCTGCGGAGCCTGCCGCTGGCGCTGGGCATGACCACCGAAATCGCACTGGACAACGACGCTCTCGAGGCGGTTGGAAACGAACAGGAAGGCTACACCGTCGTGGACGTCTACGCGGAATATCAAGCGACGCGCAATCTGTCGCTGCGTCTTTCCGTGGATAATGTCGGCGACGAGGACTACACCGACCGGGCCAGTTACGGCCAGGAGTTCGCCACCGTGGACACACTGCTGGAACCGGGCCGCGCCTTCGCGCTCAGCGCACGCTACGGCTTCTAACGGTCAAGCCGCTCGATCAATCCCTCGATGGCCGCCAGCATGCTGCGGCTGCGCACCTCGTCGCGGTCACCGGGGAACAGGAAGTGTTGCGCCTCGGCGACGCCGTCGCCGAGGCCCCAACCGATCCACACCGTGCCCACCGGCTTCTCCGCGGTGCCGCCGTCCGGGCCGGCCACACCGCTCACCGAGATACTGACGTCGCCGTTGGAGTGCGCCAGGGCGCCCCGGGCCATGGCAAGCACCACCTCTTCGCTCACCGCGCCATGGGTCTCCAGAAGCGAGCGCGGCACGCCCAGCATCTCTTCCTTGGACAGGTTGGAATAGGTCACGAAACCACGCTCGAACCAGCCGGACGCCCCGGCATCGTCGGTGAGCAGGCGCGCGATCCCGCCACCGGTACAGGATTCGGCCGTGACCACCGACAGCCGCCGTTGTTGTAAAATCTTGCCTAACTCGCGGGCTCGATTGGCTAATCCCTGCATCGTATCCACCTCGCCTAAGCCTGTTATGCCGGGCCCCATAATGAATGACTTCCGGCTTCCTTCCCACCATCCGGTACCCGGCCATCTTTCAGAACGTGAGCGGCTGTGCTATTCCGGGGATCACCAACGCTAGTGAAGGAGCACTACCGTGACAACCGCGACCCACCGCCCGGTGGCAAGCATTTCCATGGAAAGCGTCGTCCACCTCGTCGATCCGGACCCACAAACCCGCGATCGCCTCCACCGTCTGATGCACGGCGCCCGTCTGCCCTGCCGAACCTACCGGGATGCCGGGAGCCTGCTGCTGCATCTGGACGATGATCGGCCCGGCTGCGTGCTGGTGGCCCTGCACACCTCCGGCAAGGCCGGCCTGCGGATTCAGCACCGTNTGGCCGAAACCGGCTTCACCCTGCCGGTGATCTTTCTGAGCCACAGCCCGCGGGTGAGCGTGGCGGTCGACGCCATGCGCGGGGGCGCGGAGGATTTCCTCACCGCCCCGACCGACGACGACACGCTGATCGAAACAGTGCATCAGGCGATTGCCCGGGACCGCCGCCGCAAGGCCCGGCAAAAGGCGCGCCAGGCCCTGGTGGAACGGCTCGCGCGGCTGACGCCGCGTGAGCGGGAAACGCTGGAAGCGGTGGTGGCCGGGTCGTCCAACCGGGGGATCGCCGAAGCCCTCTCGATCTCGCCGAAAACCGTGGAGCTGCACCGCGCCCACATGATGCGCAAAATGGGCGCCGCCTCGGTGGCCGAGTTGGTGAGGCTCTATCTGTTCGCCTGCGACGCCGCCACGCACACGGTGACCGGCTTTCCTCTACCCGATCAGGGACCGGACCCCGAACATCACGGTCACCGGCCCGGTTGACCGGGGCTTCAAGACCGGCTCATAAAAAACCCCGCCGGTGGGCGGGGTGAGTGTGCCTGAAGCGGAAAAATCGATCAGGGCAACTGGGCCTTCAGCGAGTCGGCGTTGCTGTTTTGAGCTTCCGCTTCGCCTTCCAGAATCTCCGCGACGTTGGTACGCCCGGTGTAGTACTCCTGGTTGGCTTCGTCATCACTGAAGACATCGCTGACACTGATGGCGCCGCCGGCGAACAGGCCTTCGGTGCTGCTCCAGAACAGCACGTCGCCCTTGCCGTAACTGCCCTGAGCGGCGTTGGACCAGTCCAGCAGTGTCAGGCCCGCGTCCGCGTTCAGCGCGAAGTTGTGGTCCTGTTTGAAGGACTCCACCGCCTTATCGGTCATCAGCAGCATGGCCACCTCACCGGCGGCGACACCGCCCTGGGCGCCGGCGCTGACCGCGCCGAAGTTAAAGAAGGCCGGGCCGTTCCAGTCGCCGCCCTGCTTGGTCAGCACCACGCCCTGACCACCGCGGCCACCGAACACGAAAGCGCCGCGTCCGAAATCGGGCACCAGGAAAACGCCTTTGGCCTGCTCCAGCGCGGTGTCCATGCCTTCCTCACGCTTCATGTTCCGCAGGACTTTCTCCGATTCCCGGATCACCTCCTGAACGTTGTGACGCTCATCGTCGGTCTGCAGATTGGAGGGTTGATCCTCCATATGATCCATGCTCTGGGTGTTCTGCATGGTTTCCGCATCGTCCACGTCCCGGCCGGTCTGGTTGGCGGTCACCGCCGCCGTCAACGAAGCCAGTGCCAATGAGGTCGCTGTGATCATCGCAATCTTCATGGTTCTCTCTCCTTCCTTGATGAGGGAACCTCCACGCTAGAAGGCCAGTCCGACAGTGAAAATAAGGGATAACCCTTGGTCGGCCGCCTGAGCGCCCTGATTCGCGCCGGTTTTTCACTCCTTAACAGATGCCCACGCCATGACTTCAGCCCCCAACCGCGCGCGACGATGGCTTGAACGCCTCAACGGCTCCAAGCACATGCTCTGGCTGCTCGCACTGTTCTCCTTTCTGGAGACCCTCATCGTGCCGGTGCCCATCGAGCTGGTGCTGATTCCGCTGATGGCCCTCAACCGCCAGCGCATCTGGCGCATCGCCACGGTCACCACCGTCGGCTGCCTGGCCGCCTCGCTGCTCGGCTACGGCGTCGGCATGGTGCTCTACCAGTCCGTCGGCACCTGGTTCATCGACACCATGGGCATGCAGAACGCCTACCAGGCCTACCAGGGCTTCTTCGACCGGTACGGCTTCATCGCCATTCTCACCCTGGGCATTCTGCCGATCCCCTTCCAGGTGGCGATGATCACCGCCGGCCTGTCCGGCTACCCCCTCGCCCTGTTCATGCTGGCCGCGCTGATCGCACGCGGCATTCGCTACTACGGCCTGGCCTGGCTGGTGCTGCGGTTCGGGCCCCGGGTGGAGCGGATGTGGCGGCGGCAGGCGCTGGTGACCAGTCTGGTGGCCGGCCTGATCGTGATGGGCGTGGCGCTGGGCATGCAGTGGCTGGCGGGCCAGGTGCTCTGAGCGCTCCCCTTTATCACATTGAAATGATACCCATTCCCATTTAAGATTCGACCTCATTATCTTTATCCGTATCGGGGTCGGGTTATGTCCGGGGTTCCGCAGCAGTCGCTGTCGGTGGCAACGCTGTACAGCGACCATCATGGGTGGCTGAAAAACTGGCTGGGGCGACGGCTGGGCGATGCCATGGACGCCGAGGATCTCACCCAGGACACCTTTATCCGCGTCATCCGCTCCTCCCAGGACCCGGGGCTGCTCCGTGAGCCGCGCCGGTTTCTGGTGACCGTGGCGCGGGGCCTCACCGTCGACCTGTTCCGACGCCGGACGCTGGAGCGGCAATACCTGGAGGCTCTGGCCAGCCTGCCGGAGGCCGCCGCGCCTTCGGAGGAAGAGCGGGCCATGGTGGTGGAGGCTCTGATGGAAGTGGACGCCATGCTCGCCAACCTGGGCACGCGGGTGCGCAAGGCTTTCATCCTGTCCCAGCTTGAGGGGCTGACCTACCAGCAGATCGCCGATCAACTGGGCGTCTCCCTGCGCACCATCAAAGGCGATATGGCCAAGGCCATGGAGCATTGCTGCCTGTACCGGCTGGAGCATGGCCTGCAATGACCACCCGGCAAGACATCGGGGAAACGCTCAAGGACGCCATTCGGGACGCGGCCCGCTGGTACGCGGTGCTGAGCGCTCCCGACGTGACGCCGGCCGATCAGCGTGGCTGGCGGCAGTGGCTCGCCGACGCGCCCGAGCACCGGCTCGCCTGGCGCGAAGTGGAGCGGGTGCGGGACAGCCTGGAGCGGGTGCCGGGCCGGCTGGCGGCGCCGGCGCT
>FUFK010067983.1_pt1 | contig 43750 bp, 84 predicted proteins | sample 1021851 | NCBI WGS metagenome assembly FUFK01 (sample SAMEA51879418, study PRJEB19060) | metagenome
TAGCATACGAAATGTATTATGTTTAAAGTATGGTTAATGGTTGCTTTTTTTCATACACCAGAAATGCCATCAGTAAAATATCAAGCATTATTATTTGAAACAGAAGATTTATGTATGGAAAATTTAGCATCATTTTTTAATACTTATGAAAGAAAATCTGATCTTTATAAAATGACAACAAAAGCTGATGCACATTGTTTAGAGTTTGAGTCATTTGAAATAAAGAGATTTAAAAATACAGGTACATAATGTCTAATTGGGAAAAAGATGTAGCAGAGTTAAAAACTGATGTAAAATATATCAGAGAAGATATTACAATAATGCAAAAACAAATAAGAGATTTAAGCCGCAATGCAAATATGGGTATTGGTGGTTTAAAGGTAGCACTTTTCATCGGTGGAATATTAGGAGCAATTTATACTTTTTTTAAATTGATAGATTAATGAAGATATTGTGTATTTCTGATACGCATTATCCTTACGCACACCCAGATCATTTGAATTTTTTACAAGCATTAAAAACTAAATATAAATTTGGCAGTAAGGATAAATACGTTATGCTTGGTGATGAATTAGATTACTCAGCATTAAGTTTTCACGATTCAGACCCAGACTTACCAAACAGCACAAAAGAATTAGACTTAGCAAAACAACAAATAAAAAAATTAGAAAAAATTTTTCCTAAATTAGATTTGTTAAATTCTAATCATGGCTCTATGGTTTACCGCAAACGCAAATTTCATGGTTTTCCTAGACAGGTTATAAAAGACTATGCTGATATTTTAGAGGTAAACAAAAAAAATTGGAAGTGGCACGATAACTTAATATTAAAAGATAAATTTGGTAGTTATTATTTTACTCATAATATGAACGCAGATTGTCAAAAATCAGCACAAGCATTAAATTATGAGGGCTACATACAATCTCATTATCATTCTAAATTTGAAGTAAAATTTTTTAGCTCTCCCGAAGCTCTTAGATGGGGTGCAACAATAGGTTGTTTAATAGATAAAGACTCCCTTGCATTTGCTTATTCAAGAGTAAACATTAAGAGACCTGTACTTGGTTGCATGGTTATAATTGATGGTGTTCCACATTTAGAACCAATGATACTGAGAAAGGGTAACAGATGGGTGGGCAAACTGTAAAAACAAAAGACCCGTTAGTACAAAAAGTATTAAACAGAATGGCAGAACGATCTGAGTCTGGCATGAAAAAGTTTGGTGTTACAATGCAAGATGCAGAGCAATCACTAGAACATTGGATAGCAAACACACAAGAAGAATTAAGTGACACAATATTATATCTCGAAAAACTAAAAGAAGAAATACGTAAGAAAGAAATTTTATGGGGTTTGAAAAACTTAAAGAAGAAGTAAAAGAACATGAGGGTTTTCGCAATCAAGTTTACAAAGATACATTAAATAAAAGAACTATTGGGTTTGGTCATTTGTGCAGAAATGATGAAAAGTGGGAAGACGGAAAAGTTTACGACAACAAAGAATTAGAAAAAGTTTTTGAAGTAGATTTTAGTGTTGCACAAAGAGGTGCAATGTCTTTGTTTGATAATTTTGATTCATTACCACAACTTGTAAAAGAAGTTTGTATAGAAGCATGTTTTGTTATTGGCACTACAGGTTTTAGTAAATTTAAAAAAACTTTAGAACTTATTAAAAACGAGCAATACACAGAAGCATCAGAAGAAATAAAATCATCACTTTGGTATCGTCAAGTTCCACAAAGAGTAGAAATGTTAAGTAAAAAATTAAGAGAGGTGTAATGTTAAATTTGTTAGTTGGGCCACTTGTTGATATTGTAGGTAGTTCAGTAAAAGGATTTGTAGAAACAAAAAAAGCAAAACAAGAATTAAAACTTACAACAATTAAAGCAACCCAGAAACTTAAAGAAGATCAAATTGCGGGTAAAGTTGCATGGGAACAAAGTGCTGTAGATCAAATGAAAGGATCGTGGAAAGATGAGGTAGCACTCATTGTACTACTTCTTCCTGCCGTTTTAGTCTTTACGCCTTTACAAGAGCATGTACATCGTGGTTTTATCGCTCTTCAAGACTTACCGACATATTATCATAACTTGTTGTACATAGCTATTTCTGCAAGTTTTGGAATTAAGGCAGGTGCAGGAGCAATGAATTTAATCAAAAAAAAATAGGAGGTAATATGAAACTATTACAAGACTTATGGGAACACTTAAAAGAATGGTCTGATTGGTCTATGAAAGATTGGATTAAGGCAGGTATGGTTGCTGTAGTTGTAATCGTAATTATTGGTGCTTTATAATTTATGGCAGACCCAAGATTAAAAAGGGCAGGGGTAAGTGGGTACAACAAACCTAAACGTACCCCTAACCACCCAAAAAAATCACACATTGTAGTTGCCAAACAAGGTGACAAAGTAAAAACAATTCGCTTTGGACAACAAGGTAAGACAGGCGATAAAACTATGACCAAAAGAGCTAAGTCATTCAAAGCAAGACATGGCAAAAATATTGCTAAAGGCAAAATGTCAGCCGCTTATTGGTCTAACAAAGTAAAATGGTAGGAGGATATGTCATTATATAGAAATATTAATAAAAGAAAAAAAGCAGGTACAAGTAGAAGTAAGAAAAATTCTACAATATCACCAGAAGCATACGCTAATATGAAAGCAGGCTTTCCAAAAAAGAAAAAGAAAAAGACTAAAAAGAAGAAGTGAAATCCATAACGGAGGATATTCTTTCTTGGTCAAAAGACTTTTTAGAAAAACCTAATAAACATCTTAATGGTTATCCTGTTTGTCCTTACGCAAAAAAAACAAGATTAGATAAACAAATACGAATAGTAGAGCATAACAATACTGATACACTGTTAGAAAAAATAGTAGAGGAATGTAATAATTTTAATACTAACAATAATAAAATTTGTATTGTTGCCTGTAATAACATGTCTATTACAGCAGATGAGCTACATGACTATGTACACGCATTTAATCATGTTTATGTACCGCAAGATGTTTATTTAATGGCCTCTCACCCAGAAGATGTAGAAGAAGAAATAGATTTTTTGCAAGATACAGAGTGGGAAAGCGACAACGAATTTTTTATGATTTTGATTCAACCTTTTGTTGAATTAGAAAAAGCTAGTGCAACACTAAAAAAAACTGATTACTATAATAATTGGGAAGAAGATTATTATAGAGGCACAGTTTGTAAAAGGGAACAGTATAGAAAATTATATGAAAATCGTAAAGGTAACATGGCTTGACACTAATGAAAATAGTGTCGGAGGTTGGATTGACAAAGAAGAATTAGATAGAGCAAAATGTTGCTCTGTTGATTCACTTGGTTGGTTGTACAAAGAAACAGATGATTATGTAGTTATCCTAGCAGATAAAGACACATACGATGAAGATGATTTATTTGGTAGATCACAAATAATCCCTAAAGGTGTGATTAAAAATATAGATTATATAACTTAGTGGTGGGTGCAATAGGACTTGAACCTATGACCTTTTCCGTGTCGAGGAAACATTCTACCACTGAACTATGCACCCTTAATTTATTATAGACCAACCTCACAAATTTTGTACAGCTATTGTACACATCTTTTTGTAAGAAAATGTAAACTTATGTAAAAAAATGTAAGGTTTGGTCAACTTTTGCATCGTCTGGTCACTTATAACTACATCGACACGGCTTGTCTATACCTTTTTTTTTATTAGTTTTTAGCCATAAAATAAATCTTGTACAGCTATTGTACATCGGCAGTTGCCTATTAAGGCAGTAGATTGATTTTTTTCTGTGTTTCTTCTGGTACTGTCGAACCATAAACACTAATCATATCTCTACTTTTCCAACCCCCTAAATCCATAAGTTCGCTGTCACTAGCATTTGCATAACTAATTAAGAAAGTTGCATAGGTGTGTCTCACAGCATGTCTTTTTTTCTTTTGATCTACTCCTGCCATATCTAACATTTCTCTCCATGTATTAGTAATTCCATCATTTTTATTCTTTTTGTCTTGTAAACTGTTCCATGGAAATAATTTACCAGACCTATCATTTATTTTTTCTAACCATGCTTTTAAAGTAGGGTGTATATGTACAATTCTTTGCTCATCTTGTTTTGATTGCCATAAATATATTTGATTACGTTCTAAGTCTATTTGTGGTTTGTCTCCTGCAAGATTTGTATTATCCCAATAAACATTTAGTGCTTCCTGTAATCTAGCACCTGTATATAGCATAAAAACAAGCAATAATTTTGTGTAAAAAAATGCTTTTGAATCTAAACACCTTTTAATCTCATCAAGTGTAAATACATATTTTGGTCTATTCTTACCAGATAACGTCCAAAATCTTGTAATAACCATGTATTCACACCATTTATTTTTATGTGCGTAGTGCATTACTTTTGAAACTTGCGTAATAAAATTACGATTTACTGTTGCATGTTTAGAAGATATTTCTATTTGTTGTTCTCTAGGTAAAGATTTGTATTTTAACCTAGTGTAGTCTTTAACACTATTATAACATTCAATGGCTTTTTGACCGATTAACTTATTTGTTATCTTGCTTAGTTGAAAAGAACCTAAATATGTTATAGTTCTTTTAAGATTTAATTCATCTTGCCTAGCAAATGATTCATAGGGATCGTTAAGTAATTCGTTTGTAGCATCGCTATACGTTTTGACTTCATATCCGTTATTTAATCTTTTATAATCTTCTATCCATTGATCTTTAAAATTATTCCACCATCTATCACTGCATTTTTTAGTTGCAGGTATGTTAGTTTTTGTCCAATTAATTTCTATAGTTTCAGATGCAATTTTAAAAGTGCCTCTTATGTAGAAATATTTTCCTCTGGGTTTGTGCGTAAGCATAGTTTCATTACCTTTCCTAAATCTTCATTTGTAAAGATTTGTCTGTTTCTAATAAAACGATGCAAGGACTCTTCTTTAGGATTTTTCAATCTCATTTCGCCCAACCAACTTTTACAAGATCGTTCAGACATTTGCAACTTTTTTGATAAATCTTTTACTGTGTAAAATTCCATTAGTATTCCCCTCTAATAATATCTTGATTTTCCTCTTCATTTTTAGCCATCGCTACCTCTCTTAACCTATCTAACTCCTCTCTTTCTTTAGCAAGATATGGATAAGGATTAGGTTTATAAGGGTGAAATAACGCTTCATTTTGTGGTGTTCCACGTCTAGCTAATTTTTCATCTAAGGCTTTATATTTTTCCTCATCTTTTCTTTGATGTCCTAAATATAACATATTGCATAATTCTTTTGTGCTAAGTAATACGTCTTGATGGTCTATAAAAACAACTGACCATTGTATAATTTTTCTCTCATCAAGTAACTGTGATATTCTTTTGTTAAAATGGTGTACTGTATTATTATATGCTTTGCTAATATACTCTTCCATTTTTGGCTTACCTAAAATTCTTTTTTCTCCATCTACAAATTCTAATTCCCACAATGGCTTTTCAAAAAGACCAGACTTAGGATTATTGCCTCCCTCATCTAATTGTGTTAATTTTGTTATTTCTTTACTCACTAATAACCTCCATTTCGCTAATCGGTATAACTCTCAACGCAAGATTGTTTTTGCCGACATACATTCTTTCACAACTATCTGCTTTTTCTTTTGTTACTTTGTATGTGTGTGGATAAAGCCGATTTCCGTATTTATCTTTGTATGCAATTTCAATTAGCACGCCTTGTTTTGTAAAGTTTCTATCAGCTATTCCCACACTGCCACCATGTTTCCACATAGGAGTTTGTATTGTTATCTTATTCATGTTTGATACCTACTCATTTTCATTTCGTGTCGCTTATTAACTTCATCTGTTTGTTGAAGATCGTCTAATTTTTTCTTAGCTTCATAAACAATTTGTGATTTTAAATACTTATTAAGTGCTTTATTTTTTTCTTCGTAGTGATTTTTTATTTTAGGGTCTTTTTTTACTAAAGATTTTGCAGACGTACTGTTTTCAGTTTTTTTTAACTTTTCAAATACTTCGCTTTCTATTGATGATTCAGTATCTTTTAATAATTCATAAGCACTTTTTTTATCTGCATAATCGTAACCTAATTCCACTGTTTCATTCAACATTGCAACAGGCTCAAATCTATTTCTTTTTTTAAATCGGTAAACTTCGTCACTCATAATAAATCTAAATATTTTTCATCTAATGTGTCTATTAATTTGTCGGTAATATTTTGTAGGTTTTTTATTCTAGCAAATTTATTGTATTCTTTATGTTCATGACACTTATCGTGACAGCTTCGGCATAAACAAATAAGATTTTCAATGTAATCTTTGCACTTGCTACCGCCAGATTGACGATTACTAATATGATGTACTTCTGCACCCCATTCACCACACGTAACACATTGTTCAGTTTGTGATAATGTAAGTTCGTCCCACCAAAATTGTCGGTAAACATCAACGTGGTTTTTCACTTGTAAAGTTTATCTCCTATACCCCAAAGCATTAATGCTATTAAAACCAAGATGAATAATTGTGCTAATTCTAATATAATAACAATCATTTACTTTTCCAATGATTGCTGTTTACATAATAAGATGTGCCAGAAAAATCTCTGTTAAGAAATCTACCAATAGTGCTTATAGATTTACCAAGTTCATCTTTAGCTCTTTTTGTAAACTCAACTCTAGCAATTACATGTTCTCTTGTTCTTTCTTTCGATTTTAAACTTTCTAAAGTAAGATCATGTTTCTTACATACTTTAAATGCTAATTCTTTTAAACTAGTTTGAGTATAAAATTTTTTGATGTCTTCGTAATCGCAAGCAATATTTTTTAATGCTTTTATTTCTTCTTCAGTAAACATTTCTTTTACCAATCTGGTAGTTCTTCTTCTTTTTGTTGCGATTGTTTCTCTGTTTTAGGCTTCCAAGTATTTACCTCTGCGTACCAATTACCCTCTTTACTTTCTTTAACATCAAGATTTATCCAATCTTCATCTTTGTTTTCTAACTTATTTTTATACCACGTTGTAAAATCATCTTTTTTTATAGATATTTTAAATTTAACAAAATCAACATTAGATTTTTTTACAAACAATCCTTTAGCAAAATCTTTTTCTTCCATGTTATCTCCTTAACTTGCTAAGTTTCCATCATCATCATCACTAGCTAATCCGTATAATGATTGTAACCCATAACGCTTTGCATAGGTTATAGCTGAACCCATTTTTTGTGGGTTATCTTTATCATCGCCTTTAACTAATACAGGCACACAACATGTAAATTCTTTATCATCAATGTTGTGGCGTATAGTTGTAGTAACAAAAATATCTTTTACAACGTCTTCACCTTGACGTTTTTCTTGTTCTCCCTCTTTTGTATATTTAATTTGTTCTTTCTTTGTAATGACATTTTTATAATCAATAGATTGTGTAAAAGATAATCCAAATTCTGCACCATGATTTACAGCATTAATAACACTAGTAAGATCAGAGTATTTGCTTTTAAAATGTGGATTTATAGATTCTTTAGTTGCCTTAACATTCATTTCTTGAAACTTTGTTAATGCTTCTTTTATTGTTTGTATTTCTTCTTGTTTATCTTTCATTTTCTACCACTCTATTTTTTTTTAAATATTTCTCAATATCATCAACGTGATATTTAACGAGCCAACCAATTTTATGATAAGGTATTCCTATCTTATCCGTTCTATTTCTTTGTAATGTTCTTGCATTGAGACCATAAAAAGTCTCAACTTCCTTATCCGATAATAATTTCTTTGTTATATTCATTTCTTTTTAATCCTTTTTTTCAATTCCTTATCTCTTTCGAAAGCAATTAAATATTCTTTAAATTGTTTAAATGCTTCTCTTAGATCAGTTTTATTAAACTCTTTAATTTCATACTTAGAGCCATCTTTAGGAAAACGAGCTACAATAAATTTATCTATCTCAATCTTATCATTCTCTTTAATAAGATGTGCGTAGGCTGAACCTTGTATTAAATTATCAACATACACATTTGAAGATGTTTTAAAATCAATCAAAATGTATTTTCCTTTTTTCTTAACAAGCAAATCTGGTGTGCCACCATATTTATATTTAGAGGAAACATAATTTTTTTCTGTCCATAAAACTTCAACATTAGGCATTAAATTTTTTCCACCATTTCATAAAACCATTAAAAGAACTTTGCACTTCTGGGTTATCAGATAATGTAAATTCTTTTTTGTTTATGATACATTCTGCATGGTCGTGAAATGTAGTGCCTATGTCTTGAACTCTTTTCATTTCTTCCCAATAATTAATTCCACCTAATCCGAGCTTGTTACTCCAACCTGTAATAGCACCACTATCTTTAAATCTACTGATAATGGTACTAACACTAGGTATTGTTTTATCTTTTATTTTATATTTTATTGTCGGCATTATCTAAGACGATTGATTCTGCTTCCCATGACAATACAACTTTTTTATCGTCTGGTTTTTTGTCTTTGTCGTAATAAAATATACGCATAGGGTAATGACCCCATTTTTCTTTTAATATATCTTCTGCGTATCTTGGTTCTTTTTCTGTTTGAATATTTTGCATTTTACACTCCATTTGCGAGGGCAGTAAATCTTTGGAGGAATAACCGCCCTCTAGCAACACATTATATTTCATCGACAGTAAGATTTAACCTCATGCTAAACCCTACAATTATTGACTATTTCTAATCAATAATTGACTAATATTAACACTTTTGCGTACTGTCAAGAAAAAACTGAATAATTAAGAAAAAACTGAATTTATTCTAAATCTAAAATATTATTTTCGCCATCAATAGCCATATCCACAACAAAAATTGGATATATTTCATCAAATTCTACTTCCATATAATCGTAAGTTGGCATCCAATATTTAGTGTTTGGTTCTTTATGACCCTCTCTATAAACATAACCTAAATATCTTTGTCCTACTGCTTTATTTTGTGAAACAAATTCATGAGGTAAAAAAGAAAAAAAATAATTTTTATTTTTAGGTTTAATTAAATTATGACGCCATAATAATTTATCTGGGTTTGTAATATGCCAATCATTAAAACTTATATTAAATATTGATGCTCTAGCGTCTTTTCTAAATGTCATAGCTTCATCTTTGTGATCTTTATACCATTCATCTTGTGCAAAATTTACATCTTCAACAGTTTTAGGATAAGTTATTATGGCTTTAGTATTCGGATCAGTATGAATTAAATTAGGAAAATATATAGCTTTTGCCTTTGATTTAAAAAGATTTGGTGATTCATATCTGCCTTTTCTAAAATTCCACTCTAATACAACACTCATTTTTTCAATTTTAGGACTTAAAAATTGACTTAAAGAAATTTCTCTACCTTGGTGTTCGCCAATGACTCTTAAAATTTCTTTTAATTGAAAAACTTTTAACTGATCGGGTTTATTTTCTGGTTTATTGAATTCTAAATCATACATAGTTTGTATGCTAACTTTACCATAACCATCTGGCGGATTTTTTGTTTTCTTTGCAATTTCTGACTTAGTAAGCCCACATGAATTTATTAAATCCATTAATTTATCTTTTTCGTATTGTTTGTTTATAATAGGCATTAACATAATTTCACACAAAACTTTCTTTCTTTCAACAATATTCTGATGTTCACTAAATATTCCAATTTTTACTATACATCAAGAAAAAATTGAAATATAGAAAAAAAACAGAATGAAAGTAATTTGTAAAATGTGTGATAAAACCATTGAAATTGACGAAAATTTGTCTGCAAAAGAATTACAAATATTAAAATTCATTAAAAATTACGCAGAAAAGTACGATAAACCACCATCTTTTAGAGAAATTAGCACAAAATACAAAATAAGTTTATCAGCAATAGATCGGTATATTTATCAATTAAAAGAGAAACAATACATTACTAAAAAGCCTTATAAAAGTAGGTCTATTGTCATTTTAAAGGATATTCCTTGTGGGTAAAATTTGGAAAATGGGTGTCAAAGTAGATCAATTTGTTGCTGATACTGTCGATTTATCAGATGATGAAATGGGCAAGTATTGGCGTATGATTTTATATGCTTGGAAGCTAAAAACAATTTTACCAAATGATATTAAAAGAATTAGCCAAATATCTAAAAATCCTAATTTAAAAAAAACGAAGTATTTGCTTGATAGATATTTTGTACAAAATGATGATGGCTACACAAATAAAGCTCAACTTGAAGAATGGAAATATATTGAAAAGCTATCTCAAACTAATTCAGAAAATGCAAATTTGAGGTGGGATAACAAAAAAGAAGTTAAATCGCATAGCGATGGCAATACTAATAAGAGTAAGAGTAAGAGTATAGATTATAATATTATAATAGATACATGGAATAAATATATTCCATCTGCCCAAATCAAAGTATTTAATCAAACAAGAAAACAATTAATTAAAAATAGATTTCACACTTTTTTTAATGACAGCTACGAAGAATGGGAAAAGTTTTTAGTTAAAATTGCAAAAATAAACTTTTTGTGGGGTGACAATGATCGTGGTTGGAAAGCTGATTTTAATTGGGTTCTTAATGAAAACAATTACATAAAAATATTTGAGGGTAAATATCAAAAAGATGTTAAAGAAATTGGTTTAACAATAGATGATGATGAATCAAAAGCTAAAAGATGGATAGTTAATTCTAAAAACTTATCTCCATTTATACTCTCACTAGCACAAAAAAATTTTCAAGATATTCAACACTTATATAGAAAAAAATTACTGACAAAAGAACAGGTAATTAATCTAGGAATAAGCATTGAGTAAAAAAAGAAAAAAAAAGAACAAAAAATCAATAGACCTTGGAAGCCAAGAATTAGTAAGAAACGAAGACCATACTTTAACTAGAAAGGTTGACGGAGAGGTTTTTCGTTTTGCTTTTTACGGAGAAGATCGTCATTTAGAAAAAGTACATAAATCCGTTTTAGAAAATTATCATGCAAGAGGAATGTTATGTAATTATGATCGCAATGTAAATGATAAAAGATTTTGGGCAGGTTCTAAATTTGAACAAATATGTTATCACGCAGGCTTACAGCAAAAAATTACAGCTAAACTAACAGAAATGGTTGTTGGGGTTAGAGAGGATTTTGTTATAGACAATATAGATGCACACTCTTATTTTCATACAATAGTTAAAGAATTAGGAAAATTTTGGAATATTGCTTGGTGGGTTATGGTGCTTAATAAACCTGCAAGACAATACAAAAGAAAAGGTATGGAAGAACTACAAGAATGTTTAGATCGTTTAGTAGTTTTATTTGACTTGTAAATATGACCCTTTGGTTAATTAATCAGCTTATCTGATTTTATAAATATTCGTCAAAATCACTCCAATCCATTCTATCTGGATTGATGCTTGGATAATCATTAATAATAAATTTTTTAACCAAACTTTTACATCGTTCACCGATAGACTCATAACGGAAAAAAACTTCATCAAAGTTAATTTCACTATGAAATCTTTTTAAGTAAACCCATTCTTGTTTTTTTTCATCAAATATAAATTTGTCAAAACCCACTGCAAAACTAACAACAGGTTGATATTTAATTTTATTTTTAATCATAATACACTCCATTAAGTAAGGGTCATATTCACTTGTCAAAGAACAGTCTTTTTTAAAGACCGCCTATTATAACATATTGGTTTTTGAGATTTGGCTGTTTTTAGGGATTTTAGAAAATTACTCTAGGTATTCTGCCAAAAATTAGGTGTTTTACCCCTAAAAAAAATCGCTTTTCCGCCAAAAACACATATAAAAAAAGATGTTTTTATAATTATTACCATTAATTTGTGGCTTAAAACAAGGAATAAAGTTATTCACAATTTTTTTTTTACGTTATTTTTGTAAATTTTGACTAACACATTTTTAACACAGTTTAGTGTTCACTTCATGTTCACTTGCGAAGTGTTAGGTAAATAGAATAAAACATATATAATTCATATTGCTACGCATTAATCTATCCTTTAGAAAGTATGGAAAGAGAAATAAATCTTTTCAAAGCAATAATAATTCAAGGTTTAATGGATAGTTTGCAAAAGTTTTTATTTAAAGAAAGTAAAAACGATTATTACTATATTACAGCTTACGAATGGTTAGGATCAGATGATTTTAAATTTATTTGTGAACATGCAAATTTAAACCCAAACAATGTTTTGAAAATATATAAAAAATTTAAACAATATAAAGATTATTTAACAGCAGATACAACGAAAGTTTTATTACATGAAGCATTTAACAGACATAAACAATTATAATTGCAAATTATATTTAGTTAAGGATAAGAATGGCAATAAAACAGAGATTGTTGTTAAGTTTACAAATTTTGATACAGAAGAGGAAGCTTTAGAATTTGCAACAATGTTTAAATTACAATCAGAGTTTCACGAACTAGATGAAGAATTTACAGTACACTAAAGAACAAGAAGAAAAGTTAAAAAGAATTATAGAGGTTTTAAGTAATGAGTTCAGAATTGGAAACGATAAAGATACCTACAAAGTTAGAAGAAAAGAAAAGAGGAAAATACAAAAGTAGTTTAGTAAAAAAAATATTAGAGGAAACATCAATCGGTTTACCAATAACAAAAGTTTGCAAACAAAATAATATTTCTTGGAATACATGGAATACATGGTGTAAAAAAGACCCTAATTTAGATCAAGAATTTCAAAAAGCTAAAGAGAGATCAGTTTATTATACAATAGATGATGTTGAAACACTAACAAGAGAAGCAATAGATAAAGCTAGAAAAGGCGAATACAATATGACAACCATAAAGGCTTTAGATATTCATGTTAAACATAAACAATTTATGGCTCAAAAAATGGCAGGAAAAGTATTTGGTAGTGATAAAGAAAAACTGACCTTAACAAGTAGTCAAGGCCAGAAATTAGAAATTGAATGGTTAAAGTAATTAAAAATAATCGTAAGAGGGGCTTTTAATTTCTACATTTAGATTTACTTCATTACCATAACCGATTGCATGTTTTTCAACATTAAATTTTAATGTTTCATAAAATTCGCCTATATCGTAACATGAACCCTCATATACAATTTTTTTTGTAACTTTAGGATTTTTGTACTTAATATGTTTTTTCTTATTACTGTCATAATAATCTTTTTCGGTTCTTATTTTAGTAATTTTTATATCTCCAATATTTAACATTTACACTCCTTGTGATATAACAATATTGTCAATAGATTTTACACTCCATTGACACAATCCCTTACTCTAACTCATTTAGGGTAAGGGAAACTTTTTTAATCTTTATTTTCTTTTACTTCTAAATGATGAATACATTTACCAAATTTATCAAATAAATATTCATTTGCTTCACAATGTTCTATAATATCAATATCTTCCATATCTGAAAAATATTCATATTCTATTATAGTATTGCCTTGTTCATCTTCTGTTTCATAATCTAAAGGAAATTGATCTAACCAATAAACAACCTCATGTTTAGCATCAGTATTTAGTTCGCTATATTCATAAGCATTAACTTTTATTTGTTTCATATATTAACCCATTGAACAGTTAAAAAGATCATTACATTTACAAACAACATAATAATAAATAATTCTGTACTCATTTTACACTCCATAATTTATAAATAATGTGATATACAGGTAATGCGGTAAAGTCAATATAAAAAAGACTTGTAATTAAAATTTATTTGTCTATAAGCATGATATGGCTAAACCAAAGACTTTTGAACATTCAATACAAATAAAACTAGATGATGAAACATTTAATTTTGTTGAGGAATTTAGAAGAAAACAAGTAAATATTCCTAATAGATCGCAAGCTATAAGAGATTTAATAGAATTAGCGATGAATACAAATAAAAGAAAAAAGCCCTCTAAATAAAGAGGGCTAATATTAATTAAGCAAATATATTTTCTATTTCTTTATTAGCAACTTTAACATTAAGTTTTGCTATTGCATAAGATAAAGGAATAAATTTAGTATGATAGCCCATATTTTCATTATAGGCTTTATCATCATTAAACCATTTTAATTCTGAAACGTGCCATTCATCATTTTTAAATAAATAAATATATTCAGCAAATATATCATGATTAAAAGTTTCCATGAAAAAATATTCTCTTTCAAAACTTTTATATTTTGTATCTTCGTCTCTCCATGTATTATAAAAACGACTTTCTTTGATAGTTTCATTTAATGAAGAACAATCATTATTGTTAATAATAGACATTGCTAAATCATAACTATTGTAATGATTTTGTAGCATACGCCCGTTATAATCAACATATCCATCACTATGACAATAAATTGATCTTATTTCTTCGCTATCTTTAACTTGTACAGCTATTTCACTTCTTGTACTCATAGTTTTACACTCCTTTAATTATTAATAAATCATTACAACATTATTATAAATAAGTAAAGTAATATATTGACATTATTTTAATATATTATATTAGTTAGATATTAACTAAAAAATGGGGTGTAAAACAATGACTAGAAAAGATTATATAAAACTAGCTAAAATGTTTAAAAATGCGATTATTTCAAATCAAGATGACAAAGAGTATAGAGGACATAATAAAAATATTTCCAATAATACTGACATTATTTTAAGTGAAATGATTGATGAAGTAATAGAAATTTGCGAGAATGATAATCCTAGATTTAATGAAGAAAAATTTAGAGACGCTATAACCAAATAATATATAAAACTATATACAAAGCCCTATAATCAAACATAGGGCTTTTTTTATGTCAAATAGTAGTGAAATACTTTCAATTATAGATCAATAGGGTTAAGTTATATAAGTTTAGTAAGTGGNTATTTGGCTTNATNTAANGGTTAAATACAAATTATTATAATATTTAGATCATTTTCTTATAGAAAAGGTCTATACAAGGTCTAAAATAGACAAAAACAAACAAAAACAGACGCAAAACTGTACAATAACTGTACAAAATAACAAATAATGACAGAAAACAAGGGTTAAACACTGCCTATATTGTGCAAATACAGGCAAAAACACAAGCAACCCACCCCCATGTATTGTTATACATAAACATGGGAACTGATTTTAACTCAAAACAAACTTCCTAAAGGCTTTAAAAACGTCTATAGAAGAACAAATTGGCAACAAACGACACATTATACGAGATAAGGACTAAAAACGTTTCTACGGGCTAAATATGAGCAAAAAAAAACCTAAAAAACAGAAAAAAGACCCATTTAAAGAACTTGTTGAAATGATGCAGAAGAAAACAAGATACCCAGAAAGTATGGGTAAGGGTCAAGTTAAGGGTAATGATGTAGCTAGGATTAGAGACATCTTGAATAATGAAGATAACAATTCCGTATAAGCCTAGACAACACCAAATAGACGTTCACAATAAATTACAACGATTTAACGTACTAGTATGTCATAGACGATTTGGTAAAACTGTTCTTTGTATAAATGAAATACTAAAAAAGTGTTTAGAGAACAAATTACCTAGACCAAGATATTATTATATTGCCCCTACATACCAAATGGCAAAACGTACTGCTTGGGATTATTTAAAAGAATATACAGGCGTATTACCAGACGTACAGTATCACGAAACAGAACTAAGGGCTGATCTGCCTAATGGCGGAAGAATACAGTTACTTGGTTGCGAGAGACCAGATAGTCTTAGAGGATTGTACATGGACGGAGTAATCTTAGACGAGGTTGCTCAGATGCCGACAAGACTTTGGACAGAGATTATTAGACCTGCTTTGTCAGACAGAGAGGGGTTTATGATAGCAATAGGAACTCCCGCAGGACATAATGCTTTTTGGACTTTGTACGATCATGCAAATCATCAAGATGATTGGTATGCAGAAACATTTAAAGCTAGTGATACAGGAATTATATCCGAACTAGAATTAAATGAAGCAAAGGCTTTAATGCCGCCCGAAATATACGAGGCAGAATTTGAATGTAGTTTTGACTCCTCCGCAATAGGGTCAATATATGCAAGAGGTTTGAACAAAGCCGATGATGATGGCAGAGTAACAAAAGTACCTTATGATGAAAGTATAAAAGTAAATACTTTTTGGGATTTAGGTATGGCAGATAAAACTGCTATATGGTTTGTCCAACAAAAAGGTAGTGCCTTTCACATCATAGACTACTTAGAAGAAAGCGGTGAAAGTTTAGAATACTATGCTTCCGCACTACAAGATAAAGGTTATATTTACGATACACATTACTTACCTCACGATGCAAATGTAAGAGAAATAGGAACAGGTGTATCAAGATTAGAAACTGCACAAAGTTTAGGACTTAGAACATCTATTGTTCCTAAACTGAGTATTGAAGATGGTATTAACGCAGTAAGAATGATTTTAAGTAGATGTTGGTTTGACCATGAGAAATGTAAAGACGGACTAGACGCACTTCGTCAATACAGATGGGCAACTACAGATAAAGGAGAAGCAAAAAACAAACCTGTTCACGATTGGACATCGCATAGTGCTGATGCTTTTAGGTACTTTGCAGTAGGAAAAAATCAATCAAGCGAATGGAGTACAGAAATTGAGTACCCGCAACTAGGAATTATTTAATGGCAAAATTATCAAAGACAAAATTATTAACTTTAGTTTCACAAGAAGTACAAAACTCTTTAGGGTTTTATTCTAGTGAACTAGCAACACAAAGAAAAGAAGCAATAAAGTATTACTTAGGCGAGCCTTTTGGTAACGAAACAGAGGGTAGGTCTAGTGTAGTAAGTCAAGATTTGCTTGAAGTAGTTGAGGCAATCCTCCCGAGCCTTATGCGAATGTTTACGCAACAAGATAAGATAGTTAATTTTGATCCTACACAACCGCAAGATGTTCCTTACGCAGAGCAAATATCTGATTATTGTAATCACATTTTTACAAAAGATAATAATGGTTTTAGCATACTGCACAGCATGTTTAAAACAGCACTGCTACAAAAAAATGGTTTTTGTAAAGTGTATTGGAAAACGTCTAAAGGACAAAAAAAAGAATCATACAAAAACTTAACAGAAGCAGAATACCAAGCATTGTTAATAGATAACGATGTAGAAATTATAGGTGTTGATAGCAGAGAAGAGGACATGATGGGTATGCCTCAGACTATGTATGATGTTGAGGTAAAAAGAGTAGAAGATTATTCTAGAGTGCAAATAGACCCTGTACCACCAGAAGAAATACTTGTAAGTAAAAGAGCAACTTCATTAGAAGATTGTGATTTTATTGCACAGCGAGTAATGAAAACTGTGTCTGAACTTATAGACATGGGCTACGATAGAAAACAAGTTGAAAGTTTACCTACAAGCGAAGAACAAATTTATAATACAGAAGCTATTGTAAGACGTAGTTATGATGATGAAACTACTGATCTTGATGCAAGCATGGTTGATCCTGCACTTCGTGTTGTTCAGATTACTGAATGTTACATGAAAGTAGATATGGACGGAGACGGAATTGCAGAGTTAAGAAAAATTACAGTAGGCGGTAGTGGTTATAATAATTATGTAATCTTAGAAAACGAAGAAATACCGCTTATACCTTTTGCAATGGTATGTGCAATACCAATGCCATTTCGTTTTTTTGGATTATCATTTTATGATCTTCTTGCAGATTTACAATTAGTTAAAACAACTATTCTTAGAAATACACTAGACAATATGTATTTCCAAAATAATGCTAGAACGATTGTAGTTGACGGACAAGCAAACTTAGACGATCTATTAACAAGTAGAGCAGGTGGTATAGTTAGAGTAAAAAATCCTAATGCAGTAACACCACTACAAACACCTAACTTCTTAAACGATGGTTTAGCTATGTTAGGTAAAATAGAAGAATTAAAAGAACAACGATCTGGTGTACCAAAACAAAATTTAGGATTAAACCCAGACACCATTAATAAATCACACACTACTGCAACATCTGTAAATCAAATGATGCAAGCATCAACTCAAAGAGTAGAGTTGATAGCAAGAAATTTTGCAGAGGGTGTAAAAGATATATTTAAAAACATACTAGCGATTGTTTGTGAGTATCAAGACCAAGAAAGAATTATACGTCTTCGTGGTCAGTTTGTACCAATGAATCCTAGAGAGTGGTCAACTAAATACGAAGCTACTGTACAAGTAGGTCTTGGAACAGGAAACCAAGATCAACGATTACAAGTTTTACAACAAGTATTAAACGTACAAGAAAAATTAATACAAGCAGGTGGTATGGGAACATTAGTTACCCCGCAAAATGTTTACAACACACTACAGAAATATTTAGAAAACGCAGGTTACAAAGATGCAAGTCAATTCTTTGTTAACCCTGCAACTGTGCCACCACAACCACCACAACCTAAACAACCTGATCCTGCAATAAAATTAGCAGGAGATCAAATTGAATTGCAAAGACAAAAAGCAATGGCGGACATGGATATTAAAAACAGAAAATTAGAACTTGATGAACAAAGACTTGCCGCACAAATAATTAAAGATCAAAACGTAGAAAGTTTAGAAAAAGAAAAATTAGCAAGTAAGATTATAGAACAAGGAATTAATTAATGAGTATATTTACACCATTTAGAGATACAAAAACTGCACAAAATATAATTGATGATTATATTAATGGTAACAACGCACCAACACCAAATGTAAATAGTGCAGGCGTATTTCGTAATCCTTTTTTTGATTTACGAACTGAACAAGAAAAAGCAGGCACACTAGACCCATCAGCATTATATCCTAATCCACAATTAGATTTTTCAGCAAACCAAACACCAGACGATCCTTGCCCAGAGGGTTACATGTTAGTTGACGGAGTATGTCAGCCAATAGAACAATTTGGACAATCTGAATATAATGAAAATACAGTTGGAGAGGGTTTTAAAGATGATAGAAAATACATGTCTATTGATGATATGCGTAATGCAAGTGATGAAGAATTATTAGATTATCTTACAGATGGTTTTTTAAAAAATAGTCTTCTTGGATATTTACCAAGCAAAGGAACAGAAGTTACAATGAAAGGCGGAATGATGCCTTTATATTTTCAATTACCTTTTGGTAAACAAAATGACATGAGACAAAACTTTATAATGACAGAGTTAATGAAAAGAGGTTATTTTACAGGTAACTTCGATAAAAACCAAAATCCAATATTTGATATTGGTAATAAAAACATGAATACAAATACAGGCGGTATTGAAAGTGCATTACCACAAAATACAGGCGGCCCTGTTACAGATGTTTTTGGTGATACCTACACAAGAAAAGATGACGGAGTAGGATATACTTTCCAATCTAATGATCCACAAGATCCAGTAGCAAATGTTTATAATAACCCAGATGCAACGAACACTACATCTGGGACATACGGAACAGGCAGAGGTGGTACATCTGATAATCAAATGCAAAGAGGAAACGTAGTAATTAACAATCAAACAATACAACAAGCAACAGATAATATTAATCAAGCATTGGCAGATAGAGAAAAAGGAATACGAAGAGGATTCTAGTGGATTTAGAAAAAGAAAAACAACGAGGAATTAAAGCTAAACAAATATTAGAAGATGAAATGTTTGTTGAAGCAGTACAAAAAGTTTCAAGTGAATTAGACAATGAATGGGTTAATTCACCTGTAAGAGACACAGAGGGACGAGAAAAAATTTACATGATGAAAAAAATGTTAAATGTCCTTTTGGTGCAACTAAAATCTGTAATGGAAACAGGCACGCTTGCTTCCAAACAGATTGATAAATAATCTTAACTAAGGAGTTACAATGGCAGACACACCTGCACAGGAATCTGCTGTTTCAAAACCAACCTATAAAACAGATGAAACAGCACAGGCTTTCGCCACCCTTTTAAATAACGAGACTGCAAGGAGCGAAGAGCCAAAAACAGAAGTATCAGAAAGTAAAGAAAGTGATCTTGTAGAAGACAACACGGAACTTACGGCAGACGATATAGATGTTAACGACATAGTAGATAACGAAGAAGCTACTTCTACTAGTGAAGAGACACTTTACGAAGTTACTGTCAATGGACAGAAACAACAAGTTACCCTCGATGAACTAATGAAAGGCTACTCTAGGGAATCAGACTATACTAAAAAAACGATGGAGCTAAGTGATAAGCGAAAAGAAATTGATAGCTTACAATCAAACTTAGCAAAAGAGTTAGAAGCGGTCAAAAACTCTCGTTCTCATTATGCAGAGCAATTAGATGAATTTTCTAAACAGTTAGGCAGTAAACAAGAGGATATAAATTGGGATCAACTTTATCAAGAAGACCCTGCTGAGTATGTACGCAAAAAAGCAGAGTCAGACAGAAATAAGGAGTTGTTGCAAAAAGCACAAGCTGAACAACAACGTCTCCAAGAAGAACAACGACTAGAGCAACAGAAAGTTTATGATGAGTATATTGCAAAAGAACGTAAACTTCTTGAAGAAAAATTACCAATTTATAAAAACAAAGAGAAGAGGGAACAGTTTGTTAATAATTTAAAAGTTTACGCAAAAGAAAATGGTTACACAGATCAAGAACTTGCAATGATGGTAGATCATCGTGCAGTATTGATGTTAGCTGATGCGTATAAATACGATCAGTTAAAGAAAACCAAACTTTCTGGTAAAAAAGTTAACAACCCTCCTAAGATTGTTCGTCCTAATGCTTCCAATGTTAATGAAAGTTCTGAAAAAGAAGTCAAACATAATAACAGAATGAAGAGATTGAAAAAAACAGGATCAATTCGTGATGCACAATCGGTGCTGAAAGATTTGGTCTTCAACAAATAAGGAGTAATCTATGGCTGTACCTAATAATACAGTAGAGACCTTTGATCGTGTTGGTATAAGAGAAGATTTAGCTGATGTTATCTATAACATAGCACCAACTGAAACACCTTTTATGTCAAATGCGGCAAGCGGTACTGCGGCTCAAACTTTACATGAGTGGCAAACAGACGGACTAGCGGCAGTTGGAACAAATGCTCAAAAAGAGGGTGATGATTATGCACTTGGAAGTAGAGCGGCAACTGTAAGACTAAACAACAACACACAAATCTCAGCTAAAACAGTAGGTGTGTCTGGCTCAGACCAAGCGGTAACAAACGCAGGTAGAGGAGACGAACTTGCTTATCAATTAGCAAAAATGGGTAAAGAACTCAAAAGAGATATGGAACATGCTAATGTAGGTATTGAAAATGCAAAAGCATCTGGTTCATCTGGCACTGCTAGAGAATCAGCATCAGTAGGAACTTGGTACGGAGGTAACGAGGCAGGCACATCAAGTGCGGCAGGTAACTTCTCTACAAATGGTTCACCATCTGCTTCGCCAGCAGGTACAGGTGCAACTGCTATTGCAGGTGGTACTAACAGAACTTTTACAGAAGCATTGTTAAAAGCAGGACTTAAAAAATGTTACGAACTAGGTGGAAACCCAGACGTAGTATTAATGTCTGCTTCACACAAACAATTAGCATCTGCTTTTTCTGGTGTAGCAACTCTATACAAAAATGCTGATGACAGAACTGTTATCGGTGCTGTTGATGTTTATGTGTCTGATTTTGGCGAAGTAAGTTTCGTACCAAACAGACATCAAAACGCAAACAGAGTTGATATTTTGGAAATGGACAAGTGGGAAATTTCTTACCTAAGACCATTCCAAACTAAAGAATTAGCATCATCTGGTGACAACGAGAAAAGACTACTCTTAGCTGAGTGGACTTTAACTGCAAGATCACCAAACGCTAACTACGGAATATTTAACTTAACTGCATAATTGCAGACAAGGATTAGGAGGGGATTGTCCCCTCCTTTTTAACATAATAAACTATAGGATTTACAATGCGTGGAATGAAAAAAAGAGCAAAGAAAAGTAAAAAATCTTCTGGTGTTTTTAACGAAGATAAAAAGAAAAAAACTAAAAAGAAAAAGAAAAAGTAATGTCAAAGAAAATTTGGATTGATGACAAAAATAGTGACTCGGTTATCAAAACAAAAATGCACATTGACGAGTCAGAAAACAAATATCATTTTGAAGATGTGCAAGACGTACAACCAATATTAGAACGCAATAAGTTTGAAGCAAAAAATGATTTATACAAAGTACGAGGCATGCAAGATGCTAAAATGTACAAAGTAGCATCAATACCTCTTATTGTTGTACAGCAACTTGCACAGCAAGGAATAATGTCAAATGCAGGCCGCATTGTTGACAAAGACAGATTTAAAAAATGGTTAAACGACCCAGATAATAGACACTTTAGGATTTATAAAGGAAATGTATAATGGCAATAGATACTTACGCAAATTTAAAATCAACAATAGCAACATATCTCAATCGTGATGATCTTACTGCCAACATACCAGATTTTATTGCATTAACAGAAAAAAGATTAGACAGAGAACTTCGTGTTAGAGAAATGGTTAACACTGATACGTCTATTACAACTGTATCAGGAACACAAGATTACACATTACCTACAGGATTTATAGAAGCTATATCTGTTATATTTCAAAGTGATCCTTTTGTTACGTTACCATTTATAAGCAATCACGATTTTTATAAAAAATATAACAGTAGTGTTTCATCTGGCTCTCCATCATTTTTTACAATAGTTGGAGATAAAATAAAATTAGGTGTAGCACCAGATCAAGCGGTTACACTGCAAATAGATTTTTACAAAGAAATTACAACACTATCAGATAGTGTTACAACAAACGATATACTTACAACTTACCCAGAATTATATTTATATGGTTCGCTAGCAGAATCCTCACCTTTCTTAATGCAAGATGAGAGATTAAATGTATGGGCTTCGTTATACAAAGAAGCTGTTAACAAAGCTAATGAGTCTTCAATGAAAGGTTCATCATCTTCTCCTTTAATGATGTCTGCAAGAATGGTGGTCTAAATGATTAAGTTTGGCGATTTACAAGCTGATCTACCAACGTATCAAAACACAGGTGCATTAAAAGTAGATAATGTTATTCCATTAAAAGATGGTTACAAAAGTTTATCTGGTTTCCAAGCATTAAGTAGTACAGGTTTATCTAATCCTGCTGTTGGATTATTTACATCATTTTCTAGTGGTGGTTCAACAAACTATGCAGGTGATAGAAGTAAACTTTATCAAATGGATAGTTCACTTGTATTTCAAGATAAATCAAAAGCAGGTGGATATAATAATTCTACTACAGAAAACGCAAGAGACTTTTGGGCTTTTACACAATTTGGATCAAACATAATAGCAACTAATGGTGCAGATAATATACAAAAATTTGAAGAGGGTGTTGATAGTGCTTTTAGCGATCTTGTTTCTTTAAAAGCAAAATTTATTGCAGTAATAAGAGATTTTGTTGTAGCAGGATTTACTACTGAATCTTCTACAGTGTATAACCAAAGAGTTAAGTGGTCTGGTATAAATGACAGTTCAACATGGACACCAAGCCAAGCAACACAATCTGGTTTTCAAGATATTGTTGGTACACATGGTAATTTACAAGCGATAGTTGGTGGTGAAAGTTTTGGTATAATATTTTTTGAAAAAGCTATTTACAGAATGGATTATGTAGGTACTCCATTAGTATTTACGTTTTCTAAAATATCAGACAATGTAGGTGCATTTGCTCCTAAGAGTGTAGCATCATTTGGTAATATGATATTTTTTTTATCACAAGATGGATATTATAAACTAACAGGTGGACAACAATTAACACCAATAGGCAATGGTCGTATAGATAATTTTTTCTTTGATGATCTATCTTCTAATCTTGATGGTATTACATCAGCAGTTGACCCTAACAATAGCATAATAGTTTGGTCATACAGAGGATCGGGTGCAACAGGTACATCAGATATAAATAATAAATTATTAATTTATAATTATGCTGTAGATAAATGGAGTACAGGATCGGGTGTATCTTTACAGTTTATTTCTACTGCATCGCAAGAAGCATTTACAACATTAGAAAGTTTAGATGTATTAGGTGATTTAGATAATTTACCTAAATCATTAGACTCATACTTTTACAAAGAGGGTATTGTTGGTCTAGCAGGTTTTGACTCTAATAAAAAATTTGGAAAATTTCTTGCAACATCATTAAATGCAACAGTAGATACAACAGAATTTGAGGGAGCAGAGGGTAAAAGATCAACCCTTATAAATTGCAGACCTATTGTTGATGGATCAACAAATACAAGTGTTACAGTAACACCTATATCAAGACCATCACAATTAGATACTATAAGCACAGGCAGTGCAGTATCAACAAGAGACAGTGGAGATTGTCCGTTAAGGTCAACTTCAAGGTATCATCGTCTTAGAGTTTCCGTCAGTGGTAACTTTAATACAATGAGTGGTGTTGACATTGAGTCAAGACCAGAGGGTAAAAGATAATGGCTGAAAACCAATTTCCCGTAGTGCCTTTATCAATGCCCGATAATAGTGTGCATTTACGATTAGTCTCTTCTAGTCTTAATAACACTATTGATGGGAAACTTAATAGTACAGGAACAGTTACACTTTCTGCATCAGCTACAACAACAACTTTAACAGATGCAAGAATAGGTGGTAACTCTGTGATATTATTTAGCCCTACTACAGCTAATGGTAAAACTGCTTTTGCAAATTTATTTGTATCAGCAAAGGTAAGCGGGTCAGCTACATTAACACATGCAAGTTCATCTAATACAGACCAGAATTTTGATTATGTTGTTATTGGCTAATGATAACCCAAGTACCTAAAGAAGACTTACATCATATATGGCAAGATGTAGAACCATTACTAAAAAAATCTTTAGATGATAATTATAAAACTAGAGATATTTTAGATGGCTTAATACAAAACAGATTTCAACTTTTTATAAGTTGGGAAGATGGTGTTGAGTGTGCAGTTGTTACAGAAGTAGCAGTGTATCCTCGAAAAAGAATATTACGATACGTCCTTGCAGGAGGAAGTAATATGGATAATTGGTTAGAACCAATCCAAAAAAAAATAGAAGATTTTGCAACTAATAATTATTGCCAAGCTATTGAAGTAGCAGGCAGGAAAGGTTGGTTGCGTAAACTTAAAGGATTTAAACAAAAAATATACATAATGAGTAAAGAACTATGAGTAAAGGCAGTAACCCAAGTAATGTAACAACGACAACTAGTGCAGAGCCTAGTGAATTTGTAAGACCATATTTAACAGAGGCTTTTGACCAAGCACAAAACTTGTTTCAATCATCTACACCTAATTATTTTCCAAACCAAACTTACGCAGATTTTTCACCAGAAACAGAAACAGCATTACAACTTGCAACTGCTAGAGCAACAGGCGGTAATCCTTTACTTGGTTCATCGCAATCAGAAATAAATAAAATTTTACAAGGTGATTATTTATCTCCTACATCTAACCCGTACTTACAAGGTTTGTATAATCAAATGGCAGGTGATGTTACAGCAGGAGTACAATCACAATTTAGTAAAGCAGGAAGACTTGGCAGTGCGGCAAACCAAAGAGTATTAGCAGAAGAATTAGGAGACTTAGCAACAAGAGTTTACGCTCCTAACTACCAAGCTGAAAGACAAAACATGATGGCCGCAACTCAACTTGCTCCACAACTAGCACAGGCAGATTATCAAGACATACAAGCATTAGCAGGAGTTGGTCAACAAAGAGAAGGTCAAGAAATGGCTAAGATACAAGATGCTATTAACCGCTTTGATTTTGAACAACAAAAACCAATGTTTAAATTAAGAGAGTATCTAGCTTCTATTGGTTCTCCATACGCACAAACTGTATCACAAACTCAACCTGTATTTAGAAATCAAGCCGCAGGTTTACTTGGTGGTGCAATGCAAGGATATCAACTTGGTCAAAACTTTGGAATGGGTGGACTAGGTGCAATCGGTGGCGGATTACTCGGAGGGTTCTTTTAATGGCTAATCAATACGACATATACAGACAAATGGTTCAAGGTGGTTTTAGATCACCAAGAAACATGGTTAACTATCAACCTCTAACTACAAATCAAATGAATGATTATCGTTTGACAGGTATTTTAAATAATATGCCATCACCAAATAGAACAGGTGGTTCAAGTTCACTTGGTCAACAAATGGCTATGAACAATCAAATGGGTATGGCTAATAGAAGATCAACACCTAAAAGCCCACCTAACTTTAGAGATAATTTATTAAACATGGTTTTATCACCAAGTGGTCAAGGATATGCACAAGGTTTATTAGAAGCAAGTCAATATTCTAAAATGCCTGTAAGTTTTGGTCAAGCATTGGCACAAGGTATGAAAAGATCAAATGAAAATTTAGCAAGAGAAGATTTAAAAAAATATAGAGAACAAGTTTTAGGAATTAAAGAAGACGAACTAGATATTAAAAGAGATAACTTAGATATACAAAGAACATTAGCAGAAGCTAAAGCTAACACACCTGTAAAAGCAAACACACAAAGTTTTGTCAATAGTGCAGGAGATACAATGACGTTAAATTTAAATGATCCTAAAGATCAAATGCTAATGCAAACAGATGAGTTTAAAAATAATTTTGTTGAAATGAGTTTACAAACAGATAAAAAACCATCTAAAATATCACCAAAGACAAAAAGTGATATTAATACAGCTTATGAAAGCACAATAGGATTAATACAAAACATTACTGATTACCAAACACAATTATCTGATCCTAATGCACTAACTTCACAAACATTAGGTAGTTTTGTTGTTAACGTAGACAATATTAAAACATTTATTAAACAAGGTGGTGGTTTATTTATTGGAGACAAACAATCTGATCTAGATAGTGTGTCACAAAAAACACTTAATACATTAAATAAAATACAAACTAATAATGCAGGATTAACAGGAATTTTAAAATCAACAGCAATACAGATAGGATATGATTATGCTAAAGCAAACAATCCTGATGGAAGAATATCTGAAAAAGATTTTGAGTACGCATTAAAAATATTAATGGCTGGCGGTGTATATGATAAAAATGCGTTATTACTAAATGCTGAAAGATTAAAGAAAAATGCAGTAAATAGTTTTAACAATAAACTAACAGGAACAAGGTCAGTTGAAAAATTAGATAAAGATGAATTTGGTGATTTGCAATCTCGTATACAAACAGAGTACGAAAATTCACCATTCTTTGAAAACACAACAACTTTTACTGATACTTCAGAGCAAAAGGAAATAACTATAGATTTGGATACATTATAATATGGGTAGTGCATCATTAACTCTTGATGGCAAACAAGTTTTAGATAACAATACAGGTTTGCCTATTAAAATTAAATTTAAAGGCGATACTCCTAACGAAGAGCAAATTGAAAAACTTAAAGTATTAAAAAACGAAATACAAAATGATATAGAACAACCTGTATCTGGTGCAGGAAGTTTTGTAGATAATCAATTAGGTATGTTGTTTTCTATGCCACAAATGGGTGCTAGTAGAATTGCTTATCAAACAGGAAAAGATGTCATTTCAAACATAGGATCATTTGGATTTGATATAGCTGCTTTTTTTACAGATGATGAAGAAAAACAAGAGTCATACGAAGAAACAGCACAAAGTATTAGAGAGTTTTTACCAGATGTAAGAGACTTGCCTGCAGGTAACAATCAAACTATTGGACAAGCTAATCCAACAAGACAAAACATTGAAGATGTAATTTCAACAGGAGGTCAATATATTGCCCCCGCATTAGGAGTTACAAAAATAACAAATTTATCAAAATTACCTAATATTGCTAAATACCCTGCTAACTTATTAGGTATTACTGCAAGTGACGTAGCAGTTACAGACCCAGATAGTGCAAAAACTATTGCAGATACATTTGGTATAGAAAGCTCACCTACTAAAATAGATGAAGATGATACAGCATTAGAAAAAAGATTAAAAGTAGGTGCAGAAACAATACCTGCTGTTTTAGGAATTGATGCTGTTGTTAAAGGATTAAAACCTCTTATACCACAAAGTATAAAAGAAAGTGCAATGTCTCCGTTTAGCACAGAAACACAAAAAGATTTGCTAGCAAAAAGTATGGCAAAAAGTATTTATGAAACAGACCCTATTAAATATCCTGCTAGTCAATTTAGCAAAGAAACTAAATTGCCAGACGATGTAACAAATCAATTAATAAAAAACATAGATGAGGCAGTAGAGTTAGGCTCATCAGTAGGTGTGCAACCTACACTTGGAACTGCAAGTAAAAATGTAGGACTTATTGCAATGGAGAGAGGTATAAGCACAGCAAAAAACACTAGCAGTGCAATGACTAATAGAAAAATTACTAACATTGCAAACATGACAAATGCTTTAGAAGAAACATTAAAGACACAAAAAAAAGGAACTACTGAATTTTTACAAACATCTGCAAGCAAATTAAAAGAAAGTGAAAATTTAAAAAATAAATTACTTATAAATATAGATGAGGCTGTTGAAGAAACAGATAATTTAATTAGCTCATTCAATAAATATGCAACAAAAAATCCAAGTGTACTGTCTAGCAACATAGACACTGCATTAAAAAATGATCTAAAACAAGTTGTAAGCAATAAAAACAAATTATTTGATGCAATAGACCCTAACGGAACAGTAATATTAGATAGAAAAATTTTAAGTAACGCATTGAAAAATGCAACTATGTCAAGAACACCAAAATTAACTAGCCCATTACTTAATAGAATTACTAAAAGTGTATTAAATGATAAAAAAACAGGTGCTATTTATAATACACTTAGAAAGTTAGCTAGTAACAATACAAAAACACCTTTAACGTATCAACAAATGACAGCAATACGACCATTGCTAACATCAAAAATAAATACATATTTAAAATCAGATGAAGTTAATGGTGAGGTTGTAAAAAGATTATCAAACCTTAAAAAATCTATTAATGACTATACAGAACAATTAGTTAATAATGCAGATCAAGGTGTTGCAAACAGATCATCACAAGCACTAGAATATTACAAAGATACTTTTACCCCTGCTTGGAAAGAGGGTGTAGGAAGATTGTATAGAGAGGGAATACAAAAAAACAATCCTTTTTTTCCATCTGGTGTTGCAAGCAAATTTATTATAGGTAAACCTGTTGGTGGTTCAAAAGAAACTATAAAACAATTAAATAGTATTATTGCAAGAGCTTCAAAAGAACCAGAAGCACAAGCTAAATTATTAGATGATGTAAATGACTATGTTCTTTATCAATTTGCAAATAATGTAACAGGTAAAAATGCAAGAACTAACTTAAATTCAGTAAATAAATTTATACAAAATTACAAACAAATATTAGATACATCTGAGTTTGCTCCTGCTAATAAAATTATACAAGGAGCTAAAAGAGAATTACAAATACAAGACAATAAAATTTTAACAAACAATGCAAAACTTAAAGAATTACAAAAAACAGTTTCACAAAATCAAAGAGATATATCATTTAAAGCACTTAATAATTTAATAGATACCGACCCAGATAAATTTGTTAGATCAGTAATGAATTTACCATTGGGTAAAGCATTTCAAACTATTGATGATGCTAAATTATTAATTAAAGGTAATAAAGATGCACAACAAGGTTTAAAAAATGTTTTTATAGATCATGCTTATGAAAATTTAGTTAGACCAAGCCCAAATACATTAGGCGATCCGATATCAACTGCGGTTTCAAAGTTTAACAGATTTATGAGTGGTGATACAGAAAAAATTTATACAAAAGTTTTAGGTTTTAAATCATTAGATACTATGAGAAAAGTACATGAGTTACTTAGAACATTTGAAAATCTTAATGTTAAAGCTGTAACTGATTCTGGCACAGCAAATTTACTCGCACAAACTCTTAACAATTCAAGATTATTTCTTGCATCTGTTTACGGAATAATAAGAGGTGGTGCAATTTTTAGATTATCAGAATTACTTTCTAAGGCATTAGGTTTTCAACCTAAAGCAACTATGGAAGATTTAATAGTAAGAAGTTTTCTTGACCCAGAATTAGGAAAAGAAATGTTGAAAAGAGCAAATCAACAAAACACAAAACCTTTTGCTCTAAAAATGAAAGGTTACATTTTAAACAATCTTCCACAAATACAGGAAGATGCTACGCAAAATAGACCAAAAAGATTTAGATTATCAGAATAAGGAAATAAAATGACAGTAAGTAATTTTAGTACAACAGCAAGTAATAACACTTCTATTAATGGTGTTAATATTTCTGAGGGCATGTCACCCTCAGACGTAAACAACGCCCTAAGGGAGTTTGCAAAAGATATAAGAACTGTTTGGAATGACAAAGAATGGTTTTTATTAGGAGACGGAGATCAGACTACAACATTTACTAGAGCATCTAGTACATCTGTAACTGTAGCTTCTAACATTACCTCTGATTATCATGTAGGGAGAAGAGTAAAGATTATAGGAACTGCAAGCGGCACACTATTTGGTAAAATTGCTACTTCATCTTTTTCTTCGCCTAACACTACTATAACATTTACTTTTGATAGCGGGTCAATAAATTCTGGTGATACAACTGTAGCAGTATATGTTGGTTCACCTTTTACTAATCCTGCTGTTCCTGTTATTCACGATACAAGTTTAGGCACAAGCCAAATTTTACCTCCATCGCAAAGTTCAGTAAAAACTTATGTAGATACACAAATTACGGGACAAGACCTTGACGTTTCTGATGGCTCAACTGCTATTGCGATTGATCTTGATAGTGAAACATTAGGTATTCTTGGAGGGACAGGTTTAACATCTAGTGCATCTGGTAACAATGTTACTATGGCAATAGACTCAACAGTAGCAACACTTACAGGTTCACAAACTTTAACTAATAAGACAATCAATGCTTCCAATAACACCTTATCTAACATTCCTAATAGTTCTCTTTCTAATAACTCTGTTAACTATGGCGGAGTAACATTATCTCTTGGTGGCTCAGATACTACTCCTGCATTTGACTTAACAGATGCTACTAACTATCCGACATCATCTTTAACAGGTACAATATCTAATTCACAATTAGCAACAGGAATTGATGCAACTAAAATTGGCAATGGAGACGTAACTAACACAGAACTTTCTAGAATTAATTCAGTTACAGAAAATGTACAAACTTCTCTTGATGCAAAATTAGTAAAAGCATCTAACTTATCAGATGTTGCATCTGCTTCTACTTCAAGAACAAACTTAGGTCTTGGCACAATATCAACACAGGCATCTAGTAATGTTGCAATTACAGGGGGATCAATCACAGGTCTTGGAAGTCCGAGCCAAAATGATGAAGCGGCAACAAAGCTGTATGTTGACAATTTAGTTACAGGATTAAAAACAAGAATTATAGTAAGAGCCGCAACTACAGGCAATATTGATTTAACACAAGATTTACAAAATGGTGATACTTTAGACGGAGTTACTTTAGCAACAGACGATAAAGTTCTTGTTAAAGATCAAAGTAACAATACACAAAATGGTATTTATAAAGTTGTAGCAAGTGGCACAGCAAGTCGTGATCCAGACTTTGATACAGTTGACGAACTCGCAGGACAAATGATTATTGTAAAAGAGGGAAGTGTTAACGCAGACTCTTTTCAACTTTGCACGACAGATAGTGGCACTATTGGATCAGCCGCAATATCATTTACACAGGTTACTCCAAGTTCGGGTGGAACTGTAACACAGGTCGGAATAGCACAATCTGGTTCAGAGTTTACTATTTCTGGTTCACCAATAACAACTTCTGGCAATATTACTTTAGGTATAGGTACTATTGCTAATACAAAAATTTCTGGTCTAGGCACAGCATCAACAAAAGCTGTTGGTACTTCAGCAGACAATGTTGTTCAACTAGACGGATCAGCAAGATTACCTGCGGTAGATGGTAGTCAATTAACAAACTTGCCAAGTACAGGTGCATCAATAGGTGATGCCATTGCATTTAGCATTGCACTTGGCGGTTAAGGAAAGGAATAATAATGGCAAATAATTTTGATGAAAAAAGTTTAGTTATTTCTAACGCAAACTTAACCGATGTTTTTACTGCTAGTAATAAATCAATAGTTTTTTCTGGTACACTTGCAAACACAGGCGGAAGTGCTATCAATGTTACTTTGAAAAAATATGATAATAGTGGCACAGCTACTTTTACTATTATTCCTACTGCTCCTGTTCCAACAGGAAGTGCATTAGTAATACCAAAAACTGTTTTAAATACTTCGGACAAAATACAAGCACAATCGGATAATGCGTCAGGAAATTTAACTGTAACACTTAATTTATTAACGGATGTAGCATAATGAGTTATATTGGAAATAAACCTGCAACTAATTTTGAAACAGTACAAAAACAAATTAGTACATCAAATAGTGGCACAACAATCACATTAGATAGAGCCGTAACCTCAGTTCAAGATATACTTCTTACCATAGATGCCGTTGTTCAAAGTTATGATAACTATTCTGTAAGTGGAACTACACTAACAGTTGGTGGCACATTAAATAATAACAGAGTAGAAATATTATATGTTGGTAGAACAATGCAATCAGTTGATCCAACGGATGATAGTGTATCAGCTTCTAAGATTAAAACAGATGCAGTTACCACAGCAAAAGTACAAAACGATGCTATTACAGTTGATAAGTTAAATCTTATCTCAACTTCTAGTGTACCATCATTAGAAGCAAAAGGTGATGGTGGATCGCAAGATGGTTACATTCAACTTAACTGTTCACAAAATTCACATGGAGTAAAATTAAAATCACCTCCACATAGTGCAAATCAAAGTTATACTTTAACTTTGCCATCAACTGCTCCTGCAACAGATAAAATATTACAAACAAATTCATCTGGTGTTTTAAGTTTTGTTGATAGTGCATCTCCTTATTATGTTCAACTTGCTAATGTAACTATTAGTGATGGAGACGCTTCAGAAGATATACAAAATGTTTTTAGTTCTACTTATAGAAATTATTTAATTCTTTTTGAGGGTGTAAAAGTAGGAACTAACTCAGCAGATTTACAATTAATTTTTATGAAATCAGATAATTCAACTCCAAGTGAACACACTTACGCAGCTAATGGTCATTTCTACGGTGCTGACAACAACTGGACAGGCTCAAATTCAAGTAATGTTACTATTATGCAAGGTCAAGGTAGTGGTGCAGGAAAACAAGTAAGTGGATTTATAAATGTATTTCAACCGAACTCTACTACCGATGGCATACAACGATATACTTGGCACGTTTCAGTTAGACGGCACGACTCAAGTAATGGTTATGTTACAGGTGGTGGTAATAATGCCACTGCATCAGCAAGAACAGGATTTAAAGTAAAATGTAATTCAGGCAACTTAGCAGGTGGTAGAATAGTTGTTTATGGAATTACAAACCCAAGTTAAAATTATGACACAGAAAACAATATTTAACGGATTAACAGGTAAAGCAGAAAGAGTTGATTTATCAACTGCTGAACAATTAGAATACGATAATGCAGTTACAGACTTTGAAAGTAAATCTAATGAAAGAAAACTTGCACAAATAAGAGAGATAAGAAATCAAAAGTTAAATGAAACTGATTACTTAGCTACATCAGATAATACTATGTCTGATGAAATGAAAGCATTTAGAAAATCTATGCGAGATATACCACAAGATTATTCTGAAGCAGACTATGACGATTTACTTGCTAGAGATGAGCAAGGTAACTTAACACATACAGTATGGGAGAAACCATAATATGCCTTTTACAAAAATAGACGCATCTAATTTAGGTGGAACAACACTTCCTGCTCTTAATGGAAGTGCGTTAACAAATATTAGTGCAGGTAAAGTTGGTCAATTATTACAATCACAAGATAATACACAAACCACAATATCTTCAGAATCTTTTGGTAGCATTAGTTTATCTCAAGCAATAACACCATCTGCTACCTCATCAAAGGTTTTAATAACGGGGTATGTAAATTTTTATATTGATTCAAATAATCAAGATAAAGGTTTAGGTCTTAGAATAAGACGAGATACTACAGCTATTCAAACAAGTACAACACATTACGATATGTTTTGGAAACCGTCAGTAACAGCAAAAATTGCCGATAGATTTTCATTTATGTATATTGACACACCTTCAAGTACAAGTGCAATAACTTACTCAGTTAGAATAAGTGCTGTAAATAATTTAAATGTACTTATCAATTACGCTAGTAATTATTCACAAATTCAATGTTGGGAGATTTTAGCATGACGATTTATACAACAGCTATGAAATGTGCAGATGTTATAAATAAAATAAAACCAACAGCACAATTTATTTTTACAGGTAATATTGATAGTGAAAGTGATTTTAATAAAATAGAATGGGTTACAGGTGCAGATGAAAATGGAGATGCGGTTACAACAACTACAAATCCACACAGCGAATTAACATGGACAGCAGTAAAAGAAGAAATGGATAAATTATGAGTTACATAGGCAGAGATTTAAACATAGGTGATAGAAAAATTTTATCAGTAACAGGAAGTTCTCCTGCAACAAGTTATACTTTACAACATAACTCGCAAAACTTTTCGCCATCGTCAGCACAAAATATTTTAGTAAGTGTGCTAGGTGTAATTCAAGAGCCAGTAACAGCTTATACTGTATCTGGTGCAACCATAGACTTTAACGGAGTAAGTGTAGCAAGTTCGGATATAGATTTCATAATAGCTGAAGGACAATCAATAGATGTTGGAACTCCTTCTAGTGGAACTGTAAACGCATCAACTCTATCAAGCACATTTTATTTAGAAAATCCTACAAGCTATTCTGATCTTACAATTACAAGTGGTCGTAATGCTATGCTTGTTGGTACAGTAACAATTAATGGAACTCTTACTGTTCCTGCAAATTCAACATTGGTGGTGATATAATGAGTGAAATACAAGCGAATAAACTTTCTCCTGCAAGTGGAACAGCTTTACAAGTTGGTGATAGCGGAGATGTAATTACAATTCCTAGCGGAGCAACGATAACAAATTCTGGTACTGCTACTGGCTTTGGTGGAGATAATACTCCTTTTTTTAGAGCATATTTAAGTTCTGATCAAAGTATTGGAGATAGCGTACGAACTACAATAATATTTAATGCTGAATCTTTTGATGCATCATCAGCTTATGACACTTCAAACGGAAGATTTACACCGCAGACTGCTGGGTATTATTATATATCCGCACAACTTAAAAGTGACACCGCAACAAATTTTGAAGGTTTAAAAGTTTATCTAAGAAAAAATGGAACTGAATTACTTGAAGGAAATTCATTTAATGATGCGTATAATTCAGTTTTTGGATCAACTATAATACAATTAAATGGTTCATCAGATTATGTAGATGTAGCTGGTAATCAAAACTCTGGTGGATCTATTAATTTAGACGGAGATAGTGATGGTAAGAAAAATTTCTTTCAAGCATTTAGGTTAATATCATGAGTACATTAAAAGTAGATACAATATTAAAAAGAACAGGAACAGGAACTATAACACTTGGACAATCTGGCGATACAATCGCATTAGGATCAGGTGCATCACAAACAGGATTTGGATTATCTAATTGGTCAGAAAATTCTGGTAACTTATTACCAAGTAATGCTTCTTATGGAATTTATTTAGGAGTTAATTCTGCAACAGCTTCTAATTTACTAGATGATTATGAAGAAGGAGATTGGACTCCTACTTGGATTACAAGTGGTGGTAATCTATCTCCTAGTGGCTCAGTAACTCCTGCTTCTACTTCTGGTAAATATACAAAAATTGGCGATGTAGTTACTGTTCAATTTGTTACAGGTTTATTTAGTGTAACAGGTACAAGTGGCTCGTATCAAATAACAAATTTACCTTTTACTTGCCACGCATCACAACCTGCTGTTGGCACAGTTCGTGAATATGGTCAAACAGGTTATTTAGGTTTTTGTTATGTAAATGGTAGTTCAACAACAGCAGTGGTGTATCAATCTCCTACTGGAGGACAAGTAAACAATCCATATTTTTATGGTTGTATAACATATAGGGTTAATTAAATGGCAATAATAGAAGAAAAAAAATTAGTTCAAACAGAAATTGTAGGCGATTACAAAATTATTCAAGTTGCTTATGATATTATTTATAAGAAAGATGGTGTAGAAACCATGCGTAAAAGATGGAGAAATTCTTTTCAACCAGATGCAGATGTTTCTGGAGAGGATCAAGAAATAAAAGATTTAGCAGATTTATATTGGACAGATGAATTAAAAGCATCTTGGCAAGATAAATTAGAAAACGATAACAAACTAGGGAAAGATAGAGGAGGTGCATGATGGCACAATTAAGTACAAAAATAAAAATGTATTGCACAGCTAATGGTATAGCTTCAGTAGATTTCATAAATGATGTTATGTTGCAGGATGACGTAATAAATGGTGTAAGCAANCCATATATTAAAGAATGGAATCTTAGCATAGCAAAACCAACTGACGATCAACTTGCAAGTTATGAAGCAGACGCAGACAAGCAAGAGCAAAACAATCAAATTAGAGAAACTCGTAAAGCAGAATATGGCGATATAGGAGATCAATTAGATGAAATCTATAAAGACATGGATGCATGGAAAACAAGAATTGCAAAAGTAAAAGCAGACAACCCAAAGGTATAAGTAAATGAGTTCAATTATTAGANCAGACACTATTCAAGATTTATCNGGTAATAATATTATNAATGAAAGTGGTAATACGATAACTATTGGTGCTTCTGGTGATACAACAAATATTGTTGGAACTTTACAAAACAATGGTGCTTCTGTTGGTGGTGTAAATACTCCTTCATTTTATGCTTTTTTAAATGCAAATCAAAGTGCAGGTACAGGTGCAGATACAACTATAACTTTAAATGCAGAAGCATTTGATACTGATAACGCATTTGATACTTCTACTTACAAATTTACACCTCAAACAGCAGGTAAATATTTTTTGTATGCACAAGCAAGAATAGATAGTGGAACAGATTTTAATATGTTGACAGTTGTTATCAGAAAAAATGGTAGTGAATTTGCAAGAGGATTTAATTACAATGATTATACAAACACAGTTAATGTATCAACTATTATAGATATGAATGGTAGTTCAGATTATATTGATATGTTTGCAATGCAAAACTCAGGTGGTAGTTTAAATTTTGCAGGAGCTAGTACTCAAGCTAATTCTAAAACTTATCTTATGGGTTACAAATTAATAGGAGCATAGAATGGCATTAACAACAGTACGAAGCACAGGGATTGGGAGTTTACCTGCAATTAGCGGAGCAAATTTAACTTCCCTCAATGCAAGTAATATATCTAGTGGAACATTATCAACAAGCAGATATGTTTCAGGTATTATTGAAGCTGACCAATGGCGAGTAACAGATGATTTTACTCCTGCGGGATATGTAACGGCTAACTGGGAAAGAAATGATACAAACTTTGATAAGATTGGTACAGGTATGTCTGAAAGTTCAGGTGTTTTTACTTTTCCTTCTACTGGTATTTATAAATTAGAGTGGGATACGAATGGAAAATATAATGGTAGTTCAAGGGAAATTGCTACTAGAATTGGTATGACTACAAATAATTCAAGTTATTCTTATGTTGTAGAAGGTGGAAGTTTTTTATCAAGAACAGATAGTAATACAACGTATTATTCAGTTCACGCACAAGCGATTGTTGATATTACAAATGTTTCAACACACAAAGTAAAATTCTTTCATAACACAGAAAGCACAGTAACAGCAGATGGTAGTACAAGTGAAAACAAAGTTTATGCTACATTTTTAAGATTAGGGAACACATGATTAATCCTAAACATTTTTGTGATTGTGGTAAAGAATTATATTGTAATTGTATTCCTTGTGAAGATTGCGGTGGCAACGAAGAAATGTGTACTTGTGGTAAATGAAGATTTCAGACAACACAGGCATTTCAATGCCACTCCGAAATTTGTTAAGCATACTCGGAGCAACAGCAATTGGAGTTTATGCTTACTTTGGCATCATTGAACGATTAAATAATATAGAAACAAGAGCAACTTTATTTGAAGCAGACTTACTTAAAGCTGCTGATCAAAAGCCAATTGATAATGAGCAATATATGTTGTTGGAGTTTTTATCAGGTCAGTTTGAAACAATAGAAGAAGAAATACAATACATTGAATCCAATAATATTAACATCGAGTTTTTACAAAAGCAGGTATCAAAGCTGCAAACAGATGTTGAAGAATTAAAAGATAAGGTAAGAAACAATGGGAGTCATTGAAACAGTTTTTGCACTTTGTATGTTTGTCAACGGATCGTTAGACGGACACATGATGACAGAAGGTTTATCTGGTTGTCTTAAAGCAAAAAGAGAAGCTGAAAGAAATTTAGCTGAAAAAAGAACAAATGTTATTCGTTACGAATGCGGTCAGGTCGAAGCAGAATTACGACCAGATGCAGAAGGTAACATGAAAATTTATAAAATTGTAACGCACAAATATTAAGGATAAGTTATGGCAAAAACAACGGTACAAACAAACAAGGATCTAATTAATAAATTAGATAAAGAGATCGCATTAATTAAAAAAGATATAAGTGTTATTAAATCAAATCATCTTTTTCATATTGAGAAATCAATAAAAAATATTCAAATGATTATTTGGACAGTTGGATTTGCTGTGTTCACCAATCTTATTTTATTAGTTAGAAATTTATTGGTTTGAATAAAAAACACCAGAAGGGTACTTCTTCTGAATTAGCTGCTGCCAAATATTTAAGCGATAAAGGTTATTATGTTTTTTTTCGTTTAAGTGTTACATCACCAGTAGACCTGGTTGCCGTTCATTCCAAAAAAAAAGAAGTATTACTCATAGATGTTAAAACAGTTTCTTTGCGTTTAACAGGTAAACACAAAGGTAAAAGAATAAACAGGAGAGCTACACCTGAACAAAAAAAATTAGGTGTGCATATTTTATATTATTATGGAAATAACAAATTTAAGCTTGATTGATGTTTGGAAAAACCGCATCAAAGAACATGAAGGATTTAGACTAGAGCCATACAATTTAAGTTATGGCAATGTAACAGAGTCTTTTCAAACAGGTGGCTATGGTCATAGAATTATACCTGGAGAAGAAATACCAACAACTAAAGAAGGTTGGGATAAAGTTTTTGATAAAGATTTTGAAACTGCTTTTGAAGGAGCAACAAGACTATGCCAGGATATGAAGATGCCAGATGAAAAGTTTGGCTGCTTTGTTGAACTAGCATTTTGGATTGGAGTAACTGGTTTATCTAAATTTAAAAAAACTTTAGCACACGCAAAAAATAACGAATGGAATGAATGTGCTGACGAACTTTTAAATTCTAAACTAGCAAGACAAGTGCCAGGAAGAAGCCAGGCATTAGCAAATATAATTAGAGGAGAATAATATGTTTGATAAATTTATAGATTTTTGGACAGGATTAAAAAGATCAGTACAACTATTCCTTATGGGAGTTGGAGTGATTATCATTTTAATAATTTTAAACAGCATATTCTAGTATGTGGCAGTTACTAGCAAAACCATTGTTAGGTGTAGTTGCAGACGGAGTTAAAGGTTTTGTTGAAACAAGAAAACTAAAAGGCGAAGTTAAGATTGCACAGATACAAGCAGAGAAAAAGAAAAACGAAGATATAGCAGCAGGTAAAATAAAATGGGAAGCTTCTGCTGTAGAGCAAATGAAGGGATCTTGGAAAGACGAATTTGTTTTGCTTTGCTTAATGCTTCCTGCTGTTGCTGTATTTATACCTGGTTGGACACCACACATCAAAGCAGGTTTCGAAGCATTACACGAACTACCTGATTATTATAAGCATCTTTTATATTTAGCTTGTAGTGTTTCTCTTGGAGTAAGAGCTGCTCCTGGAGTTATGGGTATGTTTAAAAAGAAATGAGGAAAGAACATAAAAGTAAAACTGGTGGTTTAACAGCAGCAGGTCGTAGGTACTTTAAAAGAACTGAAGGACTAAACTTAAAACCACCTGTTAAGTCTGGTGATAATCCTAGACGAGCAAGTTTCCTAGCAAGAATGGGAAATGCAAAAGGTCAGGAATACAAAGACGGAAAACCAACTCGATTGTTATTGTCATTACGCAAATGGGGAGCAAGTTCAAAAGCAGATGCAAGGAAGAAGGCAAAGGCAATCTCGAAGCGAAACAAAGCGAAAAAAAAGAGCTGAACAATATTTTGATTTATTTCCTGAAAAGAAACCACAAGAATTACCTGGTGGTGAAAAAATGATGGATATAAAAAAAAGAAATCGTCAATGTAATGAATGTGATCCAATTGATCTTATTCTTAATATTGGTGATAAATGGATGTGTTTTGATTGTAAACATAGTCCGTACAGAGAGGATGAATGGATATGACTAAAAAAAAATCACGAGTAAACGAAGCAGGTAATTATACAAAACCTGCAATGCGAAAAAGATTATTTAATAAAATAAAAGCAGGATCGAAAGGTGGCAGACCAGGACAATGGTCTGGTCGGTGATTTCCCCTGTGTCTTTGCACACAGGGGGGATCATTTTAAAACGAAAAGCACAAATGTTAGCCAAGCAGTACAAAGCTGCGGGTGGAGGATATAGAAACTAATGCCAAGAAGATTAAGTAAAAAACAAAAGAAGATTGATGTTGCTAGACCATTTGGAAAAATTACAGCAGCAGACTTTAAACGATTAGGAAAGAAAAAGAATGGCTCTAAAAAAAAGTCAAAGAAGTCTTAAAAAATGGACAAAGCAAAAATGGAGAACAAAGTCAGGTAAGAAAAGTAGTGAAACCGGAGAAAGATATTTACCTGAAGCTGCCATTAAATCTATGACAGCATCCGAATATGCTTCTACCACTAGAGCTAAACGCAGAGATACNAAACGAGGTAAACAACATTCCAAACAACCAAAACGCATCGCAAAGAAAACTAGACGATTTAGGTGAAGCGAACAATAACGCAGGATATTTTAACCTGGTCTAAAACTTTTGTTGAAAAGCCAAGTGATGATCTTGAAGGTTTACCAGTTTGTCCGTTTGCCAAGAAAACAAGAGAAGAAGATAAACTTAAAATTATCGAAGTAACAGACTCTAAAGATTTTCTTAACCAGGTCGTTGACCAGGCAAAACAATTTGGCAAATATGATGTTGTTGTTGTGGCTTGTGCAGATTTATACATCACAGCCGATGAATTAAATGATTATGTTCATGCTCTTAATAAAGTCTTTGTAAGAGAAGATGTTTATCTCATAGCCAGTTATCCTGACGATGAAGTCGTTGATTTTTTAGAAAGTGCTGACTTTGAGCCAGACAATGAATTTTATATGGTTTTGATACAAAGTTATCAAAAGCTTGAAGATGGCAGTTCATCTTTAAGAAAAACAAACTACTACGAGCATTGGTCAAATGATTATTATGCAGATACCGTACTCGTAAGACAACAATACGGAGATATTCATGGCAAGAGGAATGAAGAAAAGAAGTAAGAAAAAAGATGGTAAAATGATGTTTGGCAAAATGGTTAAANCTAAAAAAGTTACCAAAAAAGGCAAAAAGAAAAAATAATGTTTAAAATTGTAGCTGTTGTATGTTTCCTGAACATTCAACCAAATACCAATCTGTGCTTTTATAATGCACAAATTGGCAGACAAATTGAAGATTGGGAAACCTGCAATCAGCTAGTTGACAAGATCGTAGAAAGAGTGGATCAGCCATTTAAAGATAAAGATGTGGCTGCTGCATTCTCTTGTCAATTTATTGCTTCTACACAGATTTAAATTTAAAATCTTTTCTTAAATTATCATATACCCAATCTCTTGCTTTTTCTGATTTTTTAAATAGTCTTGCTGCATATCGTCTTTGTTCAANNATAGTTACACTCATTTGATCCTCCAAACCAGTTTGTAAATCTCCCAATGCGTGTAAAAGTATATTTGCAATTTCATTTGGTATTTTAGTGTGTTTAATTTTTTTCATATTTACCTCTAATATATTGTGTACTTTTCAGAGTAAAATTTATCAAAAATCTTCCCTATAATAGTATGTGTTTTTTGCAGGAAAAATTACCAAATATNTTTCCTANTTAGTTATATGAAAAACTAGAAAAAAAGTGCAAACTCATGTATTACTCTCCTCGTATTAAGGAGAGTTGGATGAGTGGTTTAAATCAGCAGTTTGCTAAATTGCCGAAGGGAGCAATCCCTTCCGAGAGTTCGAATCTCTCACTCTCCGCCACGTCTAGTTACTGGACAGTAATATCTATCCTTCCCTTGTAATTTCCAATCCCTATTTTTCCAATCACCATATTTTTTTTTGTTTTTTGAATATTTCATCGTAAAACGGACAGCTTCTCTATATCTTCTGTGCATTCCTTTTAACTGATTTAATTTGTAGTTTTCACTACAATTCATCCACTCACTATTCCAAAAAGCTAATGCTTCTAGTAATGTATTAGCAACTTCAACAGGTATTTTATTCATAGTTTTTTCCTTGTTTAGAAGCCACTTCATTATGACTTCATTATATGTACGTTGAAATAAGTACCTTTGGAAAAAAAAACTTATTTCACTANCTATACGTGGTATAAACGTGTTTTGTTAACCAAATGAGGAAAAAAATTTTGAATAATTACTCAACAAGCACTCAACAGCCGAATCCAACCTGTAAAATAGCCAAAAAATACGGCTTAAACCTCCGATTTATACACAATAATACTCCCAAATATTTCCCAGAAAACAGCCAAAACATACAATCTACATAGTAAATTTATTCATCTACTATCAATATTTACTCAACATTTACTCAACATTTTGATATAAATATCGTCATATTTATTGGGATAAAAATTAATTTATTCCGTTTACTTATCAAGGAGTAAAAAAATGAAAACTTATAAAGTAAATGTTCGTGGTGAACAAAAATTTTGTGTCGTTGTAGAAACAGGTGTTGTTGCTGCTAATGGCAGACCTAAAGTTAAAAGGTTTTTTAGTAGTAAAAAAAATGTTGCTGTTGAAAATGCAATGGAATTTTTGCGTACTAATGACACTCAACCAGAAGTTACAAAACAAACTAAAAATTATCCTCTAATTAAAGTTTATGATGAATTATGGGATGATTGGAGAGTTAAGGTTGCTCTTAAAGAAAAAAACCCAAAAAAGAAGAAAACCCTCGCACAAGATACAATGACCAGGTACGAGGAGTCTGCGAAGGCACTTTGGAAAGTTCGTAATGAAAATACTAATATTCATGCGATTGATAAAAAATGGGTTAATCAGTTTATTAAAGATTTAAACTCTTATCATAGTGAATCACAAGCATATCGTATCTATGCTGTATTTGAAAAAATTATGACAAAAGCGGAGCAGTTAGATATTATTGAAATATCTCCAACTCATGCTTTTGCTAAAGATAGACCAACTTATACTGCTCATGGTAAAAAATCTATTGATCAGGATGAAATGAAAAGAATACTTAAACAGATCAAATGGTCTTATGATAAGTATAATTCTCAAACTGCATTTTTATTATTGATCCAGGCACATACTGGAGCAAGATGGGGTGAGATTGCAGCTCTTACTATTGGTGATATTGATTTCAAAAAAAACAGAATATCAATCAATAAATCAAGATCGGCAAAAACTGGTAAAGTTGGATTAACTAAATCAGGTCATTTA
>FUFK010036183.1_pt1 | contig 43732 bp, 47 predicted proteins | sample 1021851 | NCBI WGS metagenome assembly FUFK01 (sample SAMEA51879418, study PRJEB19060) | metagenome
TTCTTTCTAAAAAAATAATTTCAATTAATGACCTTAGAACTCCATTTGGAGTTAACCAACAAGTTTTGATAACTTTATTTTCTGAATTAAGAATATTACNAGTTGTTATTCCATTCAAAAATTTTCTNGCATCTTTTCCNGTAANAGAAAAACAATCAAATTTTTCAAGCCAAAACTTTTTNTTNATATCTTNCATTTTGAAATAATTATAAAAAGTCTTTNATTGTAAAAAGACTTTTTAATTTAACATTTTCATCTTCAAGGGCTTCTACATCCNCCTTCTTGCCTATCAACNATAGACAAAACTTCCTCAACAACATAATTATTTTCGCGTAACTTTTTTATAGCTTTTATCACTGAACCAGCAGTTGTAACGACATCCTCTAAGACAGTTACCAAAGTTCCTTCTTCTAATGTAGGACCCTCTATTCCAGCTTTGGTACCGTATTTTTTNATTTCTTTCCGAATTATTAAACCATTAAGGTCTAGGCCTTGCGAAGCCGCTTTAACGATTAATCCACTTACAAGAGGATCTGCACCTAGTGTCAATCCTGCTACAGCTTTTGAACTTGAGTCTTTTAACTCTAAAAATAAATCACTTATTAAGTTCAGGCCTTCGCCATTTAATGATACTGGTTTACAGTTCAAGTAATGACTACTTTTTTTNCCTGAAGATANAGTGAAGTTNCCTTTCTTATANGATTTTTCAATTAANTGTTTTAACAATTTTGCTNTATTTNAATCATACTTNTCNGAAAANTTNCCCATTAGTAAAAGTTAAATTTATATTTAAAGATTAGAAGAAAAAAAAGAAATCTCACAAAAACTTCCNAATGAGGTGTTTTTTGAAATATTATTTTTATATTGTATATTGAAATTCAATGTAATTAAAATTACANAAANTCNCTTGGGGGTGTAGCAATCTGGTGAATGCACCAAACTCATAATTTGGCTAAGGCGAGTTCGATCCTCGCCACCCCCATNATTNATTTGTCNTTGAATGAAAATAACTCTNCTTTTATTTCTTTTATTTNTNCCAGCTTTTTTCGCNGCNAGTGAACTNTCTNTTTTATTAATAAGNCCAAGTAAAGTTTTNAGGTTAATAGAAGAAAAAAAGAAAGGAGCATTTTCAATTTTAAAAATTCAAAAAAGATTTAGATCCTCCTTAATAGCTTCTCAATTTGGAGTGACAATTTCATTAATCTCAATTGGATGGCTGAGCAACAGCATGGCCAATGAATTCTGGGAAAAAAATATTTTGCCAAATAGATTTTTTGATCTTTTATTATTTCTATTTGTGGTAACAATTGTTACGCTTGTATCTGGTCTAATTCCTAAAGCTTTAGTAATTAATAATCCAGAATCTGCTGCATTGAGATTAACTTCGATATTTGATGCAGTCAGAAAAGGTATGCAACCTATTGTTTCAATAATCGAATTCTTTGCTAGTGCTTGTTTGGGCTTATTAAATCTAAATAATAAATGGGACTCTTTAAATTCTGGCTTATCGGCAGGTGAATTAGAAACTCTTATAGAAACAGATAATGTTACAGGTTTAAAGCCAGATGAAAAGAATATTCTTGAAGGAGTTTTCGCTTTAAAAGATACTCAGGTTAAAGAAGTAATGATTCCAAGATCTGAGATGGTAACTTTGCCAAAGAATATAACTTTTTCAGAACTTATGAAACAAGTCGATAAAACTCGACATGCTCGATTTTTCGTCATTGGAGAGTCTTTAGATGATGTTTTAGGGGTCTTAGATTTGCGTTATTTAGCTAAACCAATATCTAAGAGCGAAATGGAAGCTAATACATTACTAGAGCCATTTCTGTTACCAGTTACAAAAATAATAGAAACATGCTCTTTAGCAGAGATATTACCAATAGTTAGAGACTATAATCCCTTCTTACTTGTGGTTGATGAACATGGTGGAACAGAGGGTCTAATAACTGCAGCTGATTTAAATGGCGAAATCGTTGGAGAAGAAATGCTTAATAACAAAATATACTCGGATATGAAAATGTTAGATAATTTCTCTAAAAAATGGTCCCTAGCAGGAAAATCAGAAATAATAGATATCAACAAAAGGTTAGGATGTTCAATTCCAGAAGGAGCTGATTACCATACCCTTGCTGGATTTCTTTTAGAAAAATTTCAAATGGTTCCAAAAATTGGAGATGTTTTAGATTTTAATAACATAAAATTTGAGGTTGTTTCTATGTCAGGTCCAAAAATTGATCGTGTAAAAATAATTCTTCCAAAAAGCTAAATGTGTCTTCTTATAGAGGATAATAATAATAAATATATGTAGTTAAAGTTATGCAACCAACCTCATCACCAGTAAAGGTTGGAGTAATTGGTATTGGAAATATGGGCTGGCATCATGCTCGAGTGCTCAGTTTGCTAAGAGATGCGGATCTTGTTGGAGTGGCAGATCCAAATGAAGAGAGAGGCAAATTAGCTATTGAGCAATTTCAATGTGAATGGTTTAAAAATTATCAAGACTTAATTCCTAAAGTTGACGCTATCTGTATCGCTGTTCCAACACTACTTCATCAAAAAGTAGGCCTAGATTGCCTTAAAGGCGGTGCCAACGTTCTCATTGAAAAACCAATAGCCGCTAACGAGTCAGAAGCAAAATCTTTAATAGATGCAGCTAATGCAAGTAATTGTCTATTACAAGTAGGACATATTGAAAGATTTAATCCTGCTTTTAGGGAATTAAATAAAATAGTACATCATGAAGAAATTGTTGTTTTAGAAGCAAGAAGACACAGTCCTAATGCCGATAGAGCAAATGACGTATCTGTAGTCATGGATTTNATGATTCATGACATTGATCTTGTTTTAGAACTTGTAAACTCGAAAATACAAAAATTAGCAGCTGTTGGAGGAAGAAATAACNAAGGCTTAATAGATTATGTCAATGCTACTTTAGTTTTTAAAAATAATGTTATTGCAANCTTAACTGCTAGCAAAATGAGTCACAAAAAAATTAGAAGTTTAAGTGCTCACTGCCAAAATGGCCTAGTAGAAACAGATTTCTTAAATCACTCACTACACATCCATCGAAAATCTCATGAATCATACACNGCAGANCATGGNGAATTAGTTTATNGAAANGATGGATATGTNGANGAAGTNAGNACNACTTCNATNGANCCNCTTTATGCAGAANTNGANCATTTTCTTAAATGTGTTCAAGGTAAAGANACNCCNGANGTAGATGGNGAGCANGCNTCAAGAGCNTTAAAAATTGCTGANTTTATAGANNGTGCNGTAGAAAATTCNGGNGATGCAATNTTNCTTGNAAANNCCTTCTANNAAAAATTATCTAAACGGAAAGANTTTTATTTAAANCCTACTGCAGCTTGCCAAACAAANACCAATAANAAGAAAAATAAAGGGATNAGAGGTAAGAACATCAACAGTTGGAGCAAAAGCCTTGTAAGCTTCTGGCAATTCAGCGAATGTATTNAATAGAATGAGCACCTTTTTAATAATTTAATTAATTATGATAAGACGTTACCACGTATGGTGAGCAATAGAGGATGTTTTCCAAGGAGCGAAATCAATTGTAAAACAATTATCTTTAATTGCATTAGAAATNGCATTGGTAAATCTTATTAAATGAGCAATATTATGCAAACTTATTAAGGTAAGNCCTAATATTTCATCATTTCTAATTAGATGATGCAAATATGCACGAGAATAAGANTTGCAGGTTTCNCANNTACAAGTTTTGTCNATNGGAGANAANTCATTTTTAAATCGAGCNTTNCGNANATTNAATCTTTNATCATTAAAAAATGCNGTNCCATGTCTNCCNANTCTNGTNGGTAANACACANTCAAATANATCNAANCCTTTNGANANNGCNANNGAAATNTCNTTNAAAGANCCAATTCCCATNAAATATCTTGGTTTATNNATNGGTANGAATTTNGGNANNNAATTNATNACATCTATGTATTTNNTCNACNGNNTCTCCAACNCTTACNCCNCCNACNGCAATTCCAGGCAGATCAAAAGAGCTTGTAAATTTTGCGCTGTATTCTCTTAATCTCGGATACTTGCCACCTTGAACTATTCCAAATAATGCTTGATTTGATTTCTGATGCTTGTCAACACATTTTTGCAACCACGAATGAGTTCTTTGTAAAGAATCTTCAATATCATTTTCGTTGGCTGTATGCGGAGGACAATGATCAAAAGCCATCGCAACATCAGAGCCAAGATCCATTTGTACCTGCATTACTTTTTCAGGCGATAGGAATACAAAACTCCCATCTCTGGGATTTTTAAATTCCACACCTTGATCAGAAATATTATTTAATTTGGCCAAACTAAAAACTTGATATCCTCCTGAATCAGTAAGAATAGGCTTAGGCCAATTCATGAACTTATGTATTCCACCAGATTCTTTAACTAATTTTTCTCCAGGTTGTAGATGAAGATGAAATGTATTTGAGAGAATCATTTCTGATCCTGTAGAGATTAATTGGTTAGATGAAATTCCTTTAACCGTTGCCAAAGTACCCACAGGCATAAATCTTGGGGTGTTAACCTTACCGTTTGGGGTATGAAATACACCAGTTCTTGCCTCTGTGTGACTGCAATTCGATGTAATTTCAAATTTAAACACGATAAATTTTAAAATTTTTGATGCTTTTTTATTAATCTAACCTATTATTTAATATCGAATCTATTTTTATCTCATCAAAAAATATTTAATTAAAAATTTGGCAGGGTCTTGGATTTTCTATACGACATTTCCAAAGATACCCTTAATTAATCCAGAATTTAAAAATATTGCACAATTTGCCCCACTTTTGGGATTTTTTATTGGAACAATACAGAGTATTATTTTTATTTTTTTAAAAACAAGCTCTTGGTCAATTTATGCATCTGCATTAATTTGTTTGGCTTCAGGATATTTAATTACCGGTGGTCTACATCTAGATGGTTTAATGGATACTTTCGATGGTATTTTTGCGGGCAAAAAGAAACGTTTAAAAGCTATGAAAGACAGTAAAGTTGGGTCCTTTGGCGTTCAATCTCTAGTTTTTATAACTTTAATTCAAATTGGTTGCATACTCAAAATTCAGAATCAAATAATTATTGTTTTGCCAATATGCTTATTTTGGGGAAGATTTTCAAATTTATTTTTTATAGAAAAGTTTAAATATTTGAGTTATAAGAAAAAATCTATTAGTCATAAAAAGTTTTGGAATGGATTTAAAAAAGAATCTTTGATCTCCATTATTTTTCTTTGCATTTTTATTGCATACCAATTATTTTCAATTACTTCACAAGCAATATTAATTAAATTTTTAATTCTTATTTTGATTGGTATTTTTTTAAGTTATTCTATCCCAAACATACTAGGGAATATAATTGGTGGCTTCAATGGAGATGCCTGTGGTGCGAGTATTGTATTAGTAGAAACTGCGATGTTATTCATGTATGCAATTCTTTTGTAGGAAGTTCTAAATAGAAAATATTTTTCTTCTTAAGATGGTTTAACTCCTCAGTATGGTCAGTTGAGTAATTTCCCAACAATTTCAAGTCCCCCCCAATTTGTTTTGCTAATTTTCTTGCTAAAAAAAGTCCCACACCAGTACCGTCCTTTTTCTTAGCAGCAGATCCTCTAAAACCTTTTTGAAAAATTTTCTCATTTTCATTTTTGGTTATTTTTTTCCCATCATCAAATATGCAAAGACCTTTACTTGTTATTGTGATCCCAATTTCAGCATCTTTTTGAGCATATTTAAAAGCATTTTCTAATAAATTGGCCACTATTTCAGCGATTACAGCATATTTTGCATTTACTGGCGATAAAGTCCAATCTGGCCAAAGAGAAGGTTCTACCCAATCTCTATTTTCTAATTTCGCATTAGCTTTACCCCTTTCTAGAATTGGCCTCAATAAACTCTGAACAGTTATTTCTTTAGTGTTATCTAAATTTGGGGGTAATAATAATCTTTCTTCTCCAATGTCCAAAGGAAGTTGAATAGGTGAATTTAACTTTGCAAAAGAGTCCATGTATTGATTAATTTGTTTTTGCTCTATTATCATGCGTTGGACTATTTCAATAGAGTCAACATCTGAACCAAGTTTTTTAATAAGTAATTTTGCATATGTCCTTAGTGCAGCTAATGGGTTCCTTAATTGATGAATTATGACATTAACCTGATTTTTTAAAAAATTAATTTCTTTATTTTTATTTTTACGTTCTAATTCGATAGAAACGCATTTAGCTAAAGATATTGAAAGTGCTTTTAATCTAGAATCAAGAGATACTGGCCAATTACCCCCTTTTAAATCAGTTTCTACCCTGAGGACACCAAGTAGAATATCGTTTTCTTGGAGAGGGTACCATCTTCTATTTGGAGAAGAAACTTTCAGTGAGGGGTCATCTTCAATTGAAATTAGTAGCTTATCAATTTGCGGCCATTGACCAATCATTTCAAAAGATGCTTTAGTTCCTTGTTTAGCTGAAGCAAGATACATCACTAAATGAGTCACTCCCATTGAACAACCAAAACTCTCCAGTTGTTTTTTGACTAATTCTTCAAAATTTTTAGAGAGGTTCATAGTGAATGAAATTTTGAATAATTTTTAAAAAAAAATTGAAAAAGGGCTTGTAAAATATGAAAAAAGTATTAAGATATATAAAGAGGTCTGACTTTAGCCAGCCCTAAATATGAACATTTGATCATATTTTAAGCTACATCAGGGGTTGATGGGTCCTCTATGTATTTTGAAGTGAATTCAAAGATCATAGATATAAGATTAGTAAAAATAAATAAGACTAATCTAATTAATAATTTCAGGAGTACCAATCAATGTCAAAAAAAAGAAAAAGAATCAGCAGAAGAAGATTGGCTGGTCAAAGAGTCATGGCTCATGTACCTATTTATCATATCGAAACAGGCAACCATAAACCAGTTACTGCTGCAAGAAGATTCATAGCTGAAAATGCATTATCTGCCCCTTCAGTTTTCAATGTTAGAAGAAATGAACATACAACTGATAGATTTTTTTGGGGTGAAAAAGGTTTATTTAGCGCCCAATACGCTGAAGAAAATCATTTTTTGTTCCCATCATTAAAGGTAGTAGTTGAAGGCATTGGAGAAGAGAAAATATTTGAAGGTCTAGAACTTACTGCAGATGATTGGGAAGAAATTGAAGAATACGAATATGCTTTCGTTTAAAAAATACTGCTTATCTTTGTACTTATAAAATCAATTAAATTTGAATCGATTTGATGGAATCCATCAAATTCTATTAATTCACATAATTTAGAAGACTTGCATTTAACTTGTTTATAAATACTCCTAGAAGCCTCTATAGGTACTACATCATCAAATAAGCCATGGCTAATAATTAGTGGTGGGCATTTTTCTCCTAGAGCCCAGGATGGATGAGGGTAGCCACTACAAGCAACAATTAATCCTAAATTTAGTCTAAAGCCTGCATCAATTGCCATAGCTGCTCCCTGAGAGAAACCTAACAAAATTGTTTTTTTTAGTGAAATTTGATCGGTATCAAAATTTTTTAATGTAGCTAGAAGTTTGTTTACCTCTCCCTCAGCCCCATTCCAATCATGAGGATACAATCCATACCACTGTCTTCCCTCACCACTTGGATGTAATCCTGGGGCCCTCAAGGAAATTACCTCAAAATCAAAATCTATTTTTTCAGTAATCTCCTTTCCAAGTGTTAAGAGGTCATCTGCATCAGCTCCCCAACCATGTATCAAAATAATTCTATGAGTTGCAGTTTGAGAGCTAATCGAGACATATTCATGATTGATATCGTGTTTCATGTTTATATTCTTAAGTAAGCAAACTTTCCCATAATGTCACCATTAGCCTTAGTAAGTGTCTCAGATAAAAAAAATATAATCCAATTTTGTAAAGAATTGGTAGAAAAATTTAATTATAAAATTCTATCAAGTGGTGGAACTGCCAACCATCTTATAGAGGCAAAAATTCCAGTTGTTAAAGTTTCAGATTTTACTAATTCTCCAGAAATCCTTGGAGGAAGAGTTAAAACTTTGCATCCGAAAATCCACGGAGGAATATTAGCTAAAAGAACTGATAATGAACATAAAAAAGACATAGTAGAAAACCATCTTGAACTAATTGACTTAGTAGTTGTAAATTTATATCCTTTTAAGAAAACTATTGAAAAGGGATCTAAGTGGGAAGATGCGATTGAAAATATAGATATCGGAGGGCCATCAATGATTCGTTCTGCAGCTAAAAATCACAAAGACGTTTCAGTTTTAGTAGACCCTAGTCAATATCAAGAATTTCTCGAAGAAAGTAAAAAAGGGGGATTAAATGAATCATATAAAGCAAAATTAGCCTTTGAAGCTTTTCAACATACAGCTGACTATGACACTGCAATATCAAATTGGATAAGTAAAGAGAAAAGTTTACAATCTTCCAAATATATTAAATCTTATCCACTGATTAAGACCTTAAGATATGGGGAAAATCCTCATCAAAAAGCTTTTTGGTATGGTTTAAATAAGATTGGATGGAACGCAGCAGAACAATTACAAGGTAAAGAATTGAGTTATAACAATCTATTGGATCTTGAGTCAGCTCTTTCAACAGTTTTAGAATTTGGCTATGACCAGAAAGATGATATCTTAACAAATAAATTTGCCTCTATAATTCTAAAACACAATAATCCTTGTGGTGCCTCTATAAGTAATTCAGCCTCTCAAGCATTTTTGAATGCTTTGGAATGTGACTCAGTTAGTGCATTTGGAGGAATAGTCGCTTTTAATTCTAATGTAGATAGTGAAACGGCAATTAACCTTAAAGATATTTTCTTAGAGTGTGTTGTTGCTCCATCCTTTGATGAAGAAGCTTTAGAAATTTTAAAAATCAAAAAGAATTTAAGAATTTTAAAATTATCAAAAGATGCACTTCAAAAAAAGAACCAAAATTCTAATAAATCAATAATGGGAGGATTACTTGTTCAAGAAAATGATGATAGTGAAGATAAAACTGAAAGTTGGATTTCAGTAACTAAAAAGAATCCCAGTAATAAGATGAATTTAGATCTAAATTTTGCATGGAAAATTTGTAAACACGTAAAATCAAATGCAATTGTGATTGCAAAAGACCAAAAAACTATTGGAATTGGAGCTGGACAAATGAATAGAGTTGGGGCGGCAAAAATAGCATTGACAGCAGCTAAAGAATCATGTTCTGAAGCCGTTTTAGCAAGCGATGGGTTTTTTCCATTTGCTGATACCGTAGAACTTGCAAATCAGTATGGAATAAAAGCAATTATCCAACCTGGAGGTAGTTTGAGGGACCAAGAAAGTATTGATATGTGTAATTCGAAAGGAATATCAATGGTGTTTACGCAAAAAAGACATTTTTTGCATTAAGTTAGGTTGATTTTGGATAATATGTAATCTTGTTAGTCTTTCTAAATAAAGAGAGTCTGCCTGGGCCTGCACATAGAAAGTAAAGAGAAATAGCCCCATATATAAAAGACAATTCGAAAGCATAATTGTGACTCTCAACCACTGCAAGTGGAAAACCTTCTAATCCAGTATCTAAGAGATGAAAATAAACAGCAAATGCCATTGTGGAGAATAGCCCTAGAGAAGAAAGCCTAGCAAAAATCCCTAAAGCCAATCCTACTGGGCAAACTAATTGAGTGATAGCTGCTCCAAAAGTCCAAATAACAGGGTCACCCGGCAAAAAAGGAAAATACTTACCAACTACAAACTCAGCAAAACCTTGTGGATCCTGAAGTTTCTCTAGGCCATGGTGAATCATCAAAGCACAAAACCCAATTCTTAAAATAAAAATTGATAATTCTCCAAGGATATTTACTTCTGACCCTGAAGATGAATTAGCAACAACAACTTCAACTTTTTGGGGAGCTTTAGTTCTATTCATACTGGCTGTTTGAGCCTGATTAGCCTGAGTTTTGTCTTCCATACTTCATAAATTTTCCATTATTCTAGTAAATAAGAAGATCTTTAGGAAATATCTGAGTAATAAATTAAAAAAACTAAGCAAAGTTTTCAATGCTAGTCAAATTCAGCAAGCAATAGCAATTAACTTTTCAATCACATCAGCAACAACTTTGTCAGGAGTAGATGCGCCAGAAGTAATTCCAACATTAATATTTCCACTAGGTAAAAAATTATTTTTAAGTTCTAAATCTGATCCTAGTGGTTTATGCAATATTGAGTTTTCTTCAACTGATATCCTCTCAGGAGTATCTATGTGAAAAGAAGAAATATTCTTAGTAATGGCTATTTCCTGTAAATGTGTAGTATTAGATGAATTGAAACCTCCTATAACAACAAGAATGTCAAGTTCTTCATCAACCAAAGAAAACATAGCATCTTGTCTTTCTTCCGTAGCATCACAAATTGTATTAAAAGCTAAAAAGTGACTATTTATGTTTTCTGGTCCAAATTTTTTTAACATTGTTTTTTCAAAAACTTTTCCAATTTCCTCGGTCTCACTTTTAAGCATAGTTGTCTGGTTAGCAACTCCGACTCTATCTAAATCTTTATCAGGATCAAATCCAGTAGAAAAAGCTTTAGCAAATTTATTCATAAATTCATTTCTGTTTCCTCTACCCAGAATATATTCAGATACATAATTTGCTTCTTCTAGATCTAGCACCACTAAATATTTGCCTGCAAATGAGCTAGTAGCTAGAGTCTCTTCATGCTTAAATTTTCCATGAATGATAGATGTAAAAACATGTTTTTTATGTTTCTCAACAGTATGCCAAACCTTAGAAACCCAAGGGCAAGTTGTATCTATTATGTGACATCCTTTCTCATGAAGTAGTTTCATTTCTTGAACAGTGGCACCGAAAGCAGGCAATATAACTACGTCACCATCAGAGACTGACGAAAAATCTTTAATTCCATTTTTGGCTGAAATAAATTTAACATCCATTTTCCTTAAATGATCATTTACTGAGGGATTATGAATTATTTCGTTTGTTATCCAAATATTCTCATTAGGATAATGTCTTCTAGTCTCATAAGCCATTGCCACAGCTCTTTCGACGCCCCAACAAAAACCAAAAGCTTTAGCTAACTTTATATTTAATCTACCTTTTGTATAATTAAAACCATTATCTCTTATTGAGGATATCAAATCACTTTGGTAAGCTTCTTCTAACGCTTGTGCTCTTTTTGTTGGAGAATCGAAACCCCTTCTATTGTATCTATCAGAATGGTGAAGGGATCTTCTAAAAGCTTGAGTATCCATGTTTTAGATATTACAACATTCTAAACAATTTTTTGTAAAAAAAAAGAAACCTGACATAAGTCAGGTTTCTAAAATCAATTTTAAGTTAGATTATTTAGCAGATGCAAAGTCAGGATATGCTTCCATTCCATGCTCTCCTATATCTAGGCCTTGAGTCTCTTCCTCTTCAGATACTCGGATTCCTCCAAATAATCCTCCAATTACGGACCAAGCGATCCAGCAAGTAACTAGTGTCCAGATAGCATAAGCTGCGGCACCAAGAGCTTGAACTAATAGAAGAGTAATACCTCCACCATTGAACAATCCCATACCGGCTCCATCTCCTTGTACAGCTGTACCCCAAAGACCGATAACTACAGTACCCCATACACCACAAACTCCGTGAACAGAGAATGCACCTACAGGATCATCGATCTCAGCGGCATCAAGTGCTGCAACAGAAAATACAACGATAATTCCACCAACTAGTCCTGCGAACCAGGCTCCAGCAAGAGTCATATCACCACAACCAGCAGTGATACTAACCAAACCAGCAAGGATTCCGTTAATAATCATTGTAAGATCAGGCTTACCAGAAGTTAATGTTGAAACAATAGTTGCTCCAATAGCGCCAGCTGCTGCTGCCAAAGTAGTTGTTACAGCAACATATGGAACCCATTGATCCATAGCAAGTTGAGAACCGGGGTTAAATCCATACCAACCTATCCATAGAACTAATGCACCTAAAGTAGCTATAGCCATATTGTGTCCTGGCATAGCCTGTGGTTTTCCATCAGAGTATTTGCCAATTCTTGGTCCAAGAAGCATAGCTCCTACAAGACCTGCCCATGCTCCAACTGAGTGAACAATTGAAGAACCAGCAAAATCAACAAAACCTAAAGAATCAAGCCAACCACCATTCCATTTCCAGCTACCAGCAATTGGATAAATAAATGCAGTTAATACAATCGCAAAAACAACAAATTCTCCAAATTTAACTCTTTCAGCAACAAGACCGGAAACGATAGTTGCNGCAGTTCCTGCAAATGCAGACTGGAACAAGAAATCAACAGTTGGGACTAATCCAGCATCAGTAACCATATCTGCNGTAACTGTTGGATCAAAAAATAAGCCNCCAAAATAAAGCCATCCGTCAGCAACACTTCCTCCGTACATTAATGAATAGCCGATAAACCAATAAGAAGTTACAGCTAGAGCAAATACAAAGAGGTTTTTAGCAAGGATGTTAACAGCGTTCTTAGAACGGCACATNCCTGCCTCAACCATAGCGAAACCAGCGTTCATGAAGATCACTAAGATAGTAGCGATCAAAAGCCATAAATTGTTAGCAAGAAAAGCTGCATTCAACTCAGGTAAATCAGCTGCATGAGCTGAAAGATTGAAAATACCTAAACCAAACAAAGCTAGGGGAACAGTTGCAAGCCACAACATAGAGCGGTTTGAACTAAATCCTCGAATACTCCTCAAAAGGAGCATAGGTCCATTTACAAGACTTGCATCTTGAAGTTTGGACCTAGAGCGCCTTTGAGGCGTTTGCAAAGCAGTGGTCATAAAAAAAAATTAGATCTGCAAAAAAACAGTTTGTGCTGTTTCCTTTCAAATTTAAATTTATTCAAAAAACTTATCAGTGTCTAGTAGTTGTTTATACCAATTTTATAGTTGCACCTTAAAAAATTATTTGTTAATTTAAAAAATTTTTTCTTTTAAGTAACAAAATAACTAATTTCATCGCATTTTCAAAGGTTTAATTCCATTCCATGTTATGTGGTCTTTATGAAAAATGAAGGAGCAAGGGATAATTATCATACCTGCATTCAAAGATTCTCTAAAAAGCTTGCCATATAAGGGGTCTGCCTCATCTCCAGGAGCAAAAAAATTAGCATCTTCTCTCGTAATACAGGGTACTAAAACACTTTTACTCCTTGGAATTAGTTCTTTTAATTCTATAAGGTGTTTTTGTCCTCTTTTCGTTACTGTATCTGGGAAAAGAGCAATATCTTTTGTAATCCATGTAGTGTTTTTTACCTCTATGTAAATGTTACGATTATCAGGATTTGAAGATTTTGGAGTTAAAAAAAAGTCAATTCTGCTTTTTTTATCCTTTCCATAAGGCACTTCAGATTTAATTATCTCTATTTCTCCAATTTTTTCTCTTAGCAAGTCTTTCTCAATTACCTTTTTAATTAACTTATTTGCAAAAAGAGTATTTATTCCAACCCAGACCTCATTGTTGTTTGTACCTAAAACACTTATCTGTTCCAAAGTAAATGGCAATTTTCTTTTCGGAGAAGGAGAAACACTGATTCTTACTTTTGCTCTCTCGGTTAAAAGTCCCTTCATAGGACCTGTATTAGCGCAATGCGCAGTTACTATCTCTCCACTCTCTAGTTTAATGTCCGCAAGAAACCTTTTATACCGCTTAATTAAGACCCCTTCAATTAATGGATCAAATTCAATTATCCGCTCATTCATAAAATATGTCCCTAGTTAAAAATCAAATATAATTGAAACTCAATCTTCTTGAAAAAAATTTTTTTGCTAAACCAAATGCATTCTTTTTTAAAAAATAGTGTTTTTTCAATTTCATTTGGTACGAGTCTTAGTAAATTAGCTGGATGTATACGTCAAATATTTATAGCTGCTGCTTTTGGGGTTGGGATAACATATGACGCATTTAATTATGCATATATAATTCCAGGGTTTTTGCTCATAATCGTTGGAGGGATTAATGGTCCATTACATAATGCTGTAGTTGCAGTTCTTACCCCTCTTAACAAAAAAAATGGAGGGATTGTTCTAACTCAAGTAAGCATAAAACTTTCAATAATATTATTAGGTTTTGCTATATTGATTTACTTCAATTCCAGGGTGTTAATTGAATTATTAGCCCCCAATTTGAGTTACGAAGCCAAATCAATTGCAACTTACCAATTAAAAATACTTACACCTTGCATCCCTTTATCTGGCTTCATAGGTTTGAGCTTTGGCGCCTTAAATTCCCGTCGTAAATTCTTTTTATCAAGTATAAGCCCAGCCATAACAAGCATAACTACTATTCTTTTTATCTTAATTAGTTGGATTTTTAACCAAGAAAATACATCTTCAAATTTCCTAACTTTTACTGGATTACTAGCTTTTGCAACTTTGACAGGGACTTTTATTCAGTTTGTTGTTCAAATTTGGGAAATAAATAAAATCGGACTCTTGAGATTAGAGTCACCCTTTAAGTTATTTAAAAATGAAGAGAGGAGGATTTTCAAACTAATCGTCCCAGCATCTATTTCATCAGGTCTTAGTCAAATCAATGTGTTTATTGATATGTTTTTTGCTTCCAGTTTTCAAGGAGCTGCATCGGGATTAGCTTACGGAAACTTTCTTATACAAGCCCCATTAGGCATATTATCCAACTCATTAATTTTGCCACTACTCCCTCAATTTTCTAAATTAAGGAGTAAAAAAGATCTTAGAGGACTACAAAAAAACTTAATGTCTGGAATTGAATACTGTTTCTTAACAAGTATATTTTTAACTGGATTTTTCATAACTTTTAATAACCAAATTGTACAATTTGTTTTTGAAAGAGGAGCTTTTGATTATTCAGCAACTTTAAAAGTGAAGAATATATTAATTGCTTATGCAATTGGCATACCTTTTTATCTTTATAGAGATTTATTAGTAAGGACATATTACTCAATAGAAAAAACAAAATTCCCTTTTCAGTTGTCATTGGCAGGAATCATTCTTAATGCTTTTTTTGATTGGTTTTTAATTGGTGCACCAATAAAAAATTTTGAGAATCTTTCACCATATAATTTTGGTGTTGTTGGAATAATTTTATCTTCAGGAATAGTCAATTTTATAGTTTGTATTTTGCTAGCTCTCAATTTGCGAAATGAAGATATCCATTTGCCTAACTTGGATTTATTTAAGAAAATCATCCTAATGTCATTAGCATCTTTAATAGATAGCAGAATTTGTTTCACCATTCTTAAAACTACGAATAAATTAAATTCAAATGTCGAAGAATTTTTATTATTAATATTTGGATCTCTCACTTTTTTTGTAATTTATTTTTTACTTACTAAATTTTTAAAAGTTAATAAATTTAAAATTTATCAAAAAAAGATTTAGTTATCAAAAAAACTATCCAATATCTCCTCTAATTCAAGAATTTGTGATGAAGTGATTAAATTAATAAGCGGAATATTGTTAATTCCATCCCCTACTTTTACATTAATTGCTTGCAAACTTATTTTTGCAGCCTCTAATGGGCCTTGGTCTTTATTGCTTAGACATTCAATAGCAAGATCCCTAGCGATACCTGCATCTCCTAGATATAAATTCCACTTTTCTATCTTTATAAAGACCTTTTCTGAAATAATATTTTCTAGATCACTTATTAGTATCTGAGAGTTCATAAATAAAAACTGATTTAAGTTGATTGTTTTTCTAAATCTTTAGGTTTTTTTATGATTAAAAAAAGTAGATGGGACGCTAAAAGAATTGACCAGATTATTGCAAAATTGTTAAAAAAAGCGATTTCATACTTAATTTCTTTTAAGAGGTAAGTACCACTTACAACTGCAGTAAATATCATGCAGTGAATCACAAAATTCACTATACGAGAAAAATGTTTGTAGGTAGGATCTTCTAAATCACCATTTCCGTACCACTTTATAGGCATATTTAATGAAAATAAGATTGTTAATATTAGATATTTTACCCGAAATCTAGTTGACTAAGAGACCCTGAAACAGAGATATTACATAATTATGCGCCTGTAGCTCAGTGGATTAGAGCACCTGACTACGGATCAGGGTGTCGGGAGTTCGAATCTCTCCAGGCGCGTTTAAGATTATGAAACATTCTTTTTATATTTTTCTAAAAAATATCGTTTATATTGTGGTTATTGCTTTTCAAATTCAATGCATATTCTTCAAAACCTTAAAGAAAGTGACTCAGTAATATCAAGTTTAATTAATTCTGAAAAAAATAGACAAGAAACCCACCTTGAGTTAATAGCTAGTGAAAATTTCGCATCAATGGCTGTTATGCAAGCTCAAGGATCAGTTCTGACAAATAAGTATGCGGAAGGATTACCTCAAAAAAGATATTACGGTGGGTGCGAATTTGTTGATGAAATCGAAGAATTAGCTATTCAAAGAGCAAAAAAATTATTCAATGCAAACTGGGCTAATGTTCAACCTCATAGTGGAGCGCAAGCTAATGCTGCCGTTTTTCTAAGTCTACTCAAACCTGGCGACACAATAATGGGAATGGATTTATCTCATGGTGGGCACCTTACACATGGATCTCCAGTAAATATGAGCGGAAAATGGTTTAATGCAGTTCATTATGGTGTAAATAAAGAAACTAACCAGTTAGATTTTGATGAAGTAAGAAAAATAGCACTAGAAACAAAACCAAAATTAATCATATGTGGATATTCTGCTTATCCAAGAACAATTGACTTTGAAGCATTTAGAAATATTGCTGATGAAGTTGGTGCATATTTAATGGCGGATATCGCACACATTGCAGGACTCGTAGCAAGTAAGCTCCACCCAAATCCAATACCTTTCTGTGATGTAGTAACTACAACTACGCATAAGACTTTGAGAGGACCAAGAGGGGGCCTCATTTTATGTAAAGATGCAGAATTTGGAAAGAAATTTGATAAATCTGTCTTTCCAGGAACTCAGGGTGGTCCTCTAGAACATATTATTGCAGCTAAAGCGGTTGCATTTGGAGAAGCTTTACATCCCGATTTCGTTAATTATTCACAACAAGTAATAAAAAATGCAAAAGTTCTGGCTTCAACATTAATATCCAAGGGTATTGATATTGTTAGTGGAGGAACTGATAATCATATTGTTTTACTCGATTTAAGAAGCATTAATATGACTGGAAAGGTTGCTGACTTGCTCGTGAGTGAAGTGAATATAACTGCTAATAAAAATACTGTCCCATTTGATCCCGAATCACCTTTTGTAACTAGTGGATTAAGATTAGGTACTGCTGCTTTAACTACCAGAGGCTTTGATGAAAATGCTTTTGCTGAAGTAGGCGAAATCATTGCTGATAGATTGCTAAATCCAGATGACTCGTTAATAGAAAATAAATGCAAAGAGAGAGTTTTAGCTTTGTGTAATAGGTTTCCACTTTATGAAAACAAACTTGAACCATCAATTAAGTGATCCTAATCCCAAGGGAGTTGAAATTCTATCTATTGGAACAGAATTACTTTTAGGAAATATTGTAAATACGAATGCTAGATGGATTTCGGAAGAATTATCTAAATTAGGCTTAAATCACTTTAGACAGTCAACAGTAGGGGATAATTGTGTTCGAATCATAAGAATAATTCAGGAAATATCCAAAAGAAGTTGTCTTCTTATTACAACAGGTGGATTAGGCCCCACTCCAGATGACTTAACTAATGAAGCAATTGCTAAGTCTTTCAATGCAACTCTTTTTGAAAGACCTTACTTATGGAGTGAATTAAAACAAAAGCTTTCAAATTCAAAGCTGCAGGACAATTCCTCTAGCTTACGGAAACAATGCTTCTTCCCAAAAAATGCGCAAATAATTAATAACCCTAGGGGTACTGCCCCAGGAATGATTTGGGAACCAGTAAAAGGATTTACTATTCTTACTTTCCCCGGTGTCCCGAGTGAAATGAAAGCTATGTGGGAGGAGACTGCATTAGGATTTATTAAAAATAAATTCTCAGATAGTTCTTCATTCTTTTCAAATACTCTTAAATTCTCAGGTATTGGAGAATCTAGTATTGCAGAAAAAATTAACGATCTTTTAACTCTCAAAAACCCCACTGTCGCTCCATATGCAAACTTGGGAGAGGTTAAGCTCAGAATCACTGCTAGAGCTAAGAATGAAGTAGAAGCAAAGAAAATAATTAAACCTATAAAAGAAAAATTAAAAAAAGAGTTTTCAAAATTTATTTTTGGAGAAAATCAGGATACTCTTCCTAGCGTTTTAATAAATGAATTAGCAAAGAGAAACGAAACTATTGTTTTTGCCGAATCCTGTACAGGAGGCTTACTATCTTCATCAATTACGTCAATATCAGGATCATCTCAAGTTTTTCAAGGAAGTATTGTTTCCTATAGTAATAAGCTAAAAAATTCATTACTAAACATTTCAGAATACAAGCTTAAAAAATATGGAGCGGTTTCTGAAGAGGTTTGTGAGGCTATGGCAGTTAATGTCAAAGAGAAATTAGGAGCAGATTGGGCAATAGCGATTAGTGGGATTGCTGGCCCTAACGGAGGAAGTACAGAAAAACCTGTTGGACTAGTCTATATATCGATTGCAGGACCAAATAATCATCTTACTAATATCAAAAAAATATTTAACTCAACCCGAAATAGAATAGAAATTCAAACACTAAGTGTAAATGTGTGTTTGAACAGCCTAAGATTAATCCTATTATCGAATAGTAAGTAATTTTTTTTACAAATTGAGTAAAGATACCTTATTTGATAAAGTTTGGGATTTACACAAAGTTTGCAATCTTCCTGGTGGCTCTGATCAAATTTTTATTGGTCTTCATCTCATCCATGAGGTAACAAGTCCACAAGCATTTGGTGCTTTAAAAGATAAAAATTTAAAAGTAAAATTCCCTAATAGAACTGTCGCTACAGTTGATCATATTGTGCCGACAGATAATCAAAGCAGACCTTTCAAAGATAATCTTGCAGAGCAAATGATTGAAACACTAGAAAAAAACTGCTTAAAACATAAAATAAGATTTTTTAATATTGGTAGTGGAAATCAAGGAATAGTGCATGTAGTAGCTCCAGAATTGGGTCTTACTCAGCCCGGAATGACAATAGCTTGTGGAGATTCTCATACTTCAACTCATGGAGCTTTTGGGTCAATTGCTTTTGGGATAGGTACAAGTCAAGTAAGAGATGTTCTTGCCACTCAAACCATAGCAATGAATAAATTGAAGGTACGGCAGATTTGGTGTGAAAATAAATTATCTCATGGTGTTTATGCAAAAGATTTAGTACTGCATATTATTAACAAACTTGGAGTAAAGGCAGGAGTAGGTTTTGCGTATGAATTCGCAGGGCCTGCGATCAATGAATTATCAATGGAAGAAAGGATGACTATATGCAACATGTCTATAGAAGGAGGAGCGAGATGCGGTTACATAAACCCTGATGAAAAGACTTTTAGTTACATAAAAAATAAATTATGTGCTCCCAAAAATGAGGATTGGGATAAAGCACTCTTATGGTGGAAATCATTAAAAAGCGATGAGAATTCTAATTTTGATGATTTAATTAAATTAGATGCTTCAGAAGTAGAACCAACCGTAACTTGGGGAATAACTCCCGGTCAAAGTGTAGGAATAAATCAACAAATTCCTGTTTTAGAAAAATTATCTCCAAATGACCAATTTGTTGCCAAAGAGGCTTATGAATATATGGGATTCAAGCCTGGGCAATCAATTAAAAATACTCCTGTTGATGTTTGTTTTATAGGCAGTTGCACTAATGGGAGAATCAGTGACTTAAGAGTTGCTGCTAAAGTATTAAAAGATAGAAAAGTATCTAAAACAGTAAAAGCATTTGTAGTGCCTGGTTCAGAAAAAGTAGCCGCTGAAGCAAAACAAGAAGGTCTTGATAAAATCTTTAAGGAATCTGGATTTCAATGGAGAGAGCCAGGCTGTTCGATGTGTTTAGCAATGAATTCAGATAAGTTAATAGGTAATCAAGTGAGTGCTAGTTCAAGTAATAGAAATTTCAAAGGTAGGCAAGGATCACCAACGGGAAGAACACTTCTCATGAGTCCAGCAATGGTTGCTGCTGCTGCGATTAGCGGCAAAGTAAGTGACGTTAGAGAATTTATAAACAAATGAAATCTGAATTTATTCCACCAGCTGGAAAAATTTTACAAATAAGTGGGAAATGCATCTCATTAATTGGTAACGACATTGATACTGATCGAATAATTCCTGCGCGTTTCTTAAAGTGCATTAATTTTGATGCATTGGGCAATTCTGTTTTTGAAGACGATAGAAAAACTTTAAAGGGGAGGCATCCTTTAGATTTACAGGAGAACAAAAATGCCTCAATATTAATTGTTAATAGCAATTTTGGATGTGGATCTAGCAGAGAACATGCCCCCCAGGCACTTATGAGGTGGGGTATCAAAGCAATAATAGGTGAAAGTTTTGCTGAAATTTTTTATAGCAATTGTGTTGCTATTGGAATTCCTTGTTTTACTCTTCCTAAAAAATCAATACAAGATATTCAAAAATATACTGAAAATAAAAGTTTATTTTTAGAAATTGATCTGAAAAATTGCTTAGCTAAATCAAAAGATTTAAATTTTATTCTTGAGATTAAAGAAAGTTCAAGAAAAATGTTTTTATCTGGAGAATGGGATGCTACCGCTACATTATTAGAAAATGAGACATTAGTTGAAAGTAAGTCTAAAGAACTACCTTATATAAAATTTGATTATGACTTCTAAATACCTTGCAAGAAAAGAATTGATATCTAAGTGTACTTAATCTTAAAAACTAATAATATTAATAGAGTTTGAAAATATAATTATTAATCCTGCGGACTTTCTAAATCCTTTCTATTAGGTGTCCTAGTTGGATCACTCGCCAAAAATCCGAAAAGAAAGATTCCGACAAAGAAAAAGACGATTGTGTATACAGAAATTTTTAGGGCAAGCATGGAATTACGAGTGCTGACAGATTTATATCCTATTAAATTTATATTTAAATTATGGTAAAAGGTTTACTTTTTGTATTTTTGGAAAATTTTGAAATACTTTAGAATTAATCATCATGATCATCCCAAGGATCAGTAAGCTTTGCAGCTTTGGGACCAAAAGCAGTCCAGAGACCAAATCCTGTTAAAGCTAGGAGTACTGCGAGAATTGATACTGCTACGGAAACTGCAGGATCGGGAGCGGATGATAAAGTTTGCATCAATTTTGCTAAGTTTGTAAACAATTTATGTATAACTTCTTATACAATAGCGAAATAATATTCGATTTTGTGAATTCAACATGGGTCAAAAAACAGCCTTAGGAAGTCTTTTAAAAGCAATTGGTAATTCAGGTCAAGGAAAAGTTGTACCTGGTTGGGGAGCAGTGCCTGTGATGACAGTCATTGGACTTCTGCTTCTGGTTTTCTTAGTTATTCTTCTACAAATTTATAACCAATCACTACTTTTACAAGGTTTCTCAGTAGATTGGAACGGAAACTAAGTTTCTGAAAAAACCTCAATAAGTTATTTTTTTCGTCATAATATTTCCAAAAATACTTATTGAGATTTTGTTTTAATTTACATAGTTATATTTTATTTGTATATTTATAATTCTCAATGAAAAGAGATTTAGAAATACATTATGAATGAAATATATTTAATTGGATTGGGAAATCCTGGTAAAAAATACTCAAAAAGTAGACATAACATAGGATTTTTAGTACTTGAAAATCTCTCAAGAAAATATAATTCAAATTTTTTACTAAAAGATAAACTCAAAAGCTCCTGCTCAGAATTTAAAATCAACAATTCCACTTACAGATTATTTTTACCTAATACGTTTATGAATAATAGTGGGGATGCTGTCCGAGCAATAGTAGATTGGTACAAAATAAATTTAGACCAAATTTTTATAATAGTCGATGATAAAGATCTTCCCCTAGGAAAAATAAGATTCAGAAAAAAAGGGAGCTCGGGTGGACATAATGGGCTTAAAAGTATTATCGAAAAATTGCAAACTCATGAATTCAATAGAATAAGAATTGGTATTGGATCACCTCCATCAAATAATGAAATAAAGAATTTCAATACTATTTCTCATGTATTAGGAAATATTTCCCTAGAAGAAAAATTAATATTGGATAAAGTATATAAGCGGGTAATAGAGTCACTCGAACAAATAAATATTAAAAAAGAAGAACACATAATGAGTGAATTAAATTCTTTTGATAAAGATCAAACTTAACAAATGCGATCAAAACCAGAAACAATAGCCCATTTAAGTGTTAAAGAATATTGCTTTTCAAAAAAGCAAATCAAGGGAGTTGTGGAAGCTAGTCAGTTTAAATGGACTTTTATATGGTCTTTTAATAAAGGTTTATTATTTATAAAACCTCCTTTGGGAAAAGCATTAATTGAGAATGCCTTATTAAGATTTTTATTGAAAAAAGATTATGAACTAGAGGCAGGTAATGAATATAAGTTCATTATTTCAGCCAAGTTTTAAAATCTATATTTTGATTTAAAGCAAATTTTATTTTGCAATAATCCTCTAAAATTATCAATGCTGATATCGCATCAAGATTTTTATTAAGAATAAAAATATCCCTGGGTATTAAAAACTTCAACCCGCTAATTGGAAAAAGTTCGAAATATCTTGATTTTGCTCTGAAAGTAGTATTTTTTTCTTCAAAAATTATTATTTCTTTTTTGAAGAAATCCATTTTTTTGGTAATCTCTCTACTGGTTGTACCATTACCAATTATGATTTTTGATATATTTTCAACAGCATTTAAATTTCTGACGTAACCCTCAAGTAATTCACTTCTAATTACGATAGCCTCATAAACTTTTTTTTCACTAATTTCAGCTAAAACTAATCCACATTTACTTTTTCCAGGATCAATACTTATTACTTTCGACATTTAAGAAGCTATCTTTATAATATTAATTTCAACGACTATAGGTTCTGCAGTTTTACTATCTCTTAAAGATACTACTTCTAACTTAAATTTTGTATTTCGATTGTCTTTGAGAAAATCTCTAATTTTTTTTACAAAATTCCCATTAGTACTTATTTCATTAGCTTGTGATCCTTTTGATTTAATTTCATTTCTTGTTTCTCTAAGGAGTGATTGAATTTTTAAATTTATAGATTTACGATTCAAATCATTTTCCGAAAAAATAGAACTTGTAATAACATCTCCTTTTCTGACTATAAATTTATTAACTAATAAATCAGGTGATACAAAAACATAATTATCGCCTTTTAAAACATTTGTTGCTGATTTAATTAATAAAATCCAGTTGCCACCTTTAGTCGCTACACTTTCAATTTTTGTAATATCACTAGGTCTCCACAAAAGGATGTTTTTTGATTCTTCATTACTTGGGATAACAATTTTACGAACAAATTTATCAGCTTCATTATAGATTTTTGCGAGGTCTAATTTTATATTTGAACTTGAATTAATCTCCGCAATAAATAAAGTTTGTCCTCTTTTAATAACAATATTCCCTCTCCTAAATTCGTTAATATTATTTTTTAATTGATTTAATTCTTTTTCTTTTTGAAAAATTTTATTTTCAAGTTTCTTTCGTTCTTCTTGCAAAGGTACAAGAGCTTTTTTACTTTCATCTAAAGTTTTTTGTAAAAAAGGAATATCAACAAAAAGTCTTTGTCTAAATTCTTCACTAACCAAAATCAACAACCCTATTGATATCGAACTAATAAACCCACCAGTTATTACAGTTATTATGGTTGCTGTTTTCTTTGGTCTTAATTTTAAGATACTAAATCTTGCTTTACCAATCTTTGTACCAAGCAGATCCCCAAATGGTGCAATTATTCCTCCGAGTAATATTAGAAAAACAATTAAAATCCAGGCCACAGTATTTCACTTACTCGATACATCATAATTAATGATGAATCAATTAAATCTTTTTGCAAGAGCTATTGGGTCAAATACTGTGATCTTTTTTCTTTCAATAGTCAGGAGTCCGGAATCCTTTAAATCGCCCAATAATCGGGTAATCGTTACTCTTGTTGAGCCAATAGCTTCAGCAATTGCTTGATGTGAAAGTCTTAAATCTATTGTAATACCTTTTTCACTTGCAACACCAAAGTCTCTACAAAGAACCATTAAAAAACTTACTAAACGAGAAGACATATCTCTATGGGTAAGAGTTTCTATCATTGTTTCTGTCTGTAGGATCCTACTTGAAAGACCCTGCAACAATAGTAGTCCTACTGATGCATCTTCCTCTATTGCTCTTAAAACAGAATTCGCAGGAGCTGTTATCATTTCAACTCTTGTGAATGCTATGGCATGATAAAAACGATCAGATCTATGACCTGTTAGAAGAGATAAAACACCAAAAAGACTATTCTCTCTTAAAAGAGCAACAGTTATCTCTTCACCTGATTCATACACCCTTGATAACCTTACTGCTCCTCTTCTTATCAGATAAACCCTCTCTGCAGGATCGCCAGGGAAAAATATTGTTTTAGATCTCTCAACCATTTCTGTGCTTGCACCCTCTAGACCTTTAATTACTTCCATTAAAGTTCTATTTATTGGAAAACGTTCTCCAACAGAGTTAATTTTACTTTGTCCGGACTGTTGCGAACTAAAGCGGCTGAATCCTCTAGAAGCAGGTATCATAAATATTTTTACTATTAAAAAATTTAAGGAGACACCTCAAAATATCTTGTATCAACAGTAACAATTTTCAATTCTTTTTCGTTTCTCTATCAACTTCTCTATGTAATTTTCAAATTTACCAAAGCTTTTTTAAGTAAAATTACACTATATGCAGTGTAAATAAATTCAAATTATACTGCATGTAGAAAAGAAATTTAAAAATAATGGTAAACAGTTCAACTAGTAATTATTCCAAAGGTAATCTTGATGTTGTAAATATAAATACTGCTAACAAAATAAACTTAAAAAAATTTGCACAAAACGGACAAATCCAAATTTATCAATCTCCTCATAGAGGCAGTTATTCCACTATTATCAGAGACTCTTTAAGAAATGCAGCGCTCGGCAAAAAAGTACTTTTAATACAATTTATGAAAGGAGGAGTTAAGCAAGGAATTGCTAATGCCATAAAACTTTGTGGTAATTTAACTTGGGTAAGATCATCAAATTCTGTTGATCAATATAATTCTGAAGAAATTGAAAATAATGAAAATTTAAAGCAATCTATTTTTGAATCTACTAATGAATTATGGAATTTTTGTAAAAAAGAATTACTTTCAGGCGAGAATGATCAAATCATACTTGATGAAATTTTTCTTGCTATTGAGATGCAAATTATCGATAAGGATGATTTGATTTCAACACTTGAAAACCGATTTATATCAGGAGATGTAATCCTTACTGGTACATGTATTCCTAACGATCTATTATTAATGGCCAACCAAATTACCGAACTTCGCTCATAAAACAATGCTTAAAAATGATCTCTGGATAAATCAAAAAGCATGTGAGGGGATGATAAATCCGTTCCAATCAAATTTGGTGAGGCATCTTGAGCCTGATAATCAACAAAAGCCGGTTTTGAGTTATGGATGTTCCTCTTATGGCTATGACTTAAGGCTCTCATCAAAAGAATTCCTAATTTTTAGACATATTCCTGGTACTGTAATGAACCCTAAAAAGTTTAATCCTAAAAATTTAGAAAAAACTGTTCTTCATCATGATGATGATGGAGACTTTTTTATTCTTCCAGCTCACTCCTATGGTTTAGGAGTGGCTTTTGAAAAGATGAAAGTGCCAGAAAATATAACTGTAATATGCATAGGCAAAAGTACTTACGCGAGATTAGGTATTATAGTTAATACAACGCCTGCTGAAGCAGGATGGGAAGGCCACTTAACATTAGAGTTTAGTAATAGTTCAGGTGCAGATTGTAGAATTTATGCTAATGAGGGTATTTGTCAACTACTCTTTTTTGAGGGTGATCCTTGCTCAACTACATATGAGGATAGAAAAGGTAAATATCAAAATCAACCAGAGAAAGTAACATTAGCAAAGATCTAACAATGAGTAAAGTTGAACTAATTTCGCTAACCCCGGATGCGGAAAAAACAATGGCTTACATTGCTAGAGTAAGTAATCCAAAAAATCAGAAGAATGAAGACTATTCAAAATTATTGAGCTACTGTATCAAAAATGAACATTGGAGTGTATTTGAACAGTCATTTATGACCTTACAAATAGAAACAAACAGAGGAATTGCAGCACAAATTTTAAGACATAGATCATTTACTTTCCAGGAATTTTCACAGAGATATGCAGATAGTTCTCAATTGGGTAATATACCTGTACCAGAGTTGAGAAGACAAGACTTTAAAAATAGACAAAATTCTATTCCTGACCTCCCTGACGAGTTAAAAAAAAGATTTAATGAAAAAATTTCATCACACTTTAATGCTGCTTCAGAATTATATGAAGATTTACTTGCTCAAGGAATAGCTAAAGAATGTGCGAGATTTGTTTTACCCTTAGCAACTCCAACGAGAATATACATGTCTGGATCATGTAGATCATGGATTCATTATATTCACTTAAGATCAGCTCATGGTACTCAAGAAGAACACAAATCTATTGCCCAAAATTGTAAGTCTATTTTTAAGCAAAGTTTTCCTATTGTATCAAAATCTCTTGAGTGGTAATAATCACCCATGAGTCCGAGGATTAACCTTATTATTGTTATTTTCTTTAATTACTGAAAATTCAGCACTAAGAATTTTTTCTTCAGATTCGGCTTCTTTCTCTAATTGGTCTATAGAATTTCTTATTTTTATTTCTTCTTGTTTGCCAATAAAAGTAGATATTAAATTTCCCTTTTTATCAAAAAGATTAACTTGAGGAATTCCATTAACTTCAAATTTTCGGATGTAATTATCCCATTTTTGATTATCAACATTTAAAAAAACAAAATTAATATCTCTTTCATATTCCTCTTTTAAAACAGATATTTTTGGAGCCATTTCTTTGCAAACCTCACACCACTCGGCATAAAATTCTAGAAAAGTAGGCTTATTGTTTTTAAAAGCTATTTCAGGATCAACAGATGATTCTCCAAATTTCTTAAGAAGGAAAGTTGATTGAACAAAAAGATTTTTAAACAAAACCAAAGAAATAATAAGAAAAGCAATAGACAAAACAAGTATTGCTTTTAAATTTTTATTTAAAAGTGGCTCATTACTCTCTGATTGCATTAAAAATACTTACTAACTAAAGTCATCATAAATAAGATGAACAAATAAAGAGAATTTAAATCCTTTCCCTTTTAATCAACTGATAAAATAAGAACTGAATAATGATCAAAATATCTTTTATTCCCGAAATTTTATTATGCAATCAATCTTTGGTACTGATGGAATAAGAGGAAGATTTAATGAAGAAATAACTTATGCTCTAGCTTATAAAGTTGGATATTCTCTAGGTTCAAATTTGGAAAATAATAATCCAATATTAATTGGAAGAGATACAAGGATTAGTGGAGATATTCTGCTTCAGGCAATAACAAGAGGTATAAATGAAAGTGGCAAAAAATTTATAAATCTTGGAATTTGCCCAACCCCAGCTATCCCTTTTTTAATCAAAAAAGAGAAGCTGAGTAGTGGGATAATGATATCTGCGAGCCATAATCCTCCTGAATATAATGGCATAAAAATTTTTGACCATAATGGTCAAAAAATCACCAAAATTTTTGAAAATAAAATTCAAAAATCAATTGAAGAGTTAAATCCAAATTTAACCGCTAGCACAAAAGAGATCTCTTTAAAAACAAATAAAGAGCTTATGGATATTTATATCAAAAGCCTAATAAAAACAATGGGTGGAGAAAATCTAAACGGTATGAAAATAATATTAGACACATGCTATGGATCAGCAACTACCTGTGCAAAAAAAATTTTTCAAAATCTTGGTGCTGATGTCAGAGTTATCAATAACAGTAAAAATGGATTAAAAATTAATGTGAATTGTGGTTCTACTAACCTTGAACCATTAAAAAAAGCATTAAGAGATAGTCCTGCAGATATTGGATTTAGCTTCGATGGGGACGCCGATAGGGTAATTGGAGTGGATTCTAAGGGCAATATATTGGATGGAGATCATATTCTTTTTCTTTGGGGTAGAGAACTTATGGAACAAAAAAGTCTTACAAATAATTTACTGATATCAACTCAAATGGCAAATTTAGGTTTTGAAAAGGCCTGGAATAAAATTGGCGGAATTTTGTATAGAACTGATGTAGGAGATAAATACGTTCACGAAGCTATCGTGAAAAAAAGAGCAGTTTTAGGAGGTGAGCAGTCAGGTCATATACTTTCAAAAATTAATAACTTTTCTGGGGATGGAATATTGACTGCACTTCAAATTTCTAAATACTGTAAAAAGAAAAATATTACTTTAAATGATTGGCTTAAAAGTAGTTTCGACCCTTTTCCTCAAAAACTAACCAACATTAATTTAGGTTTTAATATTAATAAAATAAATCCAAAAACCAAAATATTAATAGATCAAACTATAAAAAATTTTCATGAAATTTATTCGGACAGTTGTAGGATTTATATAAGGCCTAGCGGAACTGAACCTCTAATGCGTATTCTTGTTGAGGCCAAAAATCAAAAAAAAGTTGATTTTTTATCAAGCGAAATAACAAACAAACTCTATTTAGAAATTAATGCACTAATTAATTAATTATGAATCAGATTTTTATATAAATACACTCAAAAATATCAAGTTTATTATCAATAACTAATTTTTCCCTATTAGTTTTAATCTTATTTGGATTAAAACTTTTAGAGTAATTAAAATCCTTTTTATCTATATTTTTAAAATTAAGATTACTTGATATGGTGCAATCCATATAATCGAATAAGTCCTTTACATCAGTTTTTATAAAAATTAAGGATCCTTTTTGTAATGAATTTGAGAGAATATTAATAAAATCTGGCTGAATTACACGCCTTTTATAATGTTTCTTTTTAAACCATGGATCAGGAAAATTAAAAGAAATACTTTTTACATTTTCGAGAATAAATTTATTTTGCANATCATTCAAAATATTATTAGCATTACCAAATACAAANTATAAATTTTTGATTTCTTTTTCTTGCACTCTTAATTTAGCAGTTTTAACTAATCNCTCTCGNATTTCAATTCCCAAATAATTCCAACTGGTATTAACTAAAGCTAAATCGAATAGAAACTCACCAGCAGCGCAACCTATATCCAAATGAAGATTCAATTTAGAATCACCAAATAGTTCAATCAAAGAAGGAATTCTCTCAATTTCATTGAAATTTCTACTAAGGGGATTGACATGCTGTCTCATATAATATTTTATTTCTCGCCAGTAATATAAAGATGCATAATATTCATAACTATGACAATACTAAGTTAAAGAGTAACGGTTTGATGTTTAATTAATTATGTATATAAAAAGAAAAAGTTTTGAACGTTTTTAATCAACTTTCTATTTGGCTATCTTTTCAACTTTCAATAATTTTCCTTGTTGGTATTCCTGTTACATTATACTTCTGGTCATTTAAAAAAAGAAATAAAGCTGTTAATAAACTTTTATCAATTTATTGGAAAATATCTCTTTTATTTTTTATAAGCCTTTTACTTTTAATTGGTAAGTATAATTATGCTCTGTTGATAACAAATATTTCAACATTATTAATTACAATTTCAATTTGGTTTTGGAACGATATTAATGATGAATTAAAAGAATATGATTTTTCATACTCCCTCGCCACCACCACAAAAATATGGCGATGGTCCCTTACGTTTATTTCTCTCAATTTCTTAATTCAAAGTGTACGGAACTTTAGTTGCTTATCTTTTATTAATTCAGCTGCATGTGAAATTTGGACTGAACCTTCCGCAAATTTCTATATAATTATCAAAAATTTATTTAATTTTTTCTTCGGAGCTAACTTTACTCAGCCGATAGCCAAATTTTTAGGGTTATTTTCATTGTTGATCTATACTTTAGGCTTAATTCAATGGTCAATAATTAAATTACCTAAAAATGGAAGAAACTCTTGCTTCTCGGACAATGGCAGAAATTGATTTAATAAAAAATCTAGAAAAAATAAGCGCTGAGATACCCAATAGGATACTAAAAATTCAAGGTTATATTTTAAAAAAAAATCACAAAGAACAATTAGAAATAATTATTTTCAAAGGTTTCAGCAGCTCAACCACTCATCCAATTGAAATAGATTTAGAGAAAAAAGTTATAGAATTTAGTTATATACTTACAAATTTCAAACTTTATAAGGCACCCTTGAAAAAAACCAAAGATAACTTTATAAGAGAAAATCGAAACTCTGTTTTCTTTCTGGATAACAGAAACTGGATTTAATTAAATTCAAGATTAATAATATTTGAACATCTTCTGCATAATTTTGTATTTTGGATTCCACTAAAAGTTTCTTTTTGATAATGCCAACATCTATCACATTTTTGACCCTGAGCTTTAAGGATTTGAATTTTTCCAAATTCATTTTTTTCAATAGTTATAGAATTCTCAACCAAATCTGATACCACTTGAAAATTTGATACTATCAGCCAATCCCTAAATAAATCAACATCTTCATTACCAAATTTTTTAAGCCAAGTAAGCGAATCTTTTACAACTTTATCTTCAGGTAAATAATTGACTTCTGTTTCTAAAGCTGCTCCAATTATTTGTTTATTTCTACATCCTTCTATAGCTTTGTTAATTTCAACTCTCAAATTTCTTAAATTTGCTATGTGCTCATTGAGAATTTCATTTTTCCATGACTTAGAAAAGATTGGCCATCCTCTTTGAAATACAGATTTTTCTTTAGTAGGATATGGAATATTTTGCCAAATATCTTCAGCCATATGGCAAAGTACTGGAGAAATAAGAACAGCTAAATTTTCAACAACTCTAGACATAACATATTGACATGATCTCCTTCTAAATTGTGATTTAGAACTTACATATAACCTATCCTTTGCAATATCTAAATAAAAATTTGATAGATCTACAACGCAAAAACTTTGTAAGATTTGAAAAAATTTTGAAAATTCATAGTTTTCATAAGCATTTGATATTTGATCTGTAACCTCAACTAATCTGCCTAACATCCATTGATCCAATAGCGGTAGTTGATCAATTTCAAAACTATCAATGTTAGGGTCATAATCGTGAATATTACCTAGTAGATATCTTGCAGTATTGCGAACTTTTCTGTAAACGTCTGATAATTGCTTGAGTATGTTTGAACCAATTGGAACATCTACCGAATAATCTACAGAGCTTACCCATAGCCTTAGAACATCAGCACCATAAGCAGGTTCAGTTTTTTTATTATTACCTCCATTAATAATTATATTTGGGTCAACAACATTACCTAAGGATTTACTCATTTTTCTTCCATTTTCATCAAGTGCAAAACCATGAGTTAAAACTTTTTTGTATGGAGGTTTATTATTAACTGCAACAGATGTGAGCAAAGAAGACTGGAACCAACCTCGATGTTGATCTGAACCTTCTAAATAAAGATCTGCTGGGTACTGTAATTCACTTCTTTGTTCACAAACTGCGGCCCAGCTAGATCCTGAATCAAACCATACATCCATTGTATCTGTTCCTTTTATCCACAAATCAGATTCCTTTTCATAATTTTTTGGTAATAGATTCTTAACATCCCAATCCCACCAAATATCTGCTCCATGTTCACTAAAAAGTTTTTTAATGTGATTAATAACATCGCTATTTAGGAGAATTTCATTACCATTTTTTTTATAAAAAACTGGAATTGGGACCCCCCATGACCTTTGTCTGGAAATACACCAATCTCCTCTACCAACGACCATAGAATAAATTCTTTTCTTTCCTGTTGCTGGCATCCATTCAACATCTTCGATTGCCTTTAATGCAGATGATCTAAAGCCATTTACAGATGCAAACCATTGTTCTGTTGCTCTAAAAATAGTTGGTTTTTTTGTTCGCCAATCATAGGGATATCTATGCTTATATTTTTCTTGTAATAAAAGCAAATTATTTTCTTTTAGATATTCAATAATTAAATCATTTGCATCTTTAAGGACATTTGATCCTTTGAATTGACCTGAATGTTCATTTAAGTTACCTTTCTCATCAACAACACATGTAGTAGGTAAATCGTATTTTTTCCCCACATTAAAATCATCTATTCCATGACCTGGTGCAGTATGAACAATTCCAGTACCTGATTCAGTAGTGATATAGTCTCCCCCAATCACAACTCTACAATTTTTATTTTTAGTAGGATGTTGATATTCAATATCTTCCAAGGAAGATCCTTTAACATCTAAAAGGGTCATAAAATCTTTATTAAATTTATTACTAATTTCAGAAGATAATTCTTTTGCAAAAAGGTATATTCGTCTATCTTCATCAATTGCAAAAACGTAATTTATTTTCGGATTTACTGCAACTGCTTCATTTGCAGGTATTGTCCAGGGTGTAGTAGTCCAAATAGTTATATAAGAATTCATTAGAAAAAAATCCTTTTTAAAATTTGGATTATCTTTACAGAATTTCGAAAAAATTACGTCAGATAGTTTAGTGATTTTTAACGAAACATAAATACTTTTTGAATAATGTTCTTCAGGATATTCTAATTCTGCTTCTGCAAGGGCAGTCCTTGAACTTGGGCTCCAGTGTACAGGTTTAAGTCCTCGATAAATGTATCCATTTAAAAACATTTTCCCAAATACTCCAATCTGAGCAGATTCATAACTTTTTTTGAGGGTTAAGTAAGGGTTATCCCAATCGCCCCATATACCCCACCTTTTAAAACCCTCCATTTGATTGTTTATTTGTATGTATGCATAGTCTGTTGCTTTTTTTCTTAGACTCAAAGTATCAAGATTCTTCCTTTCATCAGATTTTAAATTCTGAAGCACTTTTAATTCAATAGGTAGTCCATGACAATCCCACCCAGGAACGTAATGTACTCTAAATCCTTTCAAAGTTTTGTACTTATTTATTATGTCTTTTAAAACTTTATTAAGTGCATGACCCATATGAAGCGCTCCATTTGCATAAGGCGGGCCATCGTGTAGTGTGAATATTTTGCCTGAGTTCTTTGAACCTAACTCGAAATCAATGTTATTATGAGCCCAAAAATTCTGAATCTCAGGTTCTCTTACAACAGAGTTAGCTCTCATTGAGAATTCAGTTTTAAGCAAATTTAAAGTTTCTTTGTACGAAAATTCTGATTTGCGTTCTTTTTTATTTTGAGATTTCATACGAAGTTAAAGAAATATTGGTGATCAATAGAGTTGTTTAAATAAATCTTGTTCATTATATTATTTCTTAATTAACCTGTAGTTTTTTTGACATGTTACAAGAAAAAATTGATGATTTAGTATCAATTTTTTATATTATCATTTTTATCATTTCTAACCCACTTTTTAAGCTTTATTTTTTCATTATTGCTATCAAAATTGAAAAAATTTAAAGGTTTTGTAAAGTTTTTAACTCCAAGATTAATAGCCTCTAATATTTTCGAAAGATTATTTTTAAATTCCAAAAAGGTAGTTATCTTATTCTGTTCTTTATCTGTCAATTGATTCCATCTAAATAGAAAAAGCTCTACTAAATACATGAAAACTAATACTGTAATCAAGAGAAAAATTACAAATAATGATTTACTTATAGTTGAATTTTTAATTATTAATATGAAACCAATTGATAAATTCAAAAAAGCTTTTATTAAGTCTTTTGGTCTGCCGAGCTCAAGATAAATTAACGGTACTAACAAAAATACAGTCCCAACTAAAATATAAAAAGACCCCAAATAAAATATCGAGCTATTCATTATTTGTTTATTTTTTGAATTATAAGAATTTGATATTGATTAATAAACTTTGTATCAGAATTTCCTTAAATGCGGTCGGGGAGACTTGAACTCCCACACCCGAAGATACGAGTACCTAAAACTCGCGCGTCTACCAATTCCGCCACGACCGCTCAAATAAAATAATAATTGAAAGAGGTTTATTTTAAAAATATTTTTAACTTATGATGATTAATTTGACACATAAAAATTGAATCGAGTCTCTCTTTTAAAAATTTTTTTTGATTTGATCATACAATCATCTAAAAATATCAGTTATATTATTCAAAGAATACAAGATACAATTTCTAACTTAACCAAAAAAAATACAACAAAAATTACTAATTCTTCAAAAACTTTTAATTGGCAAAAGGAGATCAAAAATTACGTAGATCCTCCAAGTTTTTGGAATCCAACATTAGGGCTTTTTTTTGGGGGTTATTTTCTAGCTTTTCTTAGCATTTGGCAATGGTATAGAGGTGTTTGGCCTCTTCCTTTACTAGTAGCTACTGCCTTTTTAGCTTTGCATATTGAAGGTACTGTTATTCATGATGCATGTCACAAAGCTGCTCACCCTGTTCCTTGGATAAATCAAGCAATGGGACATGGCTCAGCAATTCTTTTAGGNTTTAGTTTCCCAGTTTTTACAAGAGTACATTTACAACATCATATTCATGTAAATCATCCCAAAAATGATCCNGANCATATTGTCAGTACTTTTGGCCCNATTTGGCTNATTGCTCCAAGATTTTTTTATCATGAAGTATTTTTCTTTCAAAGAAAGCTTTGGCGAAAATATGAATTACTACAATGGGGAATAGAAAGATCGATCTTCATAACGATTATTTTGGCAGGCATAAAATTTGATTTTATGAATCTAATTTATAATCTTTGGTTTGGACCAGCATTAATGGTGGGAGTTACTTTAGGAATATTTTTTGATTATCTTCCTCATAGACCTTTTCGATCAAGAAATAAATGGATCAACTCTAGAGTTTATCCAAGCAAATTTATGAATATATTAATAATGGGTCAAAATTACCATCTCATTCATCATCTTTGGCCTTCAATTCCTTGGTTTGAATACAAAGTAGCCTATGAAAAAACTAAGCCATTATTGGATGTGAAAGGTTCCCCACAAAGAGTTGGAATATTTGAAAGTAAAGATGACATTTTTAACTTTATTTATGATCTATTAATAGGCGTAAGAAGTCATAGCAGAAGAAGAGGAAAAATTAGAAAAATTATCAATTTATATCCAGGCTATAAAATTAAGAAATTTTTATTAAAAATAGTCAATAAAACATTTATAGGAAGCAACTAACTTATTCACTTATAATTTTTGGCACTTTAAAATATTTATCTTCTTTGGATGGGCCCAATTCTAAGAGTTCTTCAGTACAGTCAGAATTTTTCTTTTCGTCTTTTCTAAATACATTAATCACCTCTATCGCTCTTGTTGTAGAGGGCACATCATCTGTATCAATTTTTTCAAGTTGCTTTATATATTCCAATATTTTTTCTAGTTGTTCTGCATGATTATTAATTTCATGCTCATTTAGTTCCAATCTCGCTAAATGGGCAACTTTTTTTACTTCTTCTTTATTTATTTTTGTCATAATTTCTATGGCCTAATATAAATAAATAATAGTTCATTTATAACATTTTTATTCATAAATCAATTGGATTCCAAATAATAAGACTAATAATCAGATCTTTTTAAGAATCAAATTTAATTAATAGCCTTAATTATCTTTCTCAGCTAAAAATAATATTAGATTGAGTATTAAAAAAATAGAAGAATATTTATTTCCAAAAAATTTTTTTTATAGGCATTCAAAACTCGTTGCCCCCGATTTAATTGGCTGTTACCTTATAAAAAAAAATAATGATAAAGAATTAGTTAAGGGAATTATTGTTGAAACTGAAGCCTATTCACAGGAAGAGGAGGCCTGTCATGGGTACCGCAAAATAACTAAATCAAATAAATCATTATTTGGCAAACCTGGAACGTTTTATATTTATAAAACTTATGGCATTCATCATTGTTTAAACGTAGTTACTGATAAAGAAAACTTTGCGAGTGGTGTATTGATCAGGGCAGTATTTATCCCTCAAAAGAATGAAAGATTAGCTTCTGGACCTGGTCTGGTTACAAAGACATTCGGTATAGATATTTCATTCAACTCACTTGAAGTTCTTAATAACAATTTATTATGGATTTCTCAAAGAAATTCAATTCCAGAAGAAAAAGATCTTATTCAAACTACGAGAATTGGCATATCCAAGGCAAAAAATATAAAATGGCGTTGGTATCTCAAAAATAGTAGGAGTGTAAGTAAAAGATTAAAAGGTGACAGAACGCCTAAATTCAAATAATCATTTATCTTTTTAATCGCAATGCAAATTTGGCCTCATAAACATATCCACTCACTCGCTAATTTTTCAATTCAAGATTACAAGTCAGTATTTGAATTGGCTAATAGATTTGACGCACTAAAGAATGCAGGAACGAAAAAAATACCGGCCTTACAAGGAACTTTAGTAACTTCTTTGTTTTTTGAAGCTAGTACAAGAACGAAAAATAGCTTTGAACTTGCTGCAAAAAGGCTATCTGCAGATGTACAAACGTTTGCACCATCATCTAGTTCATTAACGAAAGGCGAAACAATCATTGATACAGCAATCACTTATTCTGCAATGGGTGCAGATACATTAGTTATTAGACATTCATCGAGTTATATAACCTTTGAGATAGCAAAAAAACTGGATGCAATAAACTCTAATACTTCGGTTCTCAATGCAGGAGATGGATTACATAGTCACCCTAGTCAAGGATTGCTTGACATTTATACATTAATTAAATTCTTTTCCAAAAAATCACTGACTCCAGAGATTTTAAATTCCAAAAAAATTTTAATAATTGGAGACGTTAACCATTCAAGAGTTGCAAGGTCAAATCTTTGGGCTTTGAGTGCATTTGGCGCAGATATAATCTTATGCGGTCCAAAGACATTAATACCCGATGAATTTATAAATTTTTTAAAAACTCCTGCACCAAACCAAGAAAAAGATCCTGTTAAATCAAGAGGCTCCATAACAATTTCTAGATCATTAGAAGAGTCAATAAAAATTGCAGATGCAATTATTGTTTTAAGACTCCAGAAAGAGAGAATGATGGAGAATTTACTTAGCAGTATTGATTCATATAGTTTGGATTATGGTTTAACGCCAGAGAAATTATCTTTGAGAAATGAGGAAATTCCAATTCTTCATCCTGGGCCAATTAATAGAGATATTGAAATCAGTAGTAAAGTAGTAGATGAATATCCTAATTGCTTAATCAATAAACAAGTTTCAAACGGTATCCCGATAAGAATGGCTTTACTTTACCTATTACAGAAACATAACAAATAAATCTAGAGTAACTTAAGACTTTCAGTAAAGAATCCATAAAATAATCCTAATCTTAAAGAATCTAATAAAAGCACTAAAAATTTCTTTTTCTTTTCAAATCGAAAATTTCTTCTAAGAACTATCAAAATCTCAATAAAAATAACTGATAGAAAGGCGGCTACCGGATCCATAAGTTCCACAACGGCACTTACCATTCCAAGAGAACTTCCTAGAAAGTAACCAATTAATAGGATAATTAAGGATATTGAATATCTTCGCCATGGATTATTAGCCCAAATACTTAGTGTTTGAATATTTTCTACAATTTTTAGTTGAAAATTTGTGTTTTGAGGTCTAAAAACCATGTTGAATTCAACTAAGCCGCTTCAGAGTTTGATTGAATTCTAGTGTTTCCCTCTACTAATTCAAGTAAAGCCTCCATCTGAGCCATCATTCCTCTTAGCTCGCCTGGTTCAGGGAAGAGACCATCTTGATTTACATCTAAATGCATTTCTCTTAGTTCTTGCCTTAAATAGCGTAAGTGACTGATGACTTGCTCTCTCTTGGTTTGAGACATGATTAAATTGTTGATAGAAATACTTTAAGAAAGAATATTTTTGATAAAGAGAGTTTGCTTATCTATGACTGAAAATGAAGATAATTGCTCAAGAATACTTCAAAAAGATAATGCCTTTAAAAAAATTTTGTATCTTTAGAAATATGAAGTTAATACTTTAATTTTAAATAATTACTTGAGGCTCTATTATTAGAATATTGGCTTCATTAATTAATGGAATTTATTTCTGAAAGTAAAATAAGTGAGCAACTAATAAATTCTTTTGATGAAGAAATGACCCTTCAACTCGCAAAAAGACTAGAAGAAGATGAATATACGACACCATTTGATGGCTTAAAAGACTGGCACTTACTTAGAGCTCTAGCAATCAACAGACCAGAATTAACAACTGACTATACCCATCTCCTCGATCAGGAACCTTTCGATGAAAACTAAAAGTANNGACTCCAAAATAAANGTTCTTTTATTAATAACNGGNAGTATNGCAGCTGTAAGNATTCCNTTATTAGTTAGCCAANTAGCGAAAGAAAATTATGAAATAAGATGCGTTTTATCTAAAAATGCAGAAAAATTAATAANGCCGCTTTCTNTCTCTATNTTNAGTAGAAACNCTTGCATTTTAGAAAATGATCAATGGTCNAATAGTCAATCANCACCTCTTCACATAGAACTAANTAATTGGGCTGATATTTTNATCATTGCGCCTTTAACAGCGACAACATTAGCAAAATGGATAACTGGAAATGCAGAGGGATTGATTCCAAGCATCTTAATAGCAAATATAAAGCCAATTATTGTTGCGCCAGCAATGAATACACAAATGTGGCTAAATAAAGCTGTCCAAAAAAATTATGAGAATTTACAGAATTATGAAAATGTTTTGTCTTTGCAGCCAAGTGAAGGCCTCTTAGCGTGTGATGCTATTGGCATCGGTAAGATACCTCCAAATGATCTCATTCAATTAGCTCTTGAATTTATAGCTTCACACAAACAAAATGAATATCGCAAAGATTTACTTAATAAAGANATTTTAATAACTGGAGGGTGCACCTCAGAGAAAATTGACGCGGCAAGACACATTACTAACAAAAGTTCTGGAGCTATGGGCCTACTTCTTTCTCAAGTAGCGAGGTTCAGAGGAGCACAAGTAAAATATGTCCATGGNCCTCTGAAAATCGATAAGAATCTTACTGATGGAATAAAAAGATATGAAATTGAAACTAGTATTGATTTAATTAGGGCACTTAATNATGAAATATCAAATTGCGATTATTTTTTCATGAATGCAGCAGTATCTGATTTCAAGATAACCTCTGATACTTCAGCTAAAATTCCAAAAAATNAAATTAATGNTCATTTGAATAAAAACTTTGAGCTAGTCCCAGATATTTTAAAAACAATTAGTAAATCAAAAAAAGATAACCAAGTTTTTGTAGGCTTTTGTGCTTTTACAGGATCTATCGAAGAAGCACGANTAACAATTAAAGAAAAGATTATCCAAAAGGGTTGTGATTATCTATTCGCAAATCCAATTGATCTTGAAGGCCAAGGATTTGGCTTTTTGGCACAAAATGAAGGTTGGCTNTTNGATACAAACAATGAGGAACACTACATTAACAAAACATCAAAAATTGATTTAGCAAATAAATTATTAACAAGAATTATTTCATTAAAAAAATAAAAAAAATTTTTTTAATTTGTATTTTTTTGTAATCTTAATCATTAAAAATNATGTGATAGCNTAAAATAATTCCAGTTTTTTAAAATCTAAAAAGCTACGGGTTGTTTCGAGGATTTAAAAGTCCTATCTTTTATGGTCCTTTCCCTTGTAATATCCNTACTGAACTNNTTAGATGACCTTTAATCTATCGTCACAGAACTTTACTGCAACTTTAATTATGAGAATTCGTTCTTTNTTAGCTTTTGTTATTTCANTTTGTATAACTTTTGCTTTCGTACCTGTTAAAACATTTGCTTTTTCTGAAAGAGGAAATGCNCAATTCACAGATGTTGTTAANACAGGAAAAGCTAATGATTGCCCNACATTAGACTCATCTCTTGTCGGATCAATATCTCTAGGGAATGGAGATAGCCTTAAAGGAATATGCATGCATCCAACAGAAGTTTATGTAAAAGTGCCAGGGACAAAACGAAAAGCTGCAGAATTTGTTTCTACAAAAATTATTAGTCCTAGAAATAACACCACAGTGACAGANGTTTATGGAGATATAGATTCAGGAACTTTCACTGAAAAGGGTGGTATTGATTTTCAACTTATTACTGTATTAACTCCTGGTGGTTTAGAGGTGCCATTTGCATTCTCAGCAAAAGATCTTACAGCTGATTTACCTTCATCAATTGAGCCAGGCACTGAGGTTAGTGGTTCAACATTTACACCTAACTACAGAACTGGTGACTTTCTAGATCCTAAGGCAAGAGCTAAAAATACTGGTGTTGAATATGCTCAAGGTTTAGTTGCATTAGGAGGCGATGACGAAGAACTTGCAAAAGAAAATATTAAAGTTGATGTAAACGGTACTGGCGTTATTACTCTTTCAATCAACAATGTAGATTCTGACACAGACGAATTTGCTGGTACTTTTGAAGCTATCCAACCTTCAGATACAGATATGGGTTCAAAGGATCCACTTGATGTAAAAATAATTGGGGAGCTTTACGGAAGAAAGGCATAAATCCTACTNAAGANAAAAAGGGGGTTAAACCCCTCTTTTTTTTTCAAAATTTTTCTTTATCAATTTAAAAAATGGAATTACAACAAAAAACNAAAACAGATACTAATGGACTAATACCGCCTTATGGAGGNGAACTNAAAAATTTAATTATCAAAGATAAAAACCTTAAAAATGATCTTATCTCTAAAGCNACTTATGAGTTTGAATGNAGCGAGAGAAATGCATGCGATGTAGAACTTTTGATGGTTGGAGCTTTTTCTCCATTGGAAGGTTTTATGGATGAANATAACTACAATTCGGTAATTAAAAANAATAGAAATACAAANGGGNTGCTTTTTGGCTTGCCTATTGTATTTGATTCAAATAATGAAAAAGTAAAAGCTGGAGAGACAATATTGCTTACTTATAAAAAACAAAAAATAGCAGTTTTAGAAGTTAGCTCTAAATGGGAGCCTGACAAATCCTTAGAAGCTGAACTTTGTTATGGTACTAATTCTTTAGATCATCCTGCTGTTAAGATGATTTTTAACGAGAGAGGGAGATTTTATATAGGAGGAAGAGTTTATGGTTTCGAACTACCAATTAGAGAATTCCCCTGCAAAACCCCAGAAGAAGTTAGATCTACACTGCCATCAAATCATGATGTAGTTGCATTTCAATGCAGAAATCCAATTCATAGAGCACATTATGAATTATTTACTAATGCCTTNCTTTCAGATAATGTCTCCTCTAACTCAGTTGTTTTAGTTCATCCAACTTGTGGNCCNACTCAACAAGATGATATCCCTGGGAAAGTTAGATATTTAACGTATAAAGAATTAGAAGAGGAAATATCTGATGAAAGAATAAAATGGGCTTTTTTACCTTATTCAATGCATATGGCAGGGCCAAGAGAAGCTCTTCAACATATGATAATCAGNAGAAATTATGGNTGCACCCANTTTATTATNGGTAGAGATATGGCTGGNTGTAANTCNTCANCAACTGGTGAAGATTTTTATGGNCCATATGACGCCCAGAATTTTGCGAATAANTGNGCAGANGAATTNATGATGNANACTGTTCCTTCAAAAAATTTAGTTTATACGAAGGAAAAAGGNTATATNACAGCTGAAGAAGCTAAAGAATTTAATTATGANATTATGAAACTTAGTGGTACTGAATTTAGAAAGANATTGAGGAATGGCGAACCAATTCCTGAATGGTTTGCNTTCAAAAGTGTAGTAGATGTTCTAAGACGCTCTTAATANTGTTTTATTATTAGTATNATANATNTATTAAAGATTNTTTATCGTGAACAAACGNTGGAGAAACGTAGGACTTTATGTTCTAGCTGTTATTACTGTAATTTTCATTGGAACTTCTGTATTTGATAAACCTAGTACAGAAAATGCTACAAAGACCTTACGATATAGTGATTTTATAGAAGCAGTTCAAGATAAAGAAATCAGTAGAGTACTAATATCTCCAGACAATGCGACAGCTCAAGTTGTTGAAAATGATGGAAGCAGATCTGAGGTCAATTTAGCCCCAGACAAAGATTTNTTAAAAATCCTGACTGAAAATAATGTAGACATAGCTGTAACTCCCACAAAACTAGCTAATCCATGGCAACAAGCTGTAAGTAGCTTGATTTTCCCAGTACTTTTAATTGGAGGTCTATTTTTTCTTTTCAGAAGATCCCAAAGCGGGAATGCTGGAGGCGGTAACCCTGCCATGAGTTTTGGCAAAAGCAAAGCCAGACTTCAAATGGAACCATCTACACAAGTAACCTTTTCAGATGTTGCTGGTGTNGAAGGTGCAAAATTAGAACTCACAGAAGTTGTAGATTTTCTTAAGAGCCCAGATAGATTTACTGCAGTCGGAGCAAAAATTCCAAAAGGAGTTCTTCTTGTTGGCCCTCCTGGTACAGGAAAAACATTGCTAGCAAAAGCAGTAGCTGGAGAAGCAGGTGTACCTTTTTTCTCAATATCTGGTTCAGAATTTGTAGAGATGTTTGTTGGGGTTGGAGCTAGTAGAGTTAGAGATCTTTTTGAACAAGCTAAAAAGAATGCTCCTTGTATTGTGTTTATTGACGAAATAGATGCAGTTGGAAGACAAAGAGGAGCTGGTATGGGCGGAGGAAATGATGAAAGAGAACAAACATTAAATCAACTCTTAACCGAAATGGATGGTTTTGAAGGTAATTCAGGAATAATAATAGTNGCTGCAACCAACAGACCAGATGTCTTAGATTCAGCTTTAATGCGTCCTGGAAGATTCGATAGACAGGTAACAGTAGATAGACCAGATTATGCTGGAAGATTGCAGATATTAAATGTTCATGCGAAAGATAAAACTCTTTCAAANGACGTTGATTTAGATAAAGTTGCCAGAAGAACACCAGGATTTACTGGTGCAGATTTAGCTAATCTTTTAAATGAAGCAGCAATACTAGCAGCTAGAAAAGATTTAGATAAAGTAAGTAACGATGAAGTCGGTGATGCCATTGAAAGAGTTATGGCTGGCCCAGAAAAGAAAGATAGAGTAATCAGTGATAAGAAAAAAGAATTAGTTGCTTATCACGAAGCTGGTCATGCACTCGTTGGAGCATTAATGCCTGATTATGATCCAGTAGCAAAAGTCTCAATCATTCCAAGAGGTCAAGCTGGGGGTCTAACCTTCTTTACTCCAAGTGAAGAAAGAATGGAATCTGGTCTTTACTCTCGTTCTTACCTTCAAAATCAAATGGCTGTAGCTCTTGGTGGAAGAGTTGCTGAAGAAATAGTCTATGGCGAAGAAGAGGTAACAACCGGAGCTTCAAATGATTTACAACAAGTTGCCAATGTAGCAAGACAAATGATCACTAAATTCGGTATGAGTGACAAAATAGGTCCAGTCGCTCTAGGTCAATCTCAAGGTGGAATGTTTCTCGGAAGAGATATGAGNTCTACAAGAGACTTCTCTGAAGACACAGCCGCAACNATTGATGTAGAGGTTTCAGAACTTGTTGATGTTGCCTANAAGAGAGCTACAAAAGTTTTAACAGACAATAGAACTGTTCTTGACGAAATGGCTCAAATGCTAATTGAAAGAGAAACTATAGATACTGAAGATATCCAAGACTTGCTCAACCGCTCAGAAGTAAAAGTCGCAAACTATAT